>ENA-UOUJ01001222-UOUJ01001222.1-activated-sludge-metagenome-genome-assembly--contig:-NODE-1222-length-14170-cov-3.630110_pt1 | contig 14170 bp, 5 predicted proteins | sample MGYA00249839_ERZ747224 | MGnify/ENA primary metagenome ERZ747224 (study PRJEB28782, sample SAMN03220277) | activated sludge metagenome | biome: wastewater; feature: sewage sludge; material... | reverse complement strand
GGGCTCAGTTGAGCACCAGCGCGATGGTCCCCACCGGAGGCGCTTCCACCACCTTCAGTGCCTTGGAGTAGCCCAGAATGGCCTGGATCGTGGAGGCCTTGGGACCGGGCTGAAGGTCGAGGGTCATGGGGGTGCGGCTGCGGCGTTGTTTCCTGCGAAGTGTAGAATGCGTCATGAACGGTGGTTTGGCGGTTCTTGGGAGTTGAACGCAGGAAGGCCCCCCGTATTGCATGCCCCGGAAAACGAACCGGCGGGCAGCCCCCAGGCCGCCCGCCGTACCGTTGCGAACCAAGCCGACCTCAGACCTTGTTCAGGACGATGTCGTGCTGCTTGATCATCTTCCGCATGTTGATGAGCGCGTACCGCATGCGTCCCAGGGCGGTATTGATGCTCACCTCCGTATGTTCGGCGATCTCCTTGAAGCTCATGCCCAGGTAGGTGCGCATCATCACCACCTCGCGCTGCTCCTCGGGCAGGTGGTCGATCAACCGGCGCACATCCTCGTCGATCTGCAGGTTCACCAGCCGCTGTTCCATGTTCTTCCCGGACTGGGCCAGCGTGGCGAACACGTCGTGGTCGTCGTTGCTGCGCACCAGGGGCATCTTCTTGTTCCGGCGGAAGTGGTCGATGACCAGGTTGTGGGCAATGCGCATCACCCAAGGCAGGAACTTGCCCTCCTCGTTGTAACGCCCCTCCTTCAGGGTGTTGACCACCTTGATGAACACATCCTGGAAGATGTCCTCGGTGAGCTCCCGGTCGCGCACCAGCAGGTAGATGTGCGACCAGACCTTCCGCTTGTGGCGGTGGAGGAGTTGCTCGAAGGCGCGCTCGTCACCCGAGAGATAAAGCGTGACCAGCTCCTGGTCGTTGGGTACCCCGGCCCGTGCAGGGCGTGATGATGTGGATAGCATGGCCTTCCCGTTTAGGTCCTGGATGGATCCGAACTGATTGGGTAGAGGTCCTTGCTATCGAGCGGGGTTTTAAGTGAGGGGGCTGTTGAACAGACCCGTGACGGGTAACGTTATGAAGACGCTGCCGGAACAGGGAACGTTGCCTGGGCCCTCGATATTGTGGACCCACACGAAATCCTTCCCGACCGCATCCCAAAGATAGCCCAGAGGTCCTCCCGGGGCAAGCCGATGCCTAATTTCGCGCCGCCTTTGCCTGCCCACGACGCCAACACCACGAAAGCCCGCACGGCCAACGACCGTGAGGAAGCCCTGCGCCGCTCCCTGCACGGGGTGATCCGCGTACAGGGCGCCCGTGTCCACAACCTGAAGAACATCGATGTCGACATCCCGCGGGGTCGGCTGGTGGTGGTCACGGGGTTGAGCGGCAGTGGCAAGAGCAGCCTGGCCTTCGACACGCTCTATGCCGAAGGGCAGCGCCGCTACGTGGAAAGTCTGAGCAGCTATGCCCGCCAGTTCATGGGCCGGTTGGAGAAGCCGGACGTGGACCGCATCATCGGCATCAGCCCGGCCATCGCCATCGAGCAGAAGGTGATGACCAGCAACCCGCGGAGCACCGTGGGCACCAGCACCGAGGTCTACGATCACCTGAAGCTGCTCTTCGCCCGCGTGGGCCGCACCTATTCACCGGCGACGGGCAAGGAGGTGAAGCGGCACACGGTGGAGGATGTCGTGGCCGGCGTGAACAGCTTTCCCGAGGGCAGCACGGTGCTGATGCTGGCCCCCATCCGCCTGCCGGTCGGCCGCAGCCTGAAGGAGCACTTCGACATCCTGCACCAACAAGGTTTTGCCCGGGTGCATGATGGCAAGGCCGTGCACCGTATCGAGGACCTGCTGGCGGACCGCAAGGCCCTGAAAGGGACCTGGTTCCTGGTGATCGACCGCCTCACGGCCGCGCCCAGAGACAGCGAGAACGAGAGTCGCGCGGCCGACAGCGCGGAGACGGCCTTCTTCGAGGGGCAGGGTGAGCTCATCCTGCTGGGCGAGGACGGACAACAGCTCGGCTACAGCGACAAGTTCGAGCTGGACGGCATCACCTTCGAGGAGCCCAGCCCCAACCTGTTCAGCTTCAACGACCCGGTTGGGGCCTGCACCACGTGTGAAGGCTACGGCAGCGTGATCGGCATCGACCCCGACCTGGTGGTGCCGGACAAGAGCCTGAGCGTGTACGATGATTGCGTGGCGCCCTGGCGCGGGGAGAAGCTCAGCGAGTGGAAGGACGATTTCATCCGCGACAGCGCACGCTTCGATTTCCCCATCCACCGCCCCTACCGCGAGCTGAGCGCCGAACAACGCGACCTGCTCTGGAAGGGCGCCCGTGGCGTGGCCGGCATCGACCGCTTCTTCCAGTACGTGGAGGAGAAGAGCTACAAGATCCAATACCGGGTGCTGGCCAGCCGGTACCGCGGCAAGACCACGTGCCATGCCTGCGGCGGTTCGCGCCTGCGCAAGGAGGCCCGGTACGTGAAGCTGGCCGGACGCGACATCACCGAGCTGGTGCGCCTGCCCATCGCGGAGTGCCTCGCGTTCTTCCAGGGCCTGCAGCTCAACGTCCACGACGAGCGCATCGGGTCCCGCCTGCTGAAGGAGATCACCAACCGCCTGCAATACCTGGTGGACGTGGGCGTAGGCTACCTCACCCTGGACCGGCGCAGCAACACGCTGAGCGGCGGGGAGACCCAGCGCATCGACCTGGCCACCTCCCTCGGCAGCAGCCTGGTCGGCAGCCTCTACATCCTCGACGAGCCGAGCATCGGCCTGCACCCACGCGACACCGAGCGGCTCATCGGCGTGCTGAAGAAGCTGCGCGACCTGGGGAACACGGTGATCGTGGTGGAGCACGACGAGGAGGTGATGCGTGCCGCGGACCACATCATCGACATGGGGCCCATGGCCGGCTCGCACGGCGGGCAGGTGGTGTTCAGCGGCACCCACGCCGACCTGGTGCAGAGCGACAGCCTCACCGCCCGTTACCTCACCGGCCGAGAGATGATCGCGGTGCCGAAGCGTCGCAGACCCGTGCGCGACAAGCTGGTGCTGACCGGTGCGGCCGAGCACAACCTGAAGGGCATCGACGTGGGCTTCCCCCTGCACATGCTCACCGTGGTGACCGGTGTGAGCGGCAGCGGCAAGACCACCCTGGTGAAACGCATCCTCCACCCGGCCTTGAAGCGGGAGCTGGAGGGCTTCAGCGAACGGCCCGGGGAGCACAAGTCGCTGACCGGCGACCTCAAGCGCATCCAGGCCGTGGAACTGGTGGACCAGAACCCCATCGGCCGCAGCAGCCGCAGCAATCCGGTGACCTACGTGAAGGCCTGGGACGAGATCCGGCAGCTGTACAGCGATGTGGACATCGCGAAGGTGCGCGGCTACAAGCCCAGCTACTTCAGCTTCAACGTGGATGGTGGCCGCTGCGAGATCTGCCAGGGCGAAGGCCAGGTGCACATCGAGATGCAGTTCATGGCCGACATCAGCCTGACCTGTGAGGCCTGCAAGGGCAAACGCTTCAAGGAGGAGATCCTCGATGTGCGCTTCGGCGGGAAGGACGTGGCCGATGTACTGGACATGACCGTGGACGATGCGATCGACTTCTTCCGCGCGCACGCCCCCGGCTCGAACGCCTGTGCCCGCGTGGTGGCGAAACTGCTGCCGCTGCAGGAGACCGGACTGGGCTATGTGAAGCTTGGCCAGAGCAGCAGCACGCTGTCCGGCGGCGAGGCGCAACGCATCAAGCTGGCGAGCTTCCTCACCAAGGGCCAGGAGGAACGTCCCACGCTCTTCATCTTCGACGAGCCCACCACGGGCCTGCACTTCCACGACATCGCCAAGCTGCTGAAAGCCTTCCAGATGCTCATCGACAACGGCCACAGCCTGGTGGTGATCGAGCACAACACGGAGGTGATCAAATGCGCCGACCACGTCATCGACCTCGGCCCCGAAGGCGGTGATGCGGGCGGACAGCTGGTGTACGAGGGTACGCCGGAAGGTCTGGTGGACCACCCGAACTCCCACACCGGTCGTTACCTGCGGGCCGCGCTCAGTCGCTAACGCAGCAGGGTGATGTGGCCGGTCCGCGTGGTGAGCGGGATGCGGGCACAATCATCCTTGAAGGTGAGCACGTAGTAATAGGTACCGTCCGGGAGCAGCTCGCCGGCATTGTCCAACTTGCCGTTCCAGCCCTTGCCGGGGTTGGTGGAGGCGAACACCTTCATGCCCCACCGGTTGTAGATCTCCAGCGAGAACTGGGCCGCATCCACCCCTGCGATGAGGTACTCGTTGTTCGTATCATCCCCGTTCGGCGTGAACACATTGGGGATGATCGGATCGCCGGTGGCTTCGGCCAGGACCACCACGGCCACCGTGTCCGTCCAGTCGCACCCGAAGGCATCCACCGCATCGAACCAATAGATGCCCTCGTTGACCACTTCGATGGTGGTGGCGGATGAGCCCGTGCTCCAGAGGATGGACTGCACGGGTCCACCGGTGGCCAGCAGGGCGGTATCACCCGGGCAGATGGCCACATCCGGTCGCGCGGGATGCGTGGGCTGGTCCACCACAACGATGGTATCCCGCCCGGTGCAGAACCCATCCACCACGTCCACCCAGTAGGAACCGGCCTCCGTGACGGAGATCATCATCGACGGGTCGCCGGTGGACCAGAGGTAGCTGTCGAAGCCCGCACCGGCATTGAGGAGCGCACTGGCCCCGTCGCACAGGGCCACCGGTGAAGGCAGGTCGAGCTCCAGCCCCGGCACCTCAACAGGCACGGTCACGGTCATGAACGCCGTGTCGGCACAAATGGGGTCGATGACGCCGAGGGTGATGTCGTACACGCCTGGGGCGGCAAAGGCTTGCACCGGATTGGTCTGCGTGGAACCCGTGCCGTCGCCAAAGGACCACAGGAAGCTGTTGCTGCCGGTGCTGGAGTTGAACAGTTCCACCGCGAAGGCATCGCAATCACCAGTGGGCACGGCCTCGAACGCGGGTCGCAGGTCGGCCGGTGCCACCACGTTGATGGAAGCGAACGCGGTATCCGCCAAGTTGCAGGAGGCACTGTCGACGCCCACGAGCATCACATCATACACCCCGGGTTCCGCATACAGATGGGCCACCGTGGCCCCCACCTGCACCGGTGAGCCGTCGCCCAGGTCCCAGACCCAGGTATTGGCGGTACCCACGGCAGTGAACACGCCGGGATCCTCCAGGCACAAGGTGAGGTCGTTGGCGTTGGCCTCGATCTGCACCTGCACGGCCTGCTCGAAATCGATCTTGAACACGCCGAGGTTGCAGTTCGTGCTGTTGTTGGTGTTGCTCCATGCACCGGGCGTGGTGGGATAGGACAACTGGCCACAACCGGCACAGACCGCCTGGTAGACGATGCCGTCCTTGTCGAAGCGGCTGGTACCCCCATCCACGTGTTCGGCGGCCGTCCCGCCGAAGAAGGTGGCATAACCGAGGGATACCGCTTCGGCCTCCAGCAGCATCAGGTAGAAATCGCTGCCGTTGGTGGTGCTCTGGTAGGCGTCCGGCGTCACCGGCAGCCCGTTGGTGGAGCTGAAGAGCCCTGCCGCTCCGAATCCATTGGTGTTGCCCGCCCAGCCACTGAAGTAGATCTGGCCACAGTTGCTCACCAGGAAGGCCGACGGTGAGATGTTCTCGTTCCCTGCGCCACCAATGCGCGTGCTCCACAGTGAGGTGGAGAGGTCACCGCTGAACTTGTGCAGGAACTGGGTGGCGTTGGGGTTGCTGTACTTGCCCGGTGTGATGCTGTAGGGCCCGGTGGTCTGCCCCACCACGAAGACCTCATCGCTCGTGTTCAACTGCACGAAGTAGCTCTGGTCAAAGCCGATCTCGCCCACGTAGGTGGCGGACAGCAGCGGCGAGCCCGCAGACGCGAACCGCGCGATGAAGCCATCGGTACCACCGTTGTAAGTGGCCGAGGCCGGGGTCCCGGCGGTGGGCAGATCGGCACTGGTGGTGCCGCCGGTGATGTAGATCTCTCCCGTGCTGGACACTTGGACCCCAAAGCCGGCATCGGCCGCCGTGCCCCCATAATACGTGGCCCAGAGCATCGAGGTCAGCTCAGGGTCCATGCGGAACACATAGGCATCGATGCCGCCACCAGCGAACGTGGCCTGTGGGGCATCCGGGCTTGTGAACAGGTTGGTGCTGGTCGTGCTGGACACCACGATGGGCCGGTCCTCGGCGTCCATGATGATCTCGCCCCGGAACGGATCTCCGTAGTTGCGGTTGAGCGGGGTCACCTGGTTGAGGCCATCGTTGCCCGTGCCGCCCACGAAGGTGCTGCCGATGAGCCCGGTGGCCGTATTGTTCAGGTGCACCACCACCATGTCGCAGCCCGTGGTGTAGCTGAATCCGTACGAAGTGACCGCGAAGGGCGGATTCGTGCCGCCATTGAAGCTGTTGTCCCAGCAGCCCGTGGTGGTGGGGAAGTTCACCGAGTTGGAGGTGCCGAGGATGAAGAGCTCATCGTTGCTGTTCACCACCATGCTGTGGGGCACCTCGTTGCCCGAGCCACCGATGTAGGTGCTCCACACCAGCGCATTACCGTTGGGGGTGAACTTGGAGATGGCCATGTCGTTCTCCCCACCTCCATAGGCCGATTGCACCACGCCCACAGTGACCGGATAGCCCGTGCTGCGCACCATGCCACCACCGTACAGATGGCCGGCTGCATCGTAGGTGGCGGTGAATCCGAAGTTGTCACCGGTGCTTCCGCTGAAGCTGCTGAAGACCACCACCGGGTCGATGACCAGGGACTTGGTGCGGTCATACCCATCCGGGAACACATAGGTCAAGTGATCGCCATCGAGCTTGTAGGCGCAGGCCACTGGCACCTTCCCACCCGCTTCTCCGGTCCACGCCACAGGGCGCTGCTCGATGACCTCGCCGGCCGTGGTGCGGATGCGCAGCAGTCCCCCCTCCACGCGGATATCGTCCTGGCCCTCGAAGGCCAGCACGATGGCCGAAGGGTCCGCACCAGGTGCCACCAACCATTCATACTTCAAGCCTGAATGACCATCCACGTGCAGGGCGATGCCCGGATAGACATCCCCAAGTACCACGCCGCCGTAAGCAGGTACGCCGCCCGCCCAACGCGACCGGTCATTGCCGAGGAAGTAGTTGACGTAGTGCGGCAGCCGTTCGTTCCCGCTATGCACCTGCGCCTCTCCGCCCACGAACCGCATGCGGTAGGCATGCTCGACGTAAGGGGCAGCCTCGACCTTCAGGTCGGATGCGTGCTGCGGACCGCCCTGTTGCAGGACATAGGTGAACGCCGAACGCTCCACGAAGAGCGCACCGCCCGGTGTCCGTGTCCGGTACAACACCTGAGCGGGCCATTGCCCCTGGTTGGCATGGAACTCCAAGCCCCGGTGCGCAGGCTCGTGCGCATGTTCGTGGGCCAGGCTGGTAAGTGCCGAAAGGAGCAGGAGGCTGGTCAGGGCGAACGGAGCATTCATGCTGAGGCAAGATAACTAATGTGTTCAAGCGGAAAGGTCCAATAGCCAAGGGGGCGACCGAAGCCGCCCCCCTTGGCCGATGTGCCCTGTAGCAGGGATCACCTCAACAAGGTGACGTGCCCGGTCCGGGTCCCTTCGGGTTCGTTGGAACAGACATCCTTGAAGGTGATGATGTAGAAGTAGGTGCCGTCGGGCGCCAGGGAAGAGCCATTATCCAAGCCGCCCTTCCAGCCACGGTCCACGCTGGAGGCCTCGTACATCTTCTGGCCCCAGCGATTGAACACCTGCATGCTGAACTGCTGCAGGCCCGGAGCCTCTACCTTGAACTCATCGTTAAGCCCATCCCCATTCGGCGTGAACACGTTGGGGATGTAGTTCACCCCCTCGGTGGGGGCTATCCTGACCACCTCCACCGTATCGCGGAAGGTGCAGCCATTGTTGTCCACGGCCACGAACCAATAGGTGCCCTGCACGCCCGGGATGGAAGGCTCCGTGGAGCCCGTGCTCCAGATGATGGAACTGACCGGCACACCAGGCGCGAGCGTCACTGCACCATCAAAACACACTTGCTTGTCAGGCAGTGGGGCCGGCAGGGCGTTCTCAACAACGGAGATCACCGCCGATGCGATGCACTCGCCCGAGGTCACCAGGATGTCGTAGTTCCCTGGATCTTCCACGGTGATGATCTGTGAAACATCACCTGTACCCCATTGGTAGGTATCATAGCCTGCACCAGCGTCCAGGTTGACCGTTCCCCCTGGGCAGATGGGCACGGGCGATACCGGGTCGTAGGGCAAGGTGGCGGGTGGCACCACGATGGTCTGGGTCGCTGTGGCCTGGGCGTTGCAGATGCCATCGGTCACGGTCAGTGTGAGTTCATAGGTGCCCGGGCCTCCATAGGCGTGCGTGGGGTTCTGCGCGTTGGAGGACCCGCCATCCCCAAAGGTCCAGGCCACCGAGGTGCCGCCCACGCTGGAGTTGGCCACCTCCACGCCGTAGCCGGCGCAACTGCTGATGGGCGTGGCGGTGAACTGTGCGAGCAGCTCGGCGGGATCGAGGATGTTGATCGTGGTGTAGGCCGTGTCGCTGCTGTTGCACGAGGTGCTGTCCCAACCGATGAGCATGATGGTATAGGTGCCCGCCTCGGTGTAGGTGTGTGTGACACTATTACCGGTTAGCGTGGCCGACCCATCACCCATGTTCCAGGTATAGTTCGGCGCATTGCCCTGGGCATTGAAGGTCAGGGTAGCCGGCACGCAACCATAGCTTGAGTTCACGCTCACGTTGGCCTGCACACCGGCCTGCTCCAGATCGATCTTGAACACGCCGATATCCCAACTCACGCTTTGGGTCGGGGCCCAGGCGCCCGGTGTGGTCGGAAACCCACCACTGGTGCAGACCCCTTGGTACACCACGCCGTTCTTGTCGAAGCGACTGGTACCGCCATCCACGTGCCCAGCGCCGATGTAGTAGGTACCATAGCGCAAGCCCAACATGTCCGGGTCGAACACGGCGAGATAGAAACCGCCATCGGTGTAGAGCGCATCACTGGTCACCGGCAGTCCGTCAGCCGCCGAATACCCGCAGATGTAGATGTTGTTGCAGAGGTCCACCAGGAAGGCCACCGGGACCAGTGCACTGCCGAACCCGCCCACACCGATCGCGGAGGTGACCAGCGCGTTGGTCAGTTGCGGATCGAACTTGGCGATGAAGGCCGTGCCATTGGCCTGACCATAGGTGCCCGTAGGTGCAACGGGCACGGCACCGTTCGTCTGTCCATAGATATAGACATTATCCGCCAGGTCGATATCCATGAAGAACGCCGACTCATTTCCCGTAGTACCCCAGAACGTACTGGCCAGGGCGGTGGTCCCCATGGCATCGAAACGGAACATGAATGCATCGCTGCCACCGGCGATGGCCGATTGATAGGCCCCGGAGGACATGGCAAGGTCCGCAGATTGGGTGCCGCCACCGACAACCACCGTCCCATCGCCGGACACCTTCACCCCAAAGGCCATATCACCCGCCGAACCGCCCAGGTAGGTGCTCCAGCGTAGGGTGGTCAGCGTGGGGTCGAAGCTGAACACGACACCATCCTGGGCACCACCGGGTGTGCCTTGGTACGCACCGGTCGTGACCGGAAAATCACTGGATGACGTGCAGCTGGCCACATAGGCGTTCCCCGCGTTGTCCGTGATGATCTCACCCCGGTACTGGTCACCATAGTTGCTGGTGAATGTGTTGCGGCCATCATTGGCAGTGCCACCCAGAAAGGTGGACCCGATCAGGGTCTGTCCATCCGGGGCAACCTTGGAGACCACGATGTCCACCCCACCACTGAACGTGGTGCTGTAGGCCCCGGTGGTCACCGGGTAATTGGTGGACGAGGTGCTCCCATACACCCACAAATTGAAGTCGTTGTCCACCACCAGCGAATGGGGATATTCTCCCTGACTTCCCCCGAGATAGGTGGCGAACAGCAGGGTGGTGCCATCAGGGGACAGCTTGGAGACCGCGATATCCGTACCACCTCCACCGAACACGGATTGGAAAGCCCCCGTCGTGGTGGGATAACCTTGCCCGAACGAGATGGCACCTGTGTAGATATTGCCATCGTTGTCATAGGTGGCGCAATGTCCGTAGTTGGTGGCCGTGGAGCCCGAAAGCGTCGCGGCGATCAGGGTGGGGTCGATCACAATGGGACGCGAAGCATCCGCACCGATGAGTTCGAAACCGAGCACCCCGTTGCGCAGCGTATAGCGGCATTGCACATGCTCCCGGGGTGCATCGCCATACCAGGCCACCGGAGCGGCCTCCACCACGTCACCCACCGATGTCCGCAGCACCAACCGCCCCTCTTCATCCAGGCGGATATCATCGAGCCCCTCGTAGCGGAGACTGATCCGCGCCGCATCGGCCCCTTTGGCCAGGAGCAGGTCGTACTTGAAGTGCCCATGGTCCATGTACATGCGCATGTCCACCCCGGGCCAGATGCTGCGCTGGCGCACCTCCCCGTAGGAGCCCACTCCGCTGCGCCACCGCAGCCGATCACTGCCCACGAAGTAGTTCGTGCCATGAGCGGCCTTGTGCATGGGTTCAAAACGAGTGGATGCCCCCCCGACGAAGGACACGCGCCATGCATGGCCACGCAGCATCGGGCTCGGATCCGAGCGGTGGCTGGCCTCGTGCAGCGCTTCGGAGAAGTCAGGCTGCAGGAGCGACCAGGTCAATCCGTTGTTCTCCATGAACAAGGCAAGCGGACCCACCTCCGCCTTGTAGCGGAAATTGCCGGCCCATTGCCCTTGGTTCTCGATGAACGGGGTGGCGGTCGCGTCATGGGGCCCACCCTGGTGCACATGCTCGTGTGCGGACAAGGTGGTCACTGCGGCCAGCAGGGCCAGCGTGATCAGGGTCTTCTTCATCTTGGTTCCTTTCGTTCGTTGCAGCAGGCTTACACACTTAACGCACCACCATCACATGGCCCGTCCGGGAATGCTCCTTCGTTCCCGTGCACGTGCCGGTGTACCGCAGCACATACACGTACACATCGTTCTTCACCAGCGTGCCCTTGTACCGGCCATCCCAGGGTTTGTCCAATGCATCGGCCTCATAGAGGCGCTCGCCCCAGCGGTCATAGATGGTGAGGTTCGTGTTGGCGTACCCGTAGCCCAGGACCTGGAACACATCGTTCAGGCCATCTTCGTTCGGGGAGAACGCGTTCGGTGCGAAAAGCTGCACATCGGCGTCATAGAGGTTCACCCGGGCCGTATCCTGATGGAGGCAGCCGAACGCATCGACCACTTGGAACACATGGAGCGTATCCACCCCATCCACCTCGATCATCCGTGTCGTGGCTCCATTGCTCCAGAGGTAAGACTGGGCATCCTCCAAGGGAATGCTCAAGGGCACCTTGACACCGGGACAGGTCATGGCCTCGAAAGCCAGCTCATACTCCGGAGCGGGAACCACCAACAAGGTGTCCGTTCCCATGCAACCCGCAACGCCGGACACGGTCACCCAGTACTCTCCCAGATCGTTCACCACGATGGAGGGCGAGGTCTCACCGGTGCTCCATATGTGGGCCCCTGGCACCGATGACGCGTCCAAGGTGATGGGCACGCCCTCGCACTTCACCTGATCGGGGATGTCGAACTCGAACGTGATGGGTTCCACGGTGATGGGCACGATGACCGTGTCGCTCTGGCTGCACCCGGTGGGATCGAACGCCACCAGCATCACATCGTAGGTACCCGGTGTGCTGTACACGTGGGTGATCTCATCCGCTTCATAGGTGGTGCCATCACCCATGTCCCAGATGTGGTCCAGCGGATCGCCGGTGCTCTGGTTCTCCGCCGTGATGATCATCTGTGTGCAATCCACCTCCTGGCTCCAGGTAAGGGCGGCTGCCACCGGTTGCTGTGCACCGATGGTGATGGGGAAATAGACGGTGTCCGCCAGGTTGCAGGCGAGCGAATCCATGGCGATCAAACGCACGAGGTAGTCGCCGGGCTCGGTGTAGGTATGGCTGGGTTCGAACGCCTCCACCTCCGGACTGCCATCCCCAAAATCCCACAACCAAGTGTCCCCCGAGCTGGCATTGGAGAAGTCCACCTCGATGGGTGCGCAACCTGTGTTGATGGCACTGGCACCGGCGGCATTCACACCCGCCACACCGAAATCGATCTTGAACACCCCGATGTCCCAGCCAATGCTCTGGGTGGTGGCATGGGCCCACGTGGTGGTGGGGAATCCGCCCCCACTGCACACACCCTGGTAGACGATGCCGTTCTTGTCGAACCGGCTGGTACCTCCGTCCACGTGGCTGCCTCCGTAATAGGTGCCGAATAGGATGTTGGCCATGTCCGGTTCAAAGGCGGCGAGGTAGAAGGACCCGGTGGTATACAGCGCGTTGGCGGTGGTGGGCAGGCCCGATGAGGAATTATAGCCGGAGATGTAGATGTTGTCGCAGACATCCACCAGGAAGGCCACCGGGGCCGTTCCCCCACCCCATCCGCCGGTCGCATTGATCGTGGTCTGGATGGGAGCAGCAGAGAGATCCTGCGAGAGCTCGGCAATGAAGATCGGACCCCCGGCCTGGCCGTAGGTCCCAGCGGGTTGAATGGTGATGGTGCCGTCGGTCTGGCCGTAGATCCACACCTCATCGTCCAGATCGAGGTCCACGAAGTACGGGCGGTCCGCATCCGCCGTGCCGAAGAAGGTGCCCCTCAGCATACCCGTGGCGCCCGGTGCGAGCCGTACCACATACCCGTCACGGTCGCCTTGGAGCGTGGTCTGATAGGCTCCCGCGGTCGTGGGGAAATTTCCGCTGTCGGTCTGCCCGGTCACCACGATGTCGCCGGTGGCCCCGATGCGCAGGCCCAGGGCATTGTCGTCCTGCGAACCGCCCAGGTAGGTGCTCCACAGCAGGGTATTGCAGGCGGGAGGCATGGAGAAGACCACGCCATCCTGCATGCCACCAAGTGTAGACTGGAAGGCACCGGCGGTCGTGGGAAAATCGGTCGAAGAACTGAAGCTCGCCACGAGCATGTTGCCTGCGGGATCCAGGTAGATCTCGCCACGGTAGGTCTCTCCATAATTGCCCCACATGTTGTTGAGCCCATCACTTCCGCTCCCTCCCACGAAGGTGGAACCGATCAACGAGGAGCCATCAGCGGAGAACCGGGTCAAGGTGATGTCAGAATCCGCCAAACTGTTGTCGAATGCACCGGCGGAGACAGGAAAATTGGAAGAGGTGGTGGAGCCCAGCACACACAGCTCCCCTCCGGCTGAAACGACCATGCTGTGCGGGTTCTCCCCGCTGTTGCCGCCCAGATAGGTGGCGTAGATCAGGTCGCTGCCATCAGCATTGTACTTGCTGATGGAAATGTCCGTTCCACCGCCACCCATGGTGGTCTGGAAAGCGCCGACCGTGGCCGGGTAGCTGGGTCCGAAATTGCGTGCACCGGTGTAGATGTTCCCGGCATCATCGTAGGTGGCGCAGTGCCCGTAGTTGCTGGCACCAGTGGCACCGCTCAGGGTGGACGCGATGAGCACGGGATCGATGACCAACGCACGGCCGGACTGCTTACCATTCGGGAACTCGAACCCTACACGGCCGTTCACCAGCGTGAAACGGCAGGCCAGGGGCTCGCGGGCACCGTCGCCGTAAAAGGCCACCGGGGCCAACTCCTTCACCTCGCCCACCGAGGTCCGGAGCACCAAGTTCCCCGCTGCATCGATGGAGAGACCATCCAGACCCTCAAAGGCTAAGGCCACCACTGCCGGATCGGCGGAAGCGGCCAGCTCGATGTCGTACTTCATCAGCCCCTCATCGCCGTGGAACAGGATGTCCACGCCGGGCCACACCCCCTCGTACCGGACCTCGCCGTACAACGGCACCCGGCCGGCCCATTTCGTCGGGTCGTTGCCAAGGAAGTAGTTGTGGTAGGCCTTGGCCATCTTGCCCGGGAAGACCACCGGTGTGGCCTGACCACCCACGAAGCTCATCCGCCAGGCATGCCCGTTCCACGTCTTGGTGGCCTGCTCGGCAGGGCTCAGTTGATGGCTATCGTGCATCCAGGCATAGATGGACTCCTCGTACTTCACCCAAGTGACCCCGTTCTGTTCCAGAAAGGCCACCGCACCAGGGACACTGGCCTTGTAAAGCACAGGGGTCGGCCCCTGTCCGCTGTTCCGCACATACTCCACGCGTTGAGG
>ENA-UOUJ01001221-UOUJ01001221.1-activated-sludge-metagenome-genome-assembly--contig:-NODE-1221-length-14173-cov-6.324338_pt1 | contig 14173 bp, 17 predicted proteins | sample MGYA00249839_ERZ747224 | MGnify/ENA primary metagenome ERZ747224 (study PRJEB28782, sample SAMN03220277) | activated sludge metagenome | biome: wastewater; feature: sewage sludge; material... | reverse complement strand
GACTTGAAGTTTTCCACCCTTTTACAACCGTCCGTGGTTTCGGGGTAAAACCCGAGGGAAGGAAACTAGATAGTGCGGTCCCGTGTACTCCGCAAACACTTCGGACACTTCTGCGTCGGCACCCAAGTGCCTGAAGAGTACTTTCAGAGTCTCAATCAGGCTGCGGATCGTGAAGTTGTAATCGGCCTGAGGCCATGCCAGGAATTTGGATTGGCGATTAAGACGTTCGTACAGCGAGCGCAGAAGGCAAACAAGCCCTCGAGGCGTTTGATCTGTTCCGGCGTTGTCGAAATACTTCAGCGTCTCGCCCAACTCTACGATCGCCCGGCTAGTCATAACCAGCGTTCGTTCGTCGGTGAGGCCTTCAATGCGCTTTCTTACTATGACAAGTAGTTTGCCTAGAAGCTCAAGCGCCTCGCCCGCTCCTTCGTCCGGATAGTCTCTAGACCGTAGTTCTTCAAACCGGCGTTGCAACGCCAAGCAAAGCGCCGCCGAGCGGAGCCGATGATGATCGAGCGTTCGAAACGCTGTATTAGATGAGTTGGCCAAGAAGTGCGCTCCGACCGACAGCGGTAGGCCGGAGACGATTGCTTTCGATGAGCTCTAGTATGGATGCATAGAGCCGATCGAAGAAGGCGCGAGCGTTCACTATATCGGCCTCGTTCAAGGTGGAGGCCTGCCCTGCTGCAATTTCGTGCACGGCCTTTGCCAGACCATCAAACACTTCTGGCGCTTGGCGATCCTTGAGCAGATCCAATGACTCAATTGGATGAAGCGCGAAGCCGAAGACGTACGTTGAGTTGATGACGCTGCCTCGGGAGTGCGTGCCGGTTGAGATGAACGCGGCACCCTCGGCAACTTGCTTGAGGAACTCTTCCGCCTCTCCCAGGATGTCCTGATCCTCTCTACTCAACGCCTGCTGTGCCTCAGCCCGGCTGATGGCTTCGGACGACCGCGCCGCGAGCAAACCGTACTTGATCGATTCGGCGCTACGCAGCTGGAGGCTGGGATCACTCATAAAGATCTCCGTGAGGGTCACTTGAGCAAGAGACCATTTCGGCCCAAACTGGTTGTCCCACAAGCTCGAAGCGGTTCCGACGCAAGTGAGATCGATGGCTGTTCGAGCAGGGCCTTTGTAGGGCCTTTGAGGCAGCTTAAACCTTTTGCCAGATCATGTCCACAAGCCCAAGATATCGGGCTTTTCCTAGGATCGGGTAACAACAAGTGGTACTTCAATGAGGGTCTGTTGAGATCAGAAGATGGGCCATACCGACCCAAATATTGTTACCGCATCCGGGATTGTTCTGCTGGATCCAAGACGGCGATTCAGGGTGCCGCGAGCCCTGCTGGCGGCTCTGGATTGGGAGGCACCGAAGGGCCCCACTCAGTTGGTCGCTGAGGTTGTTGAGACCGGTCGGCTGAGGCTGTGGGACAAAGGAGCCGTCGACTCGCGTTTAGTCGAGCTGGAGCGAGAGATCCGGGACATGGAGAAGGAGGACGAAGACAGGCGCCCTTCCGCTGACCGTTATGAAGCGCTCAGGGCCTTTCACGATCGCTATCGAGAGCTAACGCTGCGACCTTCGGATGGGCGGGTTCAGCTACCCGAGATCCTGCACTCGATAATCGATGTGAAGCAAGAATCGACACATCTCTACGTAGAGCTTGGGATAAGGTGCCTGGAAGTCTTTTCTCTGCATGCGCGAATCGAAAGGTTCCGGAGATTTCGCAGGGAAACTGATTTGCCAGAGTGATGAGATCTGCTAGCGAAGCACCATAGCCTGCAGATTACAAGGCGTGTCTATTTTCGCCATCTAAGAGCTTGGTCAACCGGGATGAGGAGATCATCCTCTGGCAGTTCCCAGAGGGGTGTTGCATCAGGTAGCAACAGCAAACCCAATGTGTAAGGGTAATCTCCGCCTATTGCGAGCGCGTGCTCTACCAGTTCAATGTCGCCAGGTTCTTTTTCGAACCACAGGTTGGCTCGTTGCTTTGCGGTAACAGGCCCACTCCTGACGCTGACTTGGTTGAGAATTGATTCTTCTGGAACTGGAATTGTCAGCTTCTTGGCGGGCAAGTACACCCTCGATCTGAAGGCGGCGTTGTTCGATCGTGCCCACAGAACAAAGCCATCCCGAGCTGCAACCACGACCGCCCGTTTCGTTGCGATTTCCGTCCATTTCAGAGCCGCGGCCATCAACGATACTCCGTACCTGTTGCCGCAATGACGAAGCATTTCTATCGAGGGCAACAGGCCGGCAACCTGATTGCGATAGTCGTCCAGCGGCATGAGTAGATAAGAAGCAAAGACATCGGCTTCAGCTTCTATGTCCCGCTGATCCCACTCGTGCATGTCACGCAATGAGCACCGGAACTCGCTCTTCATCTCGCGATGCAAGATGTAGTGTCCGAATTCATGGGCCAGCGTGAAACGGATCCTTCCTGGAGATTGGATCCGGTGGTTGTAGCCGATTTTCCATTTCCTGTCGGTGGGGTGCCGACCGAGGAGACCTTCGACCCCATCTATATCAAAAGTATTGATCGAGACGATGGGGTCGTCTGAGTAACGAACGCGGCTTAGCTCTAGGGCTACTTTCTCGACGTCCACAGGGAAGCGTTCGTCGTCGGGAAGTACACGGAGCAATTGCGAAATCTTGTTGGCCTCTGCCATCGGCCTTTTCGCACCCATGCTCAGCCCTCGTCGTCCCACATCTCCAAGAACTTGCGAACCTTCTCCTTCCGCTTGGAATCAAGTTCCTTGTAGCGACGGAAGAAAGCTTGATCCAGCACGCCTGTCTCGGGCTCGACTTCAGCAGAGTGATCTAGCAGGAACTCTGTCGTGACACCAAGTGCAAAAGCGATCTTGATGAGCTTATCGGCCGAAGGATTGGCCTTATCCCGGTTCTCAAGCTCCCACAGGTAGCCCTTGCTGGAGTCAGTGGCTTTGGCCAATTGATCCAGGCTCAAGTCGAGTTCGGCCCTGCGGGCGCGGATCTTCTCTCCGAGCGGTGATGCCATGCGTGCCTCCGAGGGGGTCAGCGATTGTACGGTATAACAAACGAAGTTGTAATGGTTGACAGGACAAAGAAGATGCGACAGAGTTCTCGCCGACGTTCGGTATTACGAACGAACAAATTATCATTTGGAGAACTTGCGCATGAATACCATCGAAGCTGAACAAGCCCCTGTCGATCACGCCTCCCACCGTCAGTTGGAGGTCCGTGTCAACGGCGAACGCGTCCCCCTGACTGACCATACCCCGACTGGGCGGCAGGTACTCGCCGCGGCCAATTTGCGGCCGGATACCGAGTTCGCCCTGTTGTTGTGGCCGGCGGTGGGGCCCACCCGCGAGATCGGGTTGGAAGAAGTGACGCGGGTACCCAAGGATGGGCCCGGTCTGGAGTTCTTCGCCATGCGAGCGGATCGCGTTACTTACTTCGTCCTCGACGGCGATCGTTACGCTTGGGCAGGCCCCCTCGATCTCGAAACGATTCGGCGTATCGGCCGCGTTCCCGCCGACCGACAGGTCTGGCTGGAACGGCGCGACGAGCCCGACGTGCTCCTGCAGGACGGACAATTGGTGGATTTGGATCCTGCGGGGGTCGAGCGCCTGTACACGCGTGAGAAGACTTGGCGACTGGACGTCCAGGGCGAACCGACTGAATGGGATCGCCCCGATGTGATCGTTCGCGACGCACTCATCAAGGCGGGCATCGATCTGGCGAAGCAATGGACGATCGTGCTGAAGGTGAAGGGTAAGCCTCATCGTCAGGTCAAGCTCATCGATGTCATCGATCTCGAGCAGCCCGGCATCGAACGGCTGTGGTTGCGCCCGCGACAGGTCGATAACGGTGACGGCCAGATCCTCCGGCGGCGAGAGTTCACGCTATTGCCTGGTGACGATGCTTTTCTGAATGCCTCGGGCTATCAGTGGGAAACAATCGCGGACGGAGCGCGCCGCTGGCTGATCATTGATAACTATGCCGTCCCCGATGGCTACAACATGTCCAATTGCCGCGTCGCGCTTGAAATCCCGCAGAGCTACCCCGCGGCGCAGATCGACATGTTCTACTGCGACCCGCCCCTCTCGCTCCGGAGTGGCGTTGTTCCAGCTGCTACAGACGTGCGCCAAAGCATAGCGGGGGTTTCGTTCCAGAGGTGGTCCCGTCACAGGAACGCCGCGAGCCAGTGGTCCCCGACGCACGACAATGTCTCCACCCATCTGGGGTTGGTCGACGAGGCTCTGGGGCGAGAGGTGGGGGCATGATCCGACCTCGTACCCTGGTCTTGCCAGGCACCGTTCATCGGCGCCTCGAACAACACCTATTCCCTGGTGATGGAAAGGAAGCTGCGGCCGTCCTTCTATGTTCCCGCACCGAGAGTATGGGACTGAAGCTGATGGTTCGCGACATCATCTTGGTGCCTTACCAGAATTGCCATCGCACCGAGGTGTCCCTCAGCTGGCCAGGGGATTACATAGATCATGGTTTGGAGGCAGCGGCTGGGGAGGATTTGTCCATCATCCTGCTTCACTCGCACCCGACTGGGGTCTACGGATTCTCACCGGTGGACGACCGATCTGATCAAGACGTTATCCGCTCGCTGATCATGGCAGCCCCGGTGGAGCGTGGTGATTACGAGCCTTGGCACGGTAGCGCGATCATGATTCCAGGCGGCGCGATCAAGGCTCGCGTCTACGACCGGGCCATGCAGGCCCATGCCGTAGACCTAGTGGCAGCTTACGGCGACGAACTCCAGTTTTACTGGGGAGAAGACAACGAGCCGCACCATCACATAATGGCTTTTGGCGATGGAATGGCCGCCCTATTGGCCAAGCTCAGCATTGCGGTGATCGGGGTCTCTGGCACGGGAAGCGTGGTCGCAGAGCAGCTACTTCGCATGGGGGTGGGAGAGCTGATCGTCGTGGATTACGATCATGTGGAAGAGAAAAATCTCAACCGCATCCTGAACACCACATTGGCGGATTCAATCGGGAAATCTCTGAAAGTTGACGTGTTCGAGCGCGCCGCGGCCTGCATTCGTCCAGCGACAAAGGTCAGGGCTGTCTGTAGCGATATCGGCGCAAGGGATGCCATCGAAACCGTCGCCAAAGCGGATGTCGTGTTCTGCTGTGCCGACAGCCTTGAGGCGCGCCACATTTGTGATCGAATCGCTGCGGCCATGCTCCAGCCATTGTTCGACGTAGGAGTGACCATCCCCGTTAGAACGCCGGCGCGGGGCATGGTCATTTCGAACGTGAGTGGTCGCGTGGACTATGTCCAGCCGGGTGGTTCCACACTAGGTGACCGTGGCGTTTATACGCCCGAGTTGCTTGAGGCGGAGTATCTCAAGAAGGCCGACCCTGCGTCCTACGTCGATCGTGTCAGGGAAGGCTACATGCCAGGTTCCGGCCAGGAAGCACCCTCTGTTATCTGCGTGAACATGCATGCAGCGAGCGCGGTGGTTCTTGAGTTTCTGGCACGTGCCTTTCCCTTTCGATTGGACGGTAATACCTCGTTCGCCCGCGTCGAGTATGACCTTGCATCCGAATATCGCCATCACGTCACAGAAAAAACTTTCACAACAAATTCTATGAGTCTGCTTGGAGTAGGTTTGCGACGTCCGCTGCTAGGCTTGCCTGTGCTGGAGGATCTCGCGTGATCTTTTGGCTGAAAAGTACCTTCGAACGACTCGCAGCTTGGTGGCGAGGCGATCTGAAAGTCGTGCCTGGAGAGGGCGATACGCTGCCTGCTCGCATCCAGCGCCAACGTCTCATCCACATGATGGAAGCTGGCGAAAGCTGGTCTGTCGGTTTTCACTGCCCATGCGGTTGCGGTGATGTTATTGAGCTGCTTCTACTAAGCACGGTAAATCCTCACTGGACTCTCTCAGTGGATAGATTGGATCGGCCAACACTGCATCCTTCTGTATGGAAGTCCACCGGTTGCAGATCGCATTTCTGGGTAAAGAATGGCCAGATCATTTGGTCGGGGCCAAAACAAGGACGTCACTGATATCCGTGGCCTCGTAGGTAGAACGAAGGGCCTAGCTCAGCCTAAAGGGGAGCTACTGATACATGGGGAATCAACCCGCATCTGTACGAATCCAGAACGATACAAAAACGAGAATTTAATGTTCCCCTTAATGATGGCCATCCCAGCAGCCAAAGGCCGTATGGAGAAGTCTTGACGCCACAACGATGTACGCGCACAGTTCCCACGCTGCATATGACGGACTAGTTGTAGGCGTCTGAATCGGAGACCCATTGTCCGATCAGTCAGGTAAACAGGGCATCCCCAACTTTTCTTTTCGCATGACCAAGTGTTTTGCCCGTAGTCGAAGACTGATCATGGCATTGCTTCTTGCAATGCTGGTGATCGTGCCTGCGATCGACGCAGCAGCTTGCATGGTCGAGCCGGAAACGATCCAACACGATATCGACTCGGATCCCGATACCGCAGATCATGCCGTTTGCGGGCATGGTCACTGCCACCATACCGGGACGCAGTTGGTACCGTCCTTTGCCTACTGTCCGCTGGTCGTTCATACGGATCTTGTCCTCGCGCCTGAGAGGCTGGCGCCAGAGTCTTTGCTGCCCGAAGGGTTGAAGCGTCCGCCCCGAGTCTGATCGCAATGTTTGCGGCGTTCGCCGCAGTGATTGCCATCTAGCCAGACTCACGAGCATCCCATGCATGACCTTATCGACTGGTCGCCTTCGGCGACCGGTGGCTACGTCATTGCGTGTCCTGCCTGCCGGCCAAAAGCCGGCACGGGCGGGAGCGCAAGATGACGGCCACATCTCTTCCTCGCCTGAGCTTCACTCAATTCCGCCCGCCGAACATCGTCGTCCTGTTGCTCGTATCACTTGCCGTGCTTGGCGCGGGACTGGGGCTGCGAGATCCCTGGCCTGCGGACGAACCGCGCTTCGCGCTCGTAGCCAAGCAGATGGTCGAAAGCGGCGACTGGCTGTTTCCGCACCGGGGCGCTGAGCTCTACTCGGATAAGCCACCGCTGTTCATGTGGATCCAGGCCGCGCTGTACTGGACAACGGACAATCTGCGCATCTCCTTCCTGCTTCCATCGTTGTTGGCAGGCCTCCTGACAATCGTACTGACGTACGACCTTGGTCGTCGGCTTTGGAACCGACAGATCGGGCTGTATGCCGGCTGGGCATTGCTTCTCACCGCGCAGTTCACACTGCAAATGAAGCGTGCACAGATCGACCCTTTGCTGATCGCTTGGGTCACGCTCGCACACTACGGGCTGCTGCGGCATATCCTCCGGGGGCCTGATTGGCGAATGTGGACACTGGGGTGGTTTGCCGCGGGACTGGGCGTCATCACCAAAGGTGTGGGCATCATCGCCTTGTTTGTCCTGATCCCCGCGATAGCCGCAACCTGGTGGCAACGTAGCGTCTCGAGCTCATGGTGGCGCGACTGGAAGTGCTGGCTGGGACCCGTTGCGCTGCTGGCGGCCATCTCGCTCTGGCTCGGGCCCATGCTGGTTGCTGTCCGGCTTGCGCCTACCACCGAGCACCTGGCCTACGTCCAAGACATCCTGTTCCGACAAACCGTCGAGCGGTACGCGGAATCCTGGACGCACATCAAACCTGTCTGGTATTTCGCAGGTGTAATGGTGAGCGCGTGGTTGCCGCTCATGTTGGCGATGCCTTGGGCACTCGCACCATGGAAGCGAAGAATTTTTCGTGGAGATCCTCGCTTCCTGCTCTTGCTGGGCAGTTGGCTGCTGATCGTGTTGTTCTTCTCGCTTCCATCCGGCAAGCGAGACATGTACATCCTGCCGGCCTTGCCATTGGCCTGCTTGGCATTCGCGCCATTGCTTCCTGGTCTGCTCAGGCGTGACGGACCGCGTCTGCTGCTCCTTGGATTCGTGGTGGCGTTGGCTATCGCGCTCTTATTGGCGGGTTTGGCAATGCTGTTCGCAGACCCGGGTTTCGAGAAGCGATTCCTGCTGATGCGTGGCATGTCCACAGGATCAGAGGGCATCGCCTGGCTTGTCCTTGGCATGGCAGTGCCCGCGTTGTTCGGGGCAGTCGTTGCCATGGGGGGCAGGGTCGCAACAGGTGCAATCGCTAGCTTGGCAGGAATGTGGATCGTCTTCGGTATCGTGAGTGCAATCGTGCTCAATGATGCGAGTTCATCGCGGGGCATGATGCAGTCCGTCGCCCGACGGATCGGCCCGGATGCGCAACTTGGTCTCGTGGGATGGCGAGAGCAGCAGTTGTTGATGAGCCAGTCGCCGACCACGGAGTTTGGTTTCAAGCGACCGGAGAAGGATCAGCTGGAGAGCGGACTCGCGTGGCAAGCGCAGGCGCCCGCTGACAGGTGGTTGCTCATCGTGGGCTCAGCGATTCCACAAGAATTTCGCGATGGGGAACTACTGGCCGTGGGTATTGCAAATCGCCGAACGTGGTGGCTGCTGCCCGGACGTGCAAGAGACGTCGACAAGAGGGAGAGCCAGCCATGACGCAGGCCGCGCCGCTCCCAACTGCAACTCTCCGAGTCAGTTCGAGTCCCTCGGTTACAGTCGATTCGATATCAGTCGTTATCCCGGCATACAACGAAGCCGGCAATATCAGAACTTTGCTGCAAGAAGTCTGCGACGCACTACGTGGCCGTATCGAGTTCGAGATTATCTGCGTTGATGATGGTTCGAGCGATGGCACCGCACAAGTACTCTTGGATTCAAAGAACGAGATTCCAGAACTGCGGGCCTTCCAGCACGAGAAATGTAGCGGTCAGAGCGTTGCCCTGCTCACCGGCGTGCAGAATGCCTATGGCCCTTGGATTGCAACGCTGGACGGAGATGGCCAGAACGATCCGTCTGACATTCCGGGCCTGATCACTTGCCTGCAGAGTTCATCCTGTGACGTAAAGCTGATAGCAGGATGGCGCGTCTCGCGCAACGATGGTCCAGCCAAGCGGATTGCGTCTCGGTTGGCCAATTGCATTCGGCGATTTTTCTTGCGTGACGGCACGCCGGACACAGGGTGTGGGATCAAGCTCTTCGAGCGTGACGCGTTTCTAGCCTTGCCTGCCTTCAACCACATGCACCGCTATCTGCCAGCGCTAATGCAGCGCGCTGGCTGGAAGACAGTCAGCGTGTCTGTCAATCACCGACCACGCGGCATGGGTAGATCGAAGTACACCAACTTCGGTCGCGCCATGGTGGGCGTGCGCGATCTCATGGGCGTGGCTTGGCTGATAGATCGTCACACACGCAGAAACGCCCACGTGGTTCGGGAACGTCAGCTGTGAATTCTCCGATCGAATGGCTGTCTTGGTTCGGAATCGTCATGACACCCTGGAAGATCATCGGCCTTACGGGGGCGCTGATGTTCGGTGCTCGATGGGTTGTGCAGTTCCTGGCCAGCCGCAAGGCGGGCAGACCCGTGATACCTCGACTGTTCTGGTACATGAGTCTGACAGGAAGCCTCATGACGCTGTCGTACTTCGTGTTCTCGAACAAGCAGGATCTTGTCGGGGTTCTACAGAACCTGTTGCCCGCATTCACGGCGGGCTACAGCCTCTATCTCGACCTGCGTTCTGAACCGGCGCATCCGAAGCACAGCTCCCATTAGCGAGTTCTGAGTCCTTCTCCCAAGGCGAGATCCAACGCCTTCCTTGAGCAAACATCGTCTGCAATTTGGCGGAAGAACCCAATCAGAAAGCCAGAAATGAACAAAGTAAGTGGATCACTAAAAAACCAGGCGAGTACAGAGCGTGGGATGAATCGCGCCACCGCAAACTTGAGCGCGCGGCTGCAAAGATGGGCGCCACCCGTCGTTGAAATGGAAACGTTGATCGCTGCAGTAGCGATCTACTTTGTCCTCGTGACGAACAGTTCATTCTGGTCGTCGCTGTGGGGGACAGGAGCTCTCGTAGGAGTTTCTGGTGTGCAAGTCTCGATCTGCATCGGCATGGCGATCTTCGCTTTGCACGCGCTTCTCATTACGCTATTCGGCACGCGATGGCTTATTAAGCCGGTCTTGACGTTGCTTCTTCTTGTGGCGTCTGGAGCATCTTATTTTTCCAGCAAGTATTCGGTGTACATCGATCCGAGCATGATCCGGAATGTCCTACGCACTGACATGACTGAGGCGAGAGAGCTGATGACAGCGGGGCTGTGGATCCAGATTCTGGTACTAGGCATTATTCCCGCATTGCTGGTATGGACAGTACGAATTAGGCCCAGATCAATCAGGCAAATGATCGCTCGCCGGGCGACGTTCGTAGTTGCCATGTTGGCTTTGGCCTCGATCAGTTTGTTCTCGATCCTGGATGAGTTCTCCCCCATCATGAGAAACCATCCGTCCATGCGCTATCTGATTGCGCCCGGGAATGCATTAGTCGCCATGACGAAAGTGATCTCAGAGACGACGCGCACCCCTCGTGGTCCACGAAATGTTGTCGGTGCCGACGCCACACTGATGGGGCACGAAGCTGTGGCCAAACCTCATTTCCTGGTAATCGTGGTCGGCGAGACCGTGCGCGCCCAGAACTGGGGGCTCAACGGCTATTCCCGGCAAACGACGCCGCAGCTTGCGGCGTTGGATGTCATTAACTTCACGGATGTGACTGCATGCGGATCGAATACGGAGGTTTCGGTGCCCTGCATGTTCTCGTCCATCGGCAGGCGCAGCTACGACCGAGAGCGAATCGTCAACTCGGAATCCCTGCTGCACGTCTTGGAACGGGCCGGCATAAAAACACTGTGGCGCGATAACCAGACAGGCTGTAAAGGTGTTTGCGATGGCCTGTCATTCGAGTCCTATCGAGACCCGAGGGAAGATCCATTGTGCGACGGCCAGTCGTGTCGGGACGCGGTCATGCTGCAGGGCTTGCACGACGCAATCGACGATAACCCAGGAGATGTCGTCGTGGTGCTTCACCAATTGGGAAGCCATGGCCCAAGCTACTTCAAACGCTATGCGGCAGAGTTCAGGAAGTTTGTTCCTGATTGCGTGAATCCAGATCTTGGGAAATGTAGTCGCCTAGAGATCGTCAACGCTTACGACAATGCCATTCTCGCAACCGACGACTTTCTAGCTGAAGTCATTCGAATGCTGGCGGAAGATGCGTCTCATGACACGGCGATGATCTACCTATCGGATCACGGTGAATCTCTCGGAGAGAACAACGTATACCTACACGGATTTCCATATGGCATTGCACCAGATACCCAGATTAAGGTGCCGATGTTGGCTTGGCTTTCAGAAGGGATGGCATCGAGTACCGGAACTAGTACTGGCTGCCTCAAGCAGCGCTCCAGATTGCCCACGAGCCACGACAATCTCTTCCATTCCGTTCTCGGATTGATGGATGTCCAGACAGAGGCCTACGAGCGAAGTCTTGATGTATTCGCAGGCTGCAGGGGTGAGGAAGAGACGCGCTGAAACTCTGGCGCTTGTGGTGAAAAAGAAAGCCGCCTCGCGCTGGTCGTTGAGTAAATCATTTGAACAGGAGCTTATGAATGGCCGACAACTATGGCCACGTACCAAGGGGGCCCACCCGCTTGATGAAAGCGCTTCGTTGGTCGATGCAAGGGATCCGCGCGGCCTGGCTTCACGAGTCGTCGTTCCGTCTGGAGGCAGTACTAGCCGCTGTCATGCTTCCCCTCGGGGCATGGCTTGGCGAAACCGGTGTGGAAAAGGCGTTGCTGGTGTCCACGGTCCTGATGGTGCTGTCGATGGAATTGCTCAACTCGTCAATCGAGGCTGTCATCGAGAGATACGGCCCCGAACATCATGAGCTGGCAGGTCGAGCAAAGGACATGGGGTCGGCCGCGGTGTTCGTTTCCCTGTCGGCCGTGGTCGCGGCTTGGGTGTTGATCCTGGCCTCGTAGGCGATCGAGCCGCCCCCTCGTTTCAGGCTGAACGGAGGGTCGGAATCGACGCCCAGAGGCTATTGAATAGCGTTTGTTATTGTATCCGTAGGGACTATCCCCAATACTTGCCACCATGCCACGGTTATTCCGAAAATTCGGGCGAACGCTAGCCGTACTGCTAATTGCAGTCATGGTCGTGGTGCCCGTGGCTGATGCATTTGCCTGTGCGCTTGAATGGGATGTGGGGCACGCCACTGAACTGGCTCTTGCCGATGACGCCGACGCTCAAGGCAATGATGGCCAAGGCGAAACTGCCCACGGTGTTTGCGCACATAACCACTGCCACCATTCGACGGTAGGTGTGCCCGCGACGGCAGTTGTTACGGAGCCGCCGTTTGACGGTAGCGCGCAGTTGTCCTTAGTGGCCAGCGGCCACCTTCAGGACGTTACTGACGGATTGATGAGGCCTCCCAGGATCTGACGTGCGTTTCCTGCCCGCCGAGGGCGGGCACCCCACGTCAATATCTAGATCCCGGAGTGTCCAATGTTCATGTTGCTTGGACGATCGCTGATGGCGATCGGACTGGTGGCGACTGCTTTGGTCTGCGCGCAGCCTACGATGGCCGCGCAGCCAGATCAGGTCGCGCCCTCTTACGATTCCCTTGTTGCCCGCCTCGATGAGATGCCTTCGGCGATGGAGGCTGCCGCGCTGTCGGATGCAGCCGATGCCCGCGCACAACAAGCGCGTGCGATTCCCAACCCATCCATCGGATGGGAAATGGAAAACATCTATGGGTCCGGCCCCTACAAAGGCCTCGGCAATGCCGACACCACGGTGTCGATCAGTCAACCTCTGGAAATCTTCGGGCAACGCAGTGCGCGCATCGGTGCAGCCAGGGCGGAAGCAAATGCCATTGGACTGCGCAGCGAGCAGATGCGCTGGCTCGCCGCCGGGCGTCTGGCACAGGTTTACGCGGAAGCAGAAGCCGCGTCCCGTCGCCATGACCTTGCAGCCGAGGCCCTCGCATTAACCGAGGAAGACACTAGGGCGGTAGGGCTCCTAGTGAAGGAAGGCCGTGAGGCCACGCTCCGCGGCGTGCAGGCGGAAAGCGAAGCGGAAGCCGCCCGTGCTACCAGGGACGAAGCCCGCGCGATCCGGGATGCCGCGTTCGCACGACTTTCTGCCATTGCGATGCTCGATGCACCCGTATCGGCCATCCAGGACAGCATCCTAGATCGCGTACCTGATGCCCCTCTCGTCCATGCGAGCGCCCCCTTGGCGGTGCAGATTGCACAGGCTGAACTGGACGCAGCAGATCGTCAGATCACAGTCGAGAGAACGCGCGCGCGTCCAGATCTCAACGCCACGGTTGGGATGCGACGCTTTCGGGAAACTGGTGATGATGCGCTGACCATTGGATTGTCGTTGTCGATCCCTTTGTTCGACCGCAACCGAGGTGGTATCAGCGCCGCTTATGCAGATCGCCGTGCTGCAGAGGCGCGACTGGCAACCCAGCAACAAGAAGCACGTGCAGATCGGCTGGGAGCCGAAGCCACCCTAACGGCTTCAAATACACGCACCCGCGCCGCTGACAGTGGCGTTCAAGCCGCCGAGGAAGCGTATCGCCTTGCACGCATCGGCTTCGATGCCGGGCGCATCTCACAGCTCGAGCTCCGGAGTACGCGCGCCGCCCTTGTCGCTGCGCGCAACGCCGCCGTGGACGCACGTATCTCGCGCGTCCTTGCAGAAATCGCATTGGCGGGCCTGGAAGGCCGCGCACCGTTTGGGGAAACACGATGAAAGCTAAGAACAACCGAGTGATTCTTGTCATCGCACTGCTTGTCGCACTCGCGGCGGGATTCGGTCTGGCCAAGCTCACGGGAGGCACCAGTAGCGCTGCCCACGCAGATGACGACGGTCATTCCTCCCAGGGAGATGACCAGCAAGCCGAGAGCCACACCGATCATGGCGCCGAAAATGGGCATGACGAGGACAGTGGACATGCAGATGAAGGGGAAGAAGACGAGGGCCTCATTGCACTGACGCCGCAGCAGGTAGACGCTTCCGGTATTCGCGTCGTTGCTCTTGGACGAGGCGGCGGAAGCGCAACCCGCCTAAGTGGGCGCGTTGAGCCCACCATCGGTGCACGCGCGTCGGTCGCAGCCTCGATTGGTGGTCGCGTGGAGCGCGTCATCGTTGCACCCGGAACACAAGTGCGCGCGGGTCAGCCACTTGCCGTGATTGTCAGTGGCGAAGCCGCCACCATGCGAGCCAATGCCGATGCCGCGCGGGCCGAAGCCGAAGCCGCTCGGCTGGTTTTTCAGCGTG
>ENA-UOUJ01001219-UOUJ01001219.1-activated-sludge-metagenome-genome-assembly--contig:-NODE-1219-length-14213-cov-6.470900_pt1 | contig 14213 bp, 12 predicted proteins | sample MGYA00249839_ERZ747224 | MGnify/ENA primary metagenome ERZ747224 (study PRJEB28782, sample SAMN03220277) | activated sludge metagenome | biome: wastewater; feature: sewage sludge; material... | reverse complement strand
AGGGTCTGATTATAGAGCTTGCGCCACTTACGGGCCATTGTACAAATAGTTTATTAAAATATTTTTGTTTACCGGCTGCAGTACTCATGGCATCTTTGCTTGCTACGCTCAGTTCAACTGTAGTGCATGGAGGAGCAGGAAGAAATGAGGTGATTTATAAATAGTTGATATTTGTGCTGCAGTACAAGAGTGCGACGCAACGAAGCTGATAGTAGTACCGTAGCCGGTAACCTAAAAATAATAAAACGATTATGCATTATATAGCAGCAGATTTTGGTGCAGGCAGTGGCCGGGTGATGGTGGGCAACCTCAGTAACGGAATGCTATCGCTTGAGGAAATTCATCGTTTCCCCAACCGGCAGATAAAGGCAGGAAACCATTTCTACTGGGATTTTCTATCGTTGCTTCAGGAACTGAAAACAGGGATTGAACTGGCTGCCAAAAAATATAAAGACATTGCCGGTATCGGCATTGATACCTGGGGAGTGGATTTTGGGCTTCTTGACGAAAAAGGAAACCTCCTGGGCAATCCGGTTTGCTATCGTGACGGGCGTGTGGCCGGTATGATGGAAGCAGCTTTTGAAAAAATATCGAAAGAGAGGATTTACAATATCTGTGGCATACAGTTCATGGAGTTCAATACCATCTTTCAGCTTTTGGCGATGAAGCGGAGTAATGACCCGCAACTGACTATCGCCAAAGACCTGCTGTTTATGCCCGATTTGTTCAATTATTTTCTTACCGGAGTAAAAAAGAACGAATATACCGAAGCATCCACCTCGTCACTGCTGGATGCCCAAACCAAAAGCTGGTCGAAAGAAATAATGGAAGCGCTGGAGCTTCCACAAGCGATTTTTCAGGACATTGTTCATCCGGGCGAATGGATAGGTGCATTAACTAAGGAACTGTGCGAAGAACTGAATTGTCCTCCGATTGATGTGTTTGCAGTAGGCTCGCACGATACGGCGAGTGCCGCCGCAGTTACTTATACCCGAAGCCATGCTACAGCTTTTTTAAGTTCGGGCACCTGGTCGCTGATGGGTTTGCATATTGATAAACCTATTCTGAACAACGAGTCGCTGGAACTGAATATCACCAATGAAGGTGGTATTGACAATAAAATTACTTTTCTCAAAAACATTACCGGGCTGTGGATGTTGCAGAATGTGGTGCGGGAGTGGGAGCAGGAGGGCTATGTTACTGACTATTCGGCTTTGATTGAAGAAGCTGCTCATGTGAAGCCATTTCTGGCGATTTTAGATCCTGATGATGAACAGTTTGCAAAGCCAAAGGACATGCGTCAGGCCATTGTGGATTATTGTATTCGCACCCATCAGCAGGCGCCGGTTACCAAAGGAGAATTTGTGCGGGTGATGATGGAGTCGCTGGCATTGAAATACAGGGATGTGGTTAAGAAGATAGAGCAATCAACGGGTCGAGCTATTGAGCAGTTGCACATTGTGGGTGGCGGTTCTCAAAACGAGATGCTGAATCAGTTTACCGCCGATGCTACAGGCCTGCCGGTGATGGCGGGGCCGGTAGAAGCTACAGCCATTGGCAATATCATAGTGCAGGCAATTGCCAAAAAAGAAATTGCAGATATGGATGAGGCTGCCGAAATCATTGGTAATTCATTTTCGGTGAAAAAATATTTTCCAGTGGATACTGAAAAATGGATATCCGTAAAGCCAACTTAGCTCAGCTGGTAGAGCATTTCATTCGTAATGAAAGGGTCGTCGGTTCGAATCCGATAGTTGGCTCAGCTTTTAAGCAAGGTCGTGATTTCTTCCTGAATTTCACGGGCTTTGTCTTGGTTGTAAAAATTCTGATGAGCAACTTTTATCTCCTCATAGGAGCCGTTTACTTTTTTCAAATCTTCATATATTTTTTTTGCACTTGCAGGTCTTGGCCCCCAGTGAAACAGGTCTTTGCCGACTGCATCACGCACAATCAGAATAGGTATTGATTTAGAGCCATTTGTGAGGTATTTGTCTATTTCGGAGCCATTATCGCGCAACTGAAGATTCAGTTGGATATTGGGATTTTCTGCACTTAGTAAATAAACTATCGGTACAATATGGGCAGCGTCTCCGCACCAGGGTTCGGTAATCAGTTCCCAGATTTGTTTATCTTTTATCGCCTTTACAACAGCCTTGCTTTCTTCGGTCAGCGGACTGTGTTTAAGCCAGCGATTGCTGCGGCTCCAGTTGAGTTTGGTGTACTGATAATATTCATCATCATTGTAAGGTTCCGAAGGATTTTCAGCATTAAGAATCTCTTCGAAATATTTTAAATAGTCCTGCCAGGTCATAATTTTTATTTGATTAGCAGTTTAACAACCTACAATACAAATTGTTCATTGCCTAAAGACTCAGGAGTTGTGTGCTGCCATTATCTGTTGAAGTATGGCTGGTTGTAGTGGTTTCTTAATGAGCATTAAAATATTTGGATTTGCATTAATTTTGTCCAAATCACTTGAATCCTCTGAAGATGAAAGCATGGCAACTTTACAATTAGTTTTGAAAGGAGCAGGGAATTGTGCATAATGTTCCATAAATTCAAAGCCGTCCATTTCGGGCATTTGGATGTCCAAGAGAATTAATTGTGGTAATTTCTCTGGGTTATCCAAATTTTCTGATAAATATATTAGTGCCTCCCTGGCGGATGAACACGGAATTATTGTGTTGAGAAGGCCGGAATACTCAACAATTCTAGTGTTTATTTTTAAGTCGAACGAGCTATCGTCAATCAGCATTAATACAAGGTTGCTGTTATTAGGGTTTGAGGTCATTTTTTGAAAAATTTTATTTATCCATTGTATTTATAAATGTTTGATTTGAATTGGGAATAGTAATACTAAAACTGGTTCCTTCGCCGACGACAGACTCCATTTTGATTGTGCCATTAATCTTTTCCAGGGCCTCTTTTGCAATAAACAATCCTAAGCCGGTACCTTTCTGATAATCTCCTCTGAAAAATGGAGTAAAAATTTTCTCTTGCGAAATTACGGAAATTCCTAATCCATTGTCTTTTATTTCTAATTTAGCTTCTTGTGGGTTAATTTCCGCATTTATAATGACTTTCTTATCTTTTTCTTCAGGTTTTTGATATTTTATAGCATTTGAGATCAGATTACTTAAAATTATTTCAATTCTGAATTTATCACCAAAGAATTTGACTGGTTGATGAATATTTTTAATAAATGTTAATTCTCCCTCTGCAGGTGTTGCTCTGTTATGGAGTGAAATTAAATCATTAATGAGTTCTTCAAAATTAATTTCTTCATTTTCATTTGTTGGTTTTCTGTTTTTGTAGTATTGTAACATATTTGTCAAATTGCGGTCTAATCTCAGGCAACTTTCTTCAATTATACTCCAATATTCTTCGGTGGTTTCATTTTTGTTATCATTTTCCAGTTTGACAAGATTGACGACGCCTAAGATGGATGCAAGAGGAGCTTTTAATTCGTGTGAAATGCTGTAAATAAATCTGTTGAGGTCGTCATTAGTTTTCTGAAGTTCTTCTACTTTATTCCTTAGTTCAATTTTGGCTCTATAAAACTCAAACCCGTTTTTAATTGCCGTGTCCAACTCAAGTTCATTCCAGGGCTTGGTGATGTATCTAAAAATATGGCCTTCATTAATTGCTTCGGCCAGTGTGTTGATATCGGTATAGCCTGTGAGCAACATTCTGGTAGCGAGGTGGTTCTGCTCCTGAATCATCTTAAACAATTCTACACCAGATATCTCGGGCATTCTTTGATCGGCTATAATGACATGGATATCATTCTGCTCCAAAATATCCAACGCTTCCTTAGCAGAAATAGCAGTAAAAACAATGTAGCTTCTTCTAAAGGCTGCCTTAAAAGAATTAAGATTGTTTTGTTCATCGTCAACATATAGTATCTTTATATCGCTCACGAAAGGTTATTTTTGTGGATTAGAAGTAATAGGTAAAGTTACAATAAATTCTGTGCCTGTTCCTTGTGCCGATTGTATAGAAATATATCCTTCATGGGCATCAATAATACTTTTGACGATTGACATTCCCAATCCGGTTCCTTCGCCTACATCTTTTGTGGTAAAAAAAGGTTCAAAAATTTTCGATTTCACTTCATCGGTCATTCCTATGCCATTGTCTTTTATAGATATTTTTACAACCTCGTTTTCCTGCCAGGTTCTTATGGTTAGCGCCTTTTGCTCTGTTTTTGAGTAATACTTCGATTTTACAGCCTGCACACCATTATTGATCAAATTCATAAACACCTGATTTATCTTACCCGGAGCACATTCAACCAAAGGAATCTCACCTAATTCCTTATTAATAATCAGGTCTTTAGGAAAAGTATTCCTTATCAGCACCAATGTAGATTCAATTCCCTGATTTAAATTTACAGTCTTCAAAAGCGATTGGTCTATTCTGGCAAAATTTTTCAGGTTACTAACGATATCTGCTGTTCTGTTGGCGCCATCACGAATGCCATTGAGCAGATTCCTTATTTCTTCATTGATATAAGCCAAATCAATTTGTTTCTTATAATTTTCAATCTCTTCAATCTGCTTTGTCACATCTTTACTCCAATCAATCTGTTCATATCGCCTTATAATCTCTGTCAAATCATTAAAATCCAACTCCAATGGTTTGATATTGGCAGAAACGAAGTTGATCGGATTATTTATTTCATGCGCAATTCCGGCAGTCAGCTGGCCGAGTGATGCCATTTTTTCGGAGTCTATCAGTTTTATCTGTGTGTCTTTTAGTTTAGTAAGCGTTTTTTTTAATTCATCGTTTGATTGTTCAAGCGCTACCGTTCGGTTTTTGACTTCCCTTTCCAGAAAAATGTTTTGATTCTGTATCAACCGCTCGTTCTCTTTAGCTATTTTCAATGCTTCAATACGGGCAACAGCTTGTTCTTTTCTATAAATATTTATTTTATCGGCTAATGCAAAAGAAAGCAATGTGATTTGAATGGCAGACCCTATCTCCAAAATATTAGAAGTGTAAATATTGTAGGGCAGCATGTCTGCGCTCCTGAATACAAATAAAATAACTGCTACAAGAAAAACCGAGAACGCAATTAGAAAATACCTTGCCGGACGATAATTTCTCCTGACAATGAAAATGGCTGCATAAATAATTAATAAGGCTCCCGTGCCTGCCAGAAAGTTAATAAAAATAAAAGCATAATAAGGAGAAACAAAAAAATGGATGAAAATACAAAGAAGATATAACCCAATCATAAAATTGATCGCATTATTGATTCTCTTTGAATAAAAGTGAGTTTGTAAAAAGCTTTTTGCCAGCGTTCCCGTGAAAATTCCTGATAATATACCAAACAGATTATAGCTGTTTGTGGATAACCATACATTATCAGGCCAGAAATATTTGTTGGCAAATCCGTTAATAACCAATTGAGCTAATCCAACGAAAATGATATACAGTACATAATAATAATAGCTTTTGTCCTTAACTGTGAAGGAGATAAAAAGATTATAAAAGAACATTATCAATACCACTCCGATATAAACCCCTATTTCCAAAACACCACCAAGATTATTTTTAATAATTAAATCTTTTTTACCCAAATAAACAGGGAGATGGATGGGGGTATAAGAATCAATGCGAATAAAAACAGAGGAAATACTCCCCCGTGGCACATAAACGGGATAGACAAAACCCGTAACTTCTTGAAATTCTCTTTCAGAAAATTTATATTTTCTTCCTAAAACCAGGTTATTGAAAACACTGTCTTTATTTACTGTGTAAAATGAAAGATCAAAAAGAACAGGATTTTTAATTTCAAGAAACATTGAATCGCTATCAGACAAATTTTCAATCCTTATCTTAGCCCAAATAGCATTATTGGTAATACTGAAACTTGCTTTATGAGGCGTAAATTCCTTGTTTTTTACATCATCGATTGTTAACTTTTTGCTTTTATCAATAAAAGCCTCGAGTTTGGCAATCTGAATAAGCCCTTCTTTATATTGTACAACCGTTTCGTTTTGGGCATTTGCCAAAACAAAAAATGTATTAGAGATAGTGAATAAAAATATAAAAATACGATTCATATTATTGTGCTACAGGACGGATCCAGTTTTTAATTTTTATGTCGTATTCAACCATAAATGTTCCTTTAGGTCCTCTTTCTTCAACGATGCAATTATTGTTATCTTTCAGGAAATGGATTTTTTCTGCCACTTTCGGGTCGGCATACTGAAGGTCATTTACATCATCCAAACGCATTACAGTGGCAATAAAATTGTCTTTGGGATAGTAAAAAGTTCCGTTATTTCCCAAAGTAGTAACAACTTGAGTGCCCATGCTCCTCGACATTCTTACGGTGCTGGGTGCACATAATACAAAAATACTTTTTATCCCAATCTGAAATGAAACAGCTACACCTATAATTGACAAAATATGGCTTCCAATACCCATTCCTGCTATTTCTTTAGAGTTCCACAGGCCGCACACTTCTGATGTGCCTCCGTTAATAAATTCATGTCTGACTACATCATGAATCGTTGGGTCATATTTGGAGAGGGCAGACTCGATTGGTAATAGATATTTGCCGCTCACTACCTGTAGCCGGGCGCCTCCATATATTGTTTTTGTTTCGGGGTCTTCTGCTACTATTACAATACAGTGCGGATCATTTACCCATTCGTTGCTGTCAGAAGTAATTTTAATGATTCCATAATATATCTCCAAAATTTTCCTGTGACCTGCAATAAAATGCTCGCAAGCCAAAGGATCTTCAGGCGCCGTAAAAGCTCTTATCCGAATCATTTATAATTAGAATATTTAATTTATTAGCTCATTAAAATCAATAAAATACCTTCCTGAATCAACTTTTTTCCCTAAAATAATTTTTCTGCATACATCTGTTACCATTGCCCCTCCCAAATGTACAGCTGAAGCAATCTGTGGCCATCCGATGATTGTTTGATTCAATTGAGACAACGAAAACTTCATTTCATCCGAAACATTCTCAAAGCCGATAATATTTGTCAAAAGTGCAAATTTTTCCTGAATTGTTAAATTTTTTAATTTATTTATTAATTCTTCCTGACCAAGTTTTTCAAATTCTGGTAATTTATTATGTAAAATCCCTCTTGCCGGTTCATTGTCAAACCGCTCAATATCCAACATCCCTTTGTCATTGGTATCCATCACTACGGGTATTTCATAAGCACGGGCTTTGAAGCGACTTAAAATTTTAACAACAATATTGTCACACTCTTCTACCAAAACATCCACCTTTCCTTCTTTAGTTAAAAAATCATCTATATTTTGCTCAGTAATACCATCTGTGTAGCACTTCACTTTAATAAATGGGTCAATTTCTGCAATTCGTCGGGCTGCCACCACCACTTTCGGGTTGCCCAGCTCCTGTACGCCCACAGAAAGTCGGTTAAGGTTGCTCAACTCGATGGTATCAAAATCTGCCAAACGCATTTCACCGCAAATCCGTTCTGTAGCCATTGTAATGGCAATAGCCTGACCAACAGAAAGACCTATAATTCCAATCTTTTTCTCTCTTAGATTTTTTTGTTCTTCGGGTGAAATTTTGTAGGCATTTCGATTAGTTCTGATAGTAATAAACTCTTCTTCATCTACTAAGTGTACTAGTTTTTGTAACCAGGGATAATACACCCATACGCCATATTCATCGGGTTCGGTGGCCCCCAGATGTTGATCTATGGCTTCTTTCATTTCTTCTGACGAGAACATTTTTCCCGGATTTTTAATTCTTATGAGTTCGGATAATTGATTTTGTATGGTATCAAAAATCTGAAGCTGTGCGTTCTCTAAAACTACCCTCAGGCTATCATAATCCTGAGAATTACGAATTCTAAAAATTAAGGGAGTATAACCAACATTAGTATTGTTTTCTTTTGAAAAAATAAATTTATCTTTCATGTTTATTTATTGTTATTTTATTTAAGTAAGGGCAGATCATAATAATTTTTCTAAAGGGTTATTAAATAACCTTAATATTCACTAATTTTATAACTAAATTAATAGCGCTTTTGGGTCTTTTGGATCATAAGCAAAATTTGGGTTAATGAGTAATACGAAAACATTTTCAAATATATTATATATCGATGATGAAATTCATAATTTGAATTCGTTCAGGGCAAGTTTTAGGCGAATTTATAACGTTTTTACTGCAATTAGTGCAGATGAGGGTAAAAATATTCTTGATAAAAACGAAATTCATGTCATAATTACAGACCAAAGGATGCCCGGGTCTACCGGTGTTGAGTTTCTGGAGTCAATTATTCCGTTCTATCCCGATCCGCCACGCATTTTGCTAACCGGCTATGCCGATATGGACGCAGTGATTGCTGCCATCAACAAAGGAAGTATTTATAAATACGTTCAAAAGCCCTGGAAGGAGGAAGAATTACAACAGATTATTGATGGCGCTCTTGAAATTTATGCCCTTAAAAAGTCAAAAAAAGAATTGACGGAGAAGCTTATTGAAATGAATGAACAAATGGAATTTCTTTTGCGGCAGAATTTATTATCATAAGCAATTGATATAAAATAATTTGTATCTTTGAATTGGATTTAAATTTAGATTGGATATGTTTTTAAGATTATTACCTAAGACCCTATTGGGATTTTTGCTCGTTCCATTATTTTCGGGAGCATCTAACATCAAGCCATCTGCCAAACCAGTAAATAAAACGCCAGTCAAAAATTCTGCAAGTGCAAATGTAAAAACCACTAAAATAAGAGGAACCGGGAAAAAAGAAACCGCTAAAACAGCCAGTTATAATTCACATCTTGAAACAGCCAAAGGATTTGGCTTGTCGCCGGTAAAAAACAATGCTGATGTAAAAAAACTGGTGGGCAGCAAAAAATTAAGCGTCACCAAATGCAATAAGGGCTGCACCATCAATAAACTTACGCATAGCAAACCCTATCTGGTGCCGACAGCCAATAAAGTGTTAAATGAAATTGCACATCAATTTTATCATAAAACAAAAAGCACATTTACCGTAACCTCCATAACACGCACTTTACACGATCAAAAAACATTGCAAAAGGTAAATGTTAATGCCAAAAGCGGCGTAAGCTCACACAATTATGGCGCTTCTTTTGATGCCTCCTACATCAGGTTTAACAATAAAAGAGCCGAAAACCCCCGCCTTGAAAAAGCATTGTACAATGTACTTTCCGATTTTCAGAAAAAAGGTAAAATATATTTTATCAAGGAAAGCAAGCAAAGATGCTTCCATGTAACCGTTCGCAGTTAAAATTTAGCCTCTCAAAACACAATATCAATTTCTTAACTTCGTTTTATCTAAAAACCTGAAGATGATAAAACGAATTGGCTTGTTGCTTTTTATTTGCACAATAGGAATGTTTTCTTTCGGTCAAAAACCCGATAAAAAACTGGAAAAACTATTACAAAAAGAAATTATAGGTTTCAGGGGCGACATAGGAATTTTTGTTAAGAGTCTTAAAACCGGTAAAACAGTTGCCATCAATGCCGATACTGTTTTCGCTACTGCCAGCATTGTAAAAGTGCCTATCCTGATGGGGATACTGGATAAGTTGCATAAAAATGAATTTTCCTACGATTCTACATTTACCTATTGGTATAAAGATTCTCTCCTTTATCCCGGAGAAGACATATTAGGTGAGTTTAAAGACGGCGGTCAAATCAGGTTGAAAAAACTCATTATGCTCATGCTTACCACCAGCGACAACACAGCCAGCCTATGGTTGCAAAAATTAGCAGGTACCGGCACCCGGATTAATGAAATATTGGATAGCATGGGCTACAAAAACACCCGTATAAATTCCCGAACTCCCGGAAGGGAAGAAATGCGAAAAATTTATGGCTGGGGGCAAACCACTCCTTATGAAATGGCTTCGATTTTTGAAAAAATGTATAATAACCAGGTAATTTCTCCAGCTATGTCGGAGAGAATGATGCGTTGCTTAGGGCGGAATTATTGGGACGAAAACGAAGCCATTTCGGTTATTCCTCCTTATATAGAAGTGTTTAGCAAAAACGGCTGCATTAACCAAAACAGAAATGAGATTTTATTGGTAAATGCCCCACATGAACCCTATATTTTGAGTATATTTACTAAAAATAATAAAGATCAGCGTTGGACTCATCAAAATGAGGCTTGGGCGCTCACGCGCAGAATTTCTTCACTATTATGGCATTATTATGAACCAAAAGACCTTTGGCAAAAACTGAAATATTAGAAACCGAATAAGTATGATAAAACTCATATTGCTAAGTGATATAGAACAAATGCCATTGCAAAAAGGGTGCTTACCTTTGTACCCATGCCTGCCAAAATGAAAGCAAAAAAGGATTAATAAAATTAAAAATAAAAAGTTATGCTAAAACAAGACAAGGCTTACAAGCAAGCAATTGATGTTAAAACAGAGTTAGAAACCTGGGTTAATGATTTGCAACAATACCTGAAACCCGAAAAAGTACACTGGTGCGATGGCTCTGAAGAAGAATACAATAATCTTTGCCAACAATTAGTGGATAAAGGCACTTTTATTAAACTGAATCCCGAAAAACGCCCAAATAGTTATGCCTGCTTTAGCGACCCCAGTGATGTGGCACGCGTAGAGGACAAAACATTTATTTGTAGCCGCCGTAAAGAAGATGCCGGACCTACCAACAACTGGATGGCACCGGATGAAATGAAGAAAATTTTTAACGAACTGCTGGATGGCTGTATGAAAGGACGTACTATGTATGTAATTCCTTTTTGTATGGGCCCCGTTGGTTCTCCCCTTTCAAGATATGGTATCGAAATCACTGATTCTGAGTATGTTGTAACCAACATGCGTATAATGACCAGAATGGGCGCTCATATTTTACCTTATATTTATGAAAAAGGATACGTAAAATGTTTGCATACCATTGGTGCGCCATTGGAGGAAGGACAGCAGGATGCCAAATGGCCATGCAACCCAACCGTAAAATACATTTCTCACTTCCCCGAAGAAAGACTGATTATTTCTTATGGTAGCGGATATGGTGGAAATGCATTGTTAGGTAAAAAATGTTTTGCCCTCCGTATTGCCTCAGTAATGGGACGCGAAGAAGGATGGCTGGCAGAGCACATGCTTATCTTGGGCGTAGAAAATGCCAAAAAAGAAAAAACTTATGTAGCTGCAGCCTTCCCAAGCGCTTGTGGTAAAACCAACTTTGCAATGATGATTCCTCCTAAAGAATTTGAAGGCTGGAAAGTGACTACAGTAGGTGATGATATTGCATGGATTCACAAAGGAAAAGATGGCGGATTGTATGCCATTAACCCCGAAGCCGGTTATTTTGGAGTAGCGCCGGGTACAAACGAAAAAACAAACCCAAATGCTATTGCCTCAATAAGAGAAAATACCATTTTTACCAACGTAGCCATTACGCCTGACGGTGATGTTTGGTGGGAAGGGCTTACCAAAGAAGTTCCCGATGGATTGATTGACTGGCACGGACTGCCTTATGACAAAAATAGTGGCAAGCCCGCTGCGCACCCCAACTCAAGATTTACAGCTCCGGCATATTTAAACCCTGCCTTAGACCCCAATTGGGACAAACCCGAAGGTGTGCATATCGAAGCATTCATTTTTGGTGGCCGTCGTAGCACCGGAGTACCTTTGGTATATCAATCATTCAACTGGAATTTTGGAGTTTACCTCGCCAGTACCATGGGTAGCGAAATGACAGCTGCTGCTTTTGGAGAAATAGGTAAAGTTCGTCGCGATCCATTTGCAATGTTGCCTTTCATGGGATACCACATGGGCGATTATGTAAATCATTGGTTAGACTTTGGTCGCGATTTACCAAATGCACCCCGTATTTTCAGCGTTAACTGGTTTAGAAAAGATAAGGACGGAAACTTCATCTGGCCGGGATTTGGACAAAATGTGCGTGTATTGCAGTGGGTTGTAAACCGTGTGCATGGTGGCGCGGGCGCTGTAGAAAGCCCATTAGGTTGGATGCCTCGCTATCAGGACTTGAACTGGGATGGCTTAGATTTCAGCGAAGAACAGTTTGCAAGTATAATGACCATCGACAGAGAGCCGATGAAGCAGGAAATGTTTGGTCATGAAGAATTGTTCGAAAAAATGTATGACAAACTTCCAAAAGAGTTTTTCTACATGAGAGAATTATTATTATCAGCGCTTTGGAGATCTCCGGAAAAATGGAGCCTTCAACCTGAGAGTGAATAAAGTTTGGTTTTTAGATAACATTGTTTGCCTTTTTTGTTTTGTTGATTTAGCAATACTACAGGAGCCGGGTGTTCTCATTTGGCTCCTGTGTTTGTTTTTGGCATTTAGAGCCGAAATCTATTGAATCAATAACTGTTTTATGCTTTGAAGCTGCCCTTTTAAGGCTGACTGCACCACCGTAAAACCTGCCCTCAAATCGTGCATTAGTAGCCTCTTTCCTTACTCTATGTATCCACATAGTGATTTGCTTTCGTGGCATTTGCAATTTTTTCTGTAAATTCATCCAATCTAAAATCAAACAAATACAAAATGAAAAAACCTAAAAACAGTCTGTTAGGGCATCTTTTGTCTATTCTGAACATTGAACTAAAAGAGGATTTCCTTCATTTCAAAGAAAAAAATGGGTTTAAATCCATCAGCAGAAGAAATTTTATTGGTGATACCACAAAAGCAGCAATTGGTGCAGCTGTGGCTTTCAATCTGCCGGTTACTTTATCTTCCTGCAGAACGGTAAGAAAAGAAGCTCCAAATGACATTCTCGATGTAGCCATTCTGGGAGGCGGTATAGCCGGTTTAAATTGTGCCAATCATTTAATTCCCTCAAAACTGAATTTCAAAATATTTGAAGCACATAGCCGGTTAGGCGGTAGAATTCTGACCCATTACAACGACTCACTCGGATTGGGAATTTTTCCCGAATTTGGCGGCGACTTTATTGATTCATCGCACGAAGACATGCTTTCTCTTGCCAAAGAATTTAATCTGGAATTACTGGATTTGGAAGCGGAACAAAAATCCAAAAATCTGATAAAGGATATTTATTTCTTTGACAATCGAAAAATCAGTGAGCGGGAAATAATCACAGAGTTTAAAAAAATTACCGGAAAAATAGCAAAGGATAAAATATCACTCGGCGAAAACTATGACACGCCTGATGCCCAAAGGTTAGATAATACGCCATTGTCCGATTATTTCAATTCGCTGAAATGTGCCGGCTGGCTCAAAGAACTTTTTACTGCGGCTTTCATTGCCGAATACGGACTGGATTGCGAAGAGCTGTCCACCATCAATTTTCTTGATATGATTGATACGGATACCGGAGGAGGCTTTAAAGTTTTTGGTGATAGCGATGAACGTTACAGAATTAAAGGCGGTAATTCTAAAATTATTGAAGGATTGATAAAAAAAATAGGTGAGGATAAAATCGAGAAAAAACATGAGGTAGAGGCCATTTCCGAAAACAATGACGATACTTATACAATCAGATTTAAAAACAATAAAGCGGTAAAAGCGCGAAGTATTGTTTGCACCATTCCGTTTACGATTTTACGAAAAATAAAATTGGAACTTCAAAACATTTCGGCAGAAAAAAGAAAATGTATTCACGAATTGGGTTATGGCATGAACACCAAATTGGTTCTGGGTTATGAGGGCACCCCTTGGTGCGACGATAAAAACAAGGCAATGGGATACTTATTTCATAAAGATATTGTAAACGGATGGGACAGCAGCTATAATAAAACAGAAAATAACAGCAAAGGAGCCTATGTCGGTTATTTTGGCGGAAAATATTCAATGGGCTTGGACGTACTGTCCTTCAAGAATAAAATGGCTCCTACCGATCATGTATGGAAAACAGAACTTCCAGTGGAAAAGGTCAACGGGTTTGTGTCGGAACTGGACAAAATATTTATCCATTCAAAAGAAAAATATTTGGGTAAACATGTATTTGTAAACTGGATTGACTTTCCTTATTCAAAAGGTAGTTACAGTTGCTACAAAGTAGGCCAATGGACAACCATCTCAGGATTGGAAATGCAACCGATAGGAAATTTCTTTTTTGCCGGAGAGCATTGCAGTTCGGAGTTTCAGGGATTTATGAATGGCGCTGCTGAAACAGGTAGAAGAGTGTCAGAAATGGTTTTAGAAACCAGGGCAGACGCATTAAAAATATGTAGTAATCCACAGGTGTGGAAATAAAGTTG
>ENA-UOUJ01001218-UOUJ01001218.1-activated-sludge-metagenome-genome-assembly--contig:-NODE-1218-length-14220-cov-4.026121_pt1 | contig 14220 bp, 13 predicted proteins | sample MGYA00249839_ERZ747224 | MGnify/ENA primary metagenome ERZ747224 (study PRJEB28782, sample SAMN03220277) | activated sludge metagenome | biome: wastewater; feature: sewage sludge; material... | reverse complement strand
AAATTTAAAAGCCTATGTTTCCTTTAAAACGATCCAAAAGCTGTCGGCCTCAGGCGCCTCCGATATTTATGCAAATGGTGTGATAAAAGCAGATGCGTTAAAAATAGATATTTCGGGTTCGAGCGATTTTAAAGGAGCCGTGGATGTTGATCATCTGAGTCTTGAACAAAGTGGCAGGTCCGATTCCCGGATCAGTGGCCGGGCGCAGAATGTAAAAATTGAGGTAAGTGGCGCCAGTGATGTAAAAGGATACGACCTGGTTGCCGGCTATTGTGAGGCCAGCGCCAGCGGCGCCAGCGATATACAAATTACTGTAGAAAAAGAGCTTACCGCCAGCGCCAGCGGCGCCAGCTCGGTAGCGAGGAGGGATTGAGGGGGAATGTTTTTCGGAAAAATACCTTTTGGTACCCTTCTCATTATACGTATGTTTGATTCATTTTATAAATGAATATTTTGATTAGACCGGGTGTGTCTTCTCGTTATTCTTGATAATATGACCGATGTGGACATCTGAAAAGATGTCTTTTTTTGTTCATATTTGCATTTCAAAAGGATACATATCTTTAAAACAGAGCAAATGGTAATTGGTAAAGGACTGGTAGCGAAAGTATTTGAAACTTATAAAACAGATAATCGTTTCTTAATTTTTGCTTCCGGTGTTTCGGATTCAACGAATACAGATAAAAATGCATTTGACAGAGAGAAGCGATTATTAATAAAAAGCATGAAAGAGCATGAAGAAAAAATATTTATTTATTTCAGTACTTGCAGTATTTATGACACGGTTTTGAGTAAAACACCTTATGTATTGCATAAGCTGGAAATGGAAAGAGTGATTTCTGCTTTACACAAACGTTACCACATTTTCAGAGTTTCAAATTTAGCAGGTCGTTCACCTAATCCACACACTGTATTGAATTTTTTTGTTCAGCATATTTTATCAGGCACTCCTTTTTTTTTATGGAACAATGCCTCAAGGAATATTATTGATGCAGATGATGCTTTTTTAATTTGCAATTATATTCTTCAGGAAAGCAACTCATATAAAAGAGTGACTAACATAGCCAATACGGCTAATTATGATGTAAAAGTTATTGTAAGGGAGATTGAGCTTTTTTTTCAGAAGAAAGGCAATTATACATTTGTTGAAAATTTCAGTCACCCCGAAATAGATGTTTCTGCAATACAAAGTATAATTTCAATGCTTAATATTAAATTTGACAACGATTATTTAAAAAAGGTCATAAATAAGTACTACGCAGCTAATGACATATAAACAGGCAAAATTGAAACTTGCTGCGGAACATGCATTGATGTTTCCTTTTGTAATGCTGGGAAAATTTTTTGGGCTTCTGTTTCCTCTAAAAACCAGTCATCACCTTTTTCTTTTTTTCCCAAACGGGGATATTGGTGGATCACCAAAAGTTAATATTGATATTACTGAATGTGTGAAAGACACGCAACCTCTTATTATATTTTCTAAAAAACCTAAGAATAATCAATTCTATAAAAAGTTTAGAGAGACTGGGGTAAGAATAATTGATCTTGCGCCATATATTGACAATAAATTTTTTCATTTTTTAAATTTTATTTTCCGTGGCGTAATTGCGACCTGGGTGCACAGGAACCCGCAGTCGGTAATATTTGGTGGTGAATGCATGTTTTTTTATAAAATGCTTCCCCATGTAAAAAAAACGGTTAAGTGTGTTGAATTAAGCCATTTGCCAACCTGGCTCAATTATAATATCGGATTTATTGACCGGATTGATAAGAGGATATTCAGTACACTTAAGTTAAAAGAACAGGTAATAAAACAATATGACGAAAATAAGCTCGATGATGTTTTTTATGAAAAATTACTGTTCATTGACAACGCGGTAGATATTCCTTCGGTTTCAACTACGGAAAATGATACACTTGAGGTGGTTTTTATAGGAAGAGGTGCACCACAAAAAAGGGTGCATTTGATTGCAGAAATTGCCGGGAGAATGTATGGGTCAGGCGATAAAGTTCATTTCTCTTTTGTGGGGGATGTAGAAAAAATAATCAACCCGGAAGATTTTCCTTTTTCTGAATTCTATGGAAATGTAAATGATGAGTTGCTGATGGACAAAATATACCGACGATCTGATGTCTGCATTTGAAGGGTTGCCGATAGTGATCATGACCATGATGGCCCACGGCAAAGTTGTGTTATCAACTGCAGTAAACGGCATACCAGATTATATCGAACACATGAAGAGCGGATTGCTGATTTACGAGACCGAAGAGGATAAAATAGTAGACAAGGGTGTAGAATTATTAAGACTTTTACTGCTGCAACCCAATATTAAAATGGAACTTGGAAAGAGAAGCCGGGAAGCCGCAATAGAAAAGTTCAGCAGAACTGTATTTTGTAAACAATATAGAGAAGTCTTAAAGTAGTTGCTATTTTAAAAAAGGCTTATTATACAACTGACGGAATTTTCTAAAAAGATATCGCATCGGCTTGCTGCTGTCGATCAGTAATGCCGCTTTCATCTCCACATTATTTGTGATTGAATAGGATGGGTTACCGGAGATCTGTTTGCATTCTTTTTCAAAAGCAGCTACGGTCTGAGATACGGTTATCCCATCTCTTTCCGGCAGGGGGTATCTTAACATTTTATGACAAATGCTTTTACAAAAATGGGCAATAAATGCCGGCGCATTTTCTTTGATGCCCACTTGCAGATCCGGATCATTCATTAGTTGCTTTAAAAAGCTGGTAAACTCTTTTAAAGCCTTATAATAAATTACCGGATCAGCCATTTGAGAAGTATTCTGGTGCAGCCTGTATTTGAAGGCGGGAGTTTCAGCAACTGCAACGCTACCTTTCTGTGCTATAGAAAACCATAATGCATAATCCGCAAACATTAATTTGGGAAAAGAGGGGATCCCGTTAAGTGTGTTATATAAATCAGAACGAAACATAAACCCTGTGCCATTAATATCTATTGTTCTTTGCAAAGCTTTTCCGATAAATTCACTGTTCTCCATAATTGAGTTCATACGTAAGCAATCCCGTATTTTATTTCCCTTTGCATCAATAAATATGAAATGTGTTTGGTAAAGGCTTGCATCTTTATTCGCATCAATGAGTAAATTCATTACTTCAAGATATTGGGGCATCAATACATCATCATGACCGATCAAGGTCATGAATTTATTTTTGGGGATATCCAAAGCCCTGTTCCAGTTATCTTCTATTGTCAATGGTTTTACGGAAGGGAATATTTTTATCCGGGTGTCTTTTAGTGATGCTAACCATTCGCTTGTTCCATCACTACTTTTATTGTCGAGTATTAATAAATCAAAATTTTGTAGCGTCTGAGAAAGCACGCTTGCTACACATTCCTTAATGTATTCGCCACCATTATGAACCGGTAGTATAACACTGAATTTGTTCATCTTCCTTTAAGCAATTTCATGAAGTCATCTTTCTGCTATAAATTTCAGATAAGGCTCAATGGCTTTATCAAAGCTGTAAAACTTGGCTGCCCTAATGCCATTTTCAACATAAAATCTATAATTTTCTCTGATTTTGGAAACCGCTTTGTGTATTTCTTCGGGGCTCAAATCATCTATCAACATGCCACATTGAAATTCATTTACAAACTTAAAACCTATAATATTGCTGGCTACAACAGGTACTCCGGCAGCAAGATATTTAAACATTTTTCCCGATGGTGCGGACGCGTAATTAAAGTAATTATCGCGAATTACCGGCACATTAAAATTATAAAAGCAGAAACCTATTTCAAAATGTGATAAAGATTCCACCACCTCATCATTTTCAAGATATTTTCTTTTTAGAACCAACCGCTTCTGATCCAGGAGGTGTTTGTAGTCATTATTCACCCTGTCAATATCTTTAGGCATGATAGCGCCTTGTACTGTCAGCTTTTCATCATTATATGTGTTTATATAATCCAGGCAATGGTAAAAGCCCAGCTCATCGTACGCAGAGCCTCCATAGATAAGCCCGTTACGCACTTCTTTAACAACGTCTTTATATATAGGGGCATTTTGAACAAAAAAGGTTTTTATCTGTTTGTCTTTAAATAAATACCGGTAACGTTCAATACTCTGTATTAACACGCAGTTAATGTAATTTAAGTTTATTAAGGGCAAATGTTTTTCATCTATTGTTAACTCAAGTGACAGAAAATCTGTTTTTACTTTTAACAGGGAGCAAAAAACAGCATTCAAAATATCTACGCTAATAATAGCCTTATATTGGTGTTTCTTTATTGTTTTTTTTACAAAGAGAAATTTAAAAAAGTATTCTTTGTAGTTTAGGTTGTTTTTTTTGAAAAGCCTTGCTTCTCTGTTAAATAATGATGCAAGTTGAAATAATATCCAATAAAAATATCGTCCCTTTACATGGTAAAATTTATGATACAGCACATTTCGATTCTCTAATTTTTGATTATTGAAACTATGGGGACGCTCCGCTGTAATTGTTACGTCATATTTTTTTTGCAACTCATCATATAACTGTATTACAGTTGGAGAATAGGCAATGTGTTCCCCATTAAATAAGATCAGTATTTTTTTTCTTTCATTACTCATTCATCATCATATTTGCCAATTGATAAAAATTGATTTTCGGCTCCCAGCCTATTCCTTTTATTACTCCGGGGTTGCTGAGTAATATCCTGTATTCAGGAATATAATGATTTTGAAGCACTACATAATTTTGCCATTGCAGTTTCTTTAAGGAAAAGCACAGCTCTAACCAATCTTTTATTGTATAAGCTTTTCCGCTGCCGATTACTGCTTCTGATATCATATCCTGATTTACCAATTCCCATACAGCATCTACCACGTCTCCTGCATAATTGAATTCTTTTTGTACTTCAATGTCTCCCAAAATCAGTTTTTCCGTACTACCCGATGCTATTCTTTGAACGGCACGGACTATTTTTTGATTAACATGTTGTTCCGTTCTTAACGGGCTGTCGTGATTAAAAAAGTAGCCCACATATACTTTTAATCTAAAAGCTTTGATATAGTATCTGGCAGCATAAACAGAATGGATGCGCGCTATGGAATAAGGGCTGCTGGCCTCGAATTCAGTCGCTTCATCAATGGGAAGGTTCTTATTTTTGAATTGCATCGCACTTCCCGAAATAAACACACGGGTTAGCGGAGAAAATAATTTTATACTTTCTAAAATATTGATGGTGCCCGTGGCAATTGTTTCATGGTTTTCAAAAAGAAACTCATGTTTTGTGCTGGACCGGGCTGCGAAGTGAAAAATGTAATCAGGTATATTTTCCTTAATAAGCTTTTGTACAAAATGGTAGTCACTTACTGATCCGCAGATCGCCGCATTGGTTCTGGACACATTGATTACTTCAATGCCCAAATTGCTAACCAATAGATTAAGGTAAAAGCCGTCCTGGCCATTTGAACCAAAAATAAGTGCCCGCTGTATTTTACTCATGTCAGAAGTTAAGCAAATCGCTACGGCAAAAAATAGTGTTTATATGTGTATCTGCATAAGCAAAATATCCTTTACTATGCATATAATCATTAATCTCAGTTATTTTTTTTTCCGTATTATCAAGGTACCCAAATGTAATGGTCTCCACGCAAATCACCTCGGGTTTGAATCTTTCAAAGTCAATAGATTGTAATATCTCAAGATCCAAGCCTTCTACATCAAGTGAAATAAAGTTAGGATAGGGTTTAAAATGATCTTTCATTATTGTGTTGATGTTTGTAAGGGGAACGGACAATGTGCGATAATCCAATCCTGAATCTTTTTTTCTAATGTCAGCTTCTTTTTTAGAAAATGTGCTCCAGCCATTCATCAAACCCGGAAATAAATAGAAGCTGGCATTTTCCTGGTCATTAATGCCAATACCTATATTAAGAATAGTGTCCTTGGGACGTTGCTTCTTAATTGTTTTTACCATTTCAATATCCGGCTCTATACAAACTCCCTTACAGCCTTTTTTGTAAAATCCATATGTGTTGTTGCATATTTTGGGCTGATTGGTGCCAATTTCAAGATAAGTTGGGTTGGATATTTTGAGACTGCTAAACAAATATTCAATTATTAAATCTTCTCCTGTTTGTGAATAAGATGCTTTTGCCTTCATGAAAACTACGTCCAATCCCTTACCGCATTTTCTTAAAAACCTTTTCAAGTTCATCTTAGTATTTGCATTGTGAGTTGTAAAATGTTACTCTTTAGCGTTTAAATATTTCTATTGCAGGGATCGGAAAAATAAATCCTGTGCCTTTTGATAAAGCTTCATGCTCTCTTTCTATAAATTCATTTTTGAAATGCCAGGGCAGTACCAGGTAATAATCAGGGTTCATTGCCCTGCTCTCAGCTTCACTGATAATGGGGATATTTGTTCCCAATGTATAAGCTCCGTATTTATCAGGATTTCTTTCCGCAGCATAATCTACCAGCATATTATTGATATCGCACCATTGTAAAATAGTATTTCCCTTGGTTGAAGCACCATAAATATGCACTTTTTTCCCTTCTCTTTTTAGTTGCACAAGCAGGTCGTGTAATTCATTCTTTACTTTCTCAATTCTAAATTGAAACGCTACGTAGGGTTTATCGGTATCTAACTCCAGATCGAATTCTTTTTGCCGCACTTCATTCATCAGCTTATGGTTTTCCTGTTGATAATATAAGCCACTTTCAATATGGGTAGCATAGCAGCGAATGCTACCGCCATTAATGTCATTGAATGATATTTTGAAAATTTTCATCCCGGACATCGCTGCTATTTTTTCCAGTACTGCTAAACTGTAATATTCCAAATGTTCATGACAAATGGTATCATAACTATCCATCTCAAGCATGTGGGGCATATAGCTCATTTCAAAAATCCAAATACCTTCCGGTGCTAAAATGCGTTTTATATTCTTCACAAAGTCCACCGGGCTTTCTAAATCATAAAACATAGCAATTGAGGTTACAATATCAATTTTTGTGTCGCCTATTAATTTGCTGAGTTCGGCTGACGGAAAAATGTCCTGTACTACTGCCGCTCCTTTTACCTCCCGGGCAACATCGCTTGGATCGCACCCGAACTTCGTAAAGCCCTCAGGATAGTAACCAAATAAAGTGCCGTCATTACAACCTATATCCAGCACAGTTGCATCGTTTTTTTTGATGAGTGTCATAGCACTATCTGCAATCCCTTTTAAATGGGTGCGCATTGTTTGATTGGTACCGCTTCTGTACCAATATGCTGCATATAAAATATCAGAAGGAACACTATGCTCCATTTGTAATAACCCGCATGCATTCTCATCTATTTGAGGATTGCATCTTACTAAAGAGCAATTGATCTTACGCTGAGAAGGCATTTCTTTTCCCGGCTTTACAAAGGACCCCTGTAAATATTGAGGACCTAGGTTTATAACAGATGTTAATGATGCTGAGCCACAAACCCTACAGGTGGTTCTCTTGCGAATATGCATATATTAATTCATTTTATTTATGATTTGCTTTAATAGACTGTTATCCCCCCAAAAATGCATTGGCTCATAATCGGGATAAGGATAATAGCCCAAATTTAATTTTATAATTGCATTTCTGGATTGCAGGTATTGCTGCACCACTTGCTTTACCGTAACAGGTATACCGCTGCAACAATTAATGATGCCGGAAACCTTTGTTTGTAAAGCAATATCAACAATGTACTCCGCTACTTTCTCAACATGTAAAAAATCCCTGGTTTGTTCGCCTCCGCTCATATTGAATATTTCGTCGCCTCTGTCAAGCGCCTGCTGAAGTTGCGAAAGTAAGGATTTTGCATTTTGCCCTTTCCCAAACATGTAAAACAGCCTGATCCACTTGTATCCAAAAGAATAGCTTTCTTTTAAATCTTCAATAAACATTCTGAGCTCATTTTTTGCCTGTGCATATGCATTCCGCGGTAAGGGTTGCATAGCTTCTGATAATTTCCCCTCTCGCATTCCATATTCCAAACAGGTGCCGGTTATATTGATGTTTTTTAAACCGTTTCTGATTATATTTTCAAGGAACGTTTTATGCCTCGGCAGGTTTTGTTTGAGATGGAAATCATCCTTATAATTTGGAAGTCCTTCCCAGCTCAGATGAATCATAATATCCGGCTTGCCAAAGAACTCAAAATAGTTTTTGCTTTCTTTTAAGGATTTCAGATCAAGCGGAAGATATTCTGCTTTAGTAAACCAGTTTTTTTGTTTGGCGGTAGCCTCATTACCTGAACTGGCAATAACATGGTAATTCCTTTTCAATAATGCTTCTACTACGTAATTTCCTATAAACCCTGTTGCCCCGGTTACCAATACTTTTTGCATACACTAGTTAATTATTTGTAAAGACGGTACTGGTATTACAAATGCTCCATTCCATTTCTTTATATAGGAAAGCTGTGTTGTTATTTCATCTTTTAGATTCCAGGGAAGTATGATAACATAGTCTGGCTTGTGGTTCTTTAAATATTCTTCGTTCATTACCGGTATATGACTTGCAGGCAACCATTTGTTTTGCTTGTGTGGGTTTGCATCTGCAACATAGTCAATAAGATCGTTTTTAATACCACAATAGTTGAGTAAGGTATTGCCTTTTGCTGCAGCACCATAAGCAGCTACTTTTTTATTATTACGCTTACAAGTTATTAAAAAATCAGTGAGATCGAGCTTTACTTTCAGCGCTTTCGCCTGGAACCCGTTATAATAGTCGGGGCTATTCAATCCCTTTTCTGCTTCTTTTTCCAAAAGCGCAGTGACATTTGCCGTAACTTGTTTACCGGCATCTTCAACGTGTTTGGCATAAATCCTTAAGGACCCGCCATGTGTTGGGATCTCTTCCACGTCAAATAATTCTAATCCCTGCGAAGAAAATATTTTTTGCACTGTGCCAAAAGAGAGATAAGAAAAATGCTCGTGATAAATGGTGTCAAACTGGTTATTATCTACCAGTTGCATCAGGTGGGGAAACTCCATGGTAATAACCCCTGCCGGAGCCAGTATTATTTTCATCCCTCCAACAAAATCAAGTATATCGGGAACATGTGCCAATACGTTATTGCCTAATAAAAGATCTGCAGATATATTTTTTGAAGCGAGCTCCTTTGCTAATCTTATACCAAAAAAATCCACAATGGTTTCTATTCCTTTTTTAACGGCTACTTCTGCTGTATTTGCTGTAGGTTCGATGCCCAGGACCGGCACATTTTTCTCACGAAAGTATTGTAAAAGATAACCATCGTTCGATGCTAACTCTATAACCTTTGAAGCGTCATTTAAACCGAAATTTTTGATCATTTTATCTGTATACGCTCTGGCATGCGTTAGCCAACTGGTTGAATAAGATGAAAAATATACATAATCACTATTAAAAATTGCATCAGATTTTTTGTATTCATTAACCTGTACCAAAAAACATTTGTGACAGGTGTATATTTTGAGCGGGTAAAATGTTTCAGGTTCGTTTAACTGCTCTTTGGTTAAAAAAGAGTTGGAAGCAGGCGAGTTAATAAGGTCAATAAAAATATGGTTAAGCTCTGTTTTACAAAACCTGCATTGCATAACTTAGATCCCTTTAAAATTGTTATTAAGATATGGATGAGCGGAGTCTTTCACCGAGATGACGCTAACGGGTAACGGCCACTCAATTTTAATCAGCAGATCATCATATTTTATACCGCCTTCAGCGCCGGGAGTATAGTATTCAGAATGATGATACAACAATTCTGCATCGTCAGACAGAGATTGAAAGCCATGAGCAAAACCTTCTGGTATGTATATCATCTTTTTATTTTGTGCTGATAGCTCAATGGCAAACCATTTCAAAAATGTGGGAGAATCTTTTCTTAAATCTACAATCACATCAAACACTACTCCGGCAATGCACCTGATCATTTTGATTTCCCTGTACGGCGCGACCTGGTAATGCATTCCGCGGATGGTTCCTTTTTTTGTTGTAAATGAATGATTCATCTGCACCCATTCTTTGTTATGATTAATTTTTTCAAATTCTTTTTTACAAAAATACCGTGCAAGCCAGCCCCGGTTATCGATGAATCGCTCCGGTTCTATAATATAGCTACCTTTTAATGGAGTGGAAGAGAAGATCATAAAGCAAGATACGTATTGATTTGCCGTAGTGTACAATCCTTTTTTTTACTATCCGGTTGCTTGTACCAGTTTATTGTCCAGTCAATCGAGGATGCAGCATCCAACTTTGGCCTCCACCCCAATTCAGTTTGGGCTTTGGTTATATCAAGCTGTAATAGACTGGCTTCATGTGGCTGATATGAGCCGGATGCATCCGTCCAGCTACCGCTGCCCCATTTGTCAATTGCTTTTTCAACAAGCGCCTTAACGGTTAAGTGGTCTCCGGGCAAAGGCCCGAAATTAAAAGCTGTGGAATATTTCCCGGCATCTTCGTTCACTAACCCCCCTAACAGCAAGTAACCGGTTAAGGGTTCTAACACATGCTGCCACGGACGTACGGATGTAGGATTGCGCACAATGATATTTTGACGGGATTGCAATGAGCGGATGATATCCGGTATGATCCTGTCTGTACTCCAGTCTCCGCCACCAATCACATTGCCTGCTCTTGCGCTCGCTAACGATTTTTGATGTTCATTAAACTTGCCGACATTGAAGAAGCTCTTTCTGAAAGAGCTTACTACCAGTTCGGTGCATGCTTTACTGGCACTGTAAGGGTCGTAGCCACCCAGTATGTCCTCTTCTTTATAGAGAATATGTTGTTCTTTATTTTCGTATACTTTATCAGTAGTGATAACAACAGTAGTACATTTTTTCCGTAATAAAGAAATGCATTCAAGCAGATTGGCAGTACCGGTGACATTTACTTCAAAAGTTTCGGCCGGGATTTTATAGGATCGACGAACGAGGGACTGGGCAGCCAGGTGAAAGATATAATCAGGCTGATACGCTTCTATCTCTGCCTGTAATCTTTCTTTATCCTTTATATCGGCTATAATGCTTTCAGAAAGATTTTTTGCCTCAGTAATATTAAATAATGAATATTCAAATTCAGGTGCCAATGCATAACCCTTAACCTTTGCACCCAATTCATGCAACAGCAACAACAACCAGGTGCCTTTGAATCCGGTATGCCCCGTTACAAAAATTTTTTTGTGTTTATAGAAATCCGTAAGCGAAGCTTTACTTACCATATTTTCCATTTTGCCGCTTTGTTTTTCCACATGGCTTCTAATTCAATTTTATCACGCATAGCATCCATGCATTTCCAGAACCCCGTGTGCTTAAAAGCCACCAATTCATTATTATTGGTGAGGTTTTCCAGAGGCTCATCTTCCCACATCATTTCATTCATATCGTCTGCCAAATATTCGAATACTTCGGGCTTCAGTACAAAAAAGCCTGCATTGATCCATTTGCTTTCATCTTTTGCTTTTTCTTTAAAAGACGCTACCTCGTTGTTCTTACCAATATCCATGCCGCCAAAACGGGCCTCAAGCTGAACTGCAGTAACAGTAGCTATTTTAGCATGGGATTTATGAAATGCCACAAGATCATCAATATTTATATCGGCTACTCCATCGCCATAGGTCAGCATAAAATCTTCATTACCTATATACTGCTGTACCTGTTTTAAACGTCCTGCAGTTTTGGTAGTGCTGCCGGTTTCTATCAGTGTAACCTTAAATGCTTCTGAGTGAGTGCCAAGCACCTGCATTTTATTATTTGCTATATCAATAGTTATATCAGAATTATGAAGAAAATAATTCATGAAATATTCTTTAATCACATATCCCTTATAACCAAGACAAACAATAAAATCATCGAACCCATAATGGCTGTATATTTTCATGATATGCCACAAAATCGGCTTGCCACCTATTTCAACCATTGGCTTTGGACGTGTATCCGTTTCTTCAGCTATGCGGGTGCCCAGTCCGCCTGCAAATATTACAACTTTCATATACATATAAGATTACACAAAACTAAAGGATTTATATTATTACCGCCGGTTTGTGTCTTTTTGAACGGAAGTTATAACTTTTAATGGAAGAAGATACCCTCTTTGCAATTTAGGCAACCTGGAATTGTTCACTACTGCTGTAAAATAGTGTGAAACCTCCTATAGTTTGATAAATTTAATAGTATGCGTTTCTCCGCTTCGGTTTCTCAATATTGCAAAATAGAGTCCTCTGTTAAGGTTAAATACTGGTATAACTAAAGAGGTTAAGTTAGCAATTTTCTTTATTGCTAATCGTTGCTCGCCTTTTGAGCTGAATATTTCAAGGGTTTCCCATTGCATTGATGGATCTAAAGAGTCAAGAACGAATTCATTCATCACAGGATTGGGAAATATATAGGCGGACCGGCCCGAAAGATCAGGGGCAGATGGATTGACTATCAGAGTAGCAGTATCGCTTAAAATGATCATTGGAATTACGCAAAGCGCTGTATTTGCAACAATACAAGCTATTTTTACGCCGGAACTATCAGGTTTGTATTCTAAAGTAGAGCTGGTTGCTCCAGGTATTAAATTATAATTATTCTGTGGCTTTATTTCAATCCATTGGTAGGTGACGCTTGCTCCAACAGGCGAGTAGGATACCGAAAGTAGTGCACTCTGTCCTTCGGCAATGGTGGTTTCTCCTGAAATGGTAGCCCTCGCATATTGTGTAGGTTTAACATCAAAGGTTATTGTGTCGCTTGTTACAGTAAATGGGTTGTTACACAAGTTAATACTTGTAACTTGTACGAATAGCTGATCGTTTGTTTTAAGCGTACTATTAATGTATATATCCGAGTTATCTCCTGCCTCTATTCCATTAAGCAGCCATGTATATTTGGGAGAAGACCCCAGGTTGTTTGTTAATGCATTGAATTGAATAGTAGATGCCGAACAGGCTAAATTATTTCCATAGGGTGATATTAACTTCACAGATGGAGAGGGAGTTTCCTTTACTAATAGTATTATTGGATTGCTTACAGCAGTTGATTCCGTAACACAATCTGAGCTGCTTGTTAAGATTACACTAACTTCATCTCCGTTTGTAAGTTGAGCAGATTTAAATTCATTGCTGTTGACTCCCACATTTTTACCGTTTACCTGCCATTGATACGATGGGGTGTCCCCTCCATTAACAGCATGAGCTGTAAATATAACTTCTTCTCCTTTGCAAATATCGGTGTCGTTTGCTGACAGGCTTACTGCAGCATGTTGAATAGCATTGGTGTTTATGATGGCAATGGGTTTGCTGGCAAATTCACCACAGGCTGTTTTACCGATAAGCCTGTAGGTTCCTGTGCCGTTTGTTATGAGGCTTGTATCATTGGTGTTCCCAATGTTGGCCAAATCCTTTTGCCACTGCAATTGCTGGAAAGTGCCGGCAACAGATGCTGTAAGTGTAACAGATTCGCCGGGGCAAAGAAATAAGCTATCTTCCATTAAGTTATTAATGGACAACGATGGAATTATCTCGTTCCCGTTACTGCAGGGGATGGCAGCGTAGCTGCCAATATCAACCGGAGAGTATTCGTTCCGTTTTTTTCCATCAATGTCGGTTTGAATATTTAATGCAGAGGTGATTCCGGCGTTATTGGCAATACTTCCACTGGCCAGATGGAGATCAAAACTTGTGCTGTCGCCTATCGGATTTATATACGAGGGGTCCCCAACGAAGCTTCCATTATCGCATTTGCATTCCTGTTGGTAAGCTTTTAACATAGACGGCACTGTGTTATCGGTAGCTGAGTACCATATATTCTTTGCACTTATTGTTGTAAAGTTATCAGTATACATATATATATGTTTGGAAACCACGTTTGGCATTATTTCCCTGTCTATTTGAATAATATTATTGGTTACATATATTTTATTCTCTCCCTGAGCGTAAGGAGCAACTCCTATACCTGCAGCCTCATAAAGGGTATACCCCCCGATATAAATTGAATTATGCTCTACATAGGCAAGTGGATTGCCTATGCCTGCGCGGCCAACTTGAATTGCCATCATATTGGTTCTGTTTGTATCAACATTATTTCCATACATGTCAATACCAAGCCGGATTGCATTGTTCCATATTTTTACTGTAGCGGCAGATGCAATGATCCCATGTAATTCATAAACTGACATAGAATCCACCTTTACCGGTGAAAATGAGTGGATTTTATTCCCGAAAACCTGTACCTCACCTGTTGTCGCCGCCCTGTCGTTATAAC
>ENA-UOUJ01001217-UOUJ01001217.1-activated-sludge-metagenome-genome-assembly--contig:-NODE-1217-length-14255-cov-3.643239_pt1 | contig 14255 bp, 15 predicted proteins | sample MGYA00249839_ERZ747224 | MGnify/ENA primary metagenome ERZ747224 (study PRJEB28782, sample SAMN03220277) | activated sludge metagenome | biome: wastewater; feature: sewage sludge; material... | reverse complement strand
TAATCCACGCTCACCGCGGCGAAATCGGGATTGTTGCGGACAAGCGCCCAGAAGGCGATCCACGCGCCAAGGATATCGGGGTTCGACCATTCGTCGCTGAAATGCACCTCGAACAGCGCCGATAGTTGCAGCGTCCAATCCTTCGAGACCATGGCGCTGCGCTCGCCGAGATGGCGCCAGGCTTTGAGGATGCGGCCGCTCGGTCCCGGATCGTCGTCGTCACGGCGCAAATACCAGGCATCGCGCAGTGCCGCTTCGTCCTCGGTGCGACCGCCTCGGCGGGCGAGCACCGCGGCATTCGCCAGCGACAGGCGCTGCCGCCACAGCAAGCCGAGCGGATGCTCGTCGCGGGCGATCGGATGGATCGCGGCGAGCGCGGCGCCGGCGACAAACATCGCATCATCAGCCGATTGGAGCGCCCCGCCCTGCCTCGCCCACGCTGGCAGCGGCGGGAAGGTCGGCGGGGGATCGGGGCTGATTCGCGCGCGCGAGGCCATGCCGAAGGGTAATCTAGCGCGGCGGTTTTCGCCAGCATCGTGTGCCCTAACCGCCGCGCCTGTCGGTGGATAACAACGATCGATAATCTTGCCTTATCGGTCGTTTTGCTCTTTATAGAGGACATGGCCGGAATCGGCGCGCCGAACCCGGAAAACGACGCTCGGGAGCAGCCCACACGGCTTAACGTGCCGGCTATTTCAGGCCGGTCGCCACCTTGAAACGTATGGATGACTTTACCGCAACGTATTGATATAGTGATCCAACCTATCGGAGCCGCCCCATGACCCTGCAGATCCGCGACGAGCGCGCCCGCGAACTCGCGCAAAAACTCGCCGCCAAACGCAAGGTGACGATGACCGAGGCCGTGGTCCAGGCGCTGGAGGGCGAGCTGCGCCGCGAGGCGGAGAAAGAACCCCTCGCCTCCCGCCTGAAGCGGATCGCGGCCGATCTCGCCGCCCAGGGCAGGCCGGGGGGCCGCGCCATGACCAAGGACGAAATCGACGAGATGTGGGGCCACTGATGTTCGTCGACACCTCGGTGATCGTCGCGATTCTCGCCGACGAGGCGGATGCTGGTCGCTTCGCGGTCAAGCTCGCCGAGGCCGGCCATTGCTACACCTCCGGCCTCGTCATTCTCGAAGCCGCCATGCGGCTCACGAGCCTGCTCCGCGTCGACCCGCTCGACGCCGAGGCTCGCATTCAAAAGGTGCTTGAGGAAGCCGAGATCTCGATCGTTGCGATCGACGGCAGCATCGCCAAGAGGGCCGTGGCCGCCTTCGCGGCCTATGGCAAGGGACGCGGGCATCCGGCGCAGCTCAATCTGGCTGACTGCCTGTCCTATGCCTGCGCCCAAGCCTATTCTGTTCCCCTGCTGTTCAAAGGCAATGATTTCTCCCAGACTGATGTTCAGGTGGCATAACCGATGAAACCGCGGTCGAGCTGGCCTGCTCACGATGACGCGGCGCCAGCGTCTCTGCCGACGGCCATCGATTCCACGGCTCAGGCGTCGGCCGCCCTGCCGGCGCATCTCGAACGCCTGGCCGACCGCGCGCGCGACTATGTCGAAGCGGCAAGTTCGACCAACACCCGCCGCGCCTACGCCTCCGACTGGAAGCATTTTGAAGCCTGGTGCCGGCGCCAGGACCTCCCTCCCCTGCCCCCCGATCCGCAGATCGTCGGGCTTTACATCACGGCCTGCGCCTCCGGCACAGTGGCGGCCGACCGCAAGCCCAATTCGGTGTCGACGATCGAACGCCGCCTGTCCTCCCTGACCTGGACCTATGCCCAGCAAGGCCAGCCGCTCGACCGTAAGGACCGCCACATCGCGACCGTGCTCGCCGGCATCCGCAACACCCACGCCGCCCCTCCCCGGCAGAAGGAAGCGGTTCTCCCGGAAGACGTCATCGCCATGCTCGAGACGCTCGACCGCGGCACCCTGCGGGGCCTGCGCGACCGCGCCATGCTGTTGCTGGGCTTCGCCGGCGGCCTCAGGCGCTCGGAAATCGTCGGCCTCGATGTTGATCGCGACGACACCGAGGACGGCCGTGGCTGGGTCGAGATCCTCGACAAGGGCATGATCGTCACCCTGCGCGGCAAAACCGGCTGGCGCGAGGTCGAGATCGGCCGTGGCTCCTCGGACGCCACCTGCCCCGTTATCGCGCTGCAGACCTGGCTGAAACTGGCCAAGATCGGCCATGGGCCGCTGTTCCGGCGCGTCACCGGCCAAGGCAAAGATGTCGGCCCGGATCGGCTGGCCGACCAGCAGATCGCCCGTCTCGTGAAACGAGCGGCGCTCGCCGCCGGCGTGCGCGGCGATCTTTCCGAAGGCGAACGCGGGGCGAAGTTTGCCGGGCACTCTTTGCGCGCGGGCCTGGCCTCCTCGGCCGAGGTCGACGAACGTTATGTGCAAAAGCAGCTCGGCCATGCCAGCGCCGAGATGACCCGCCGTTACCAGCGACGGCGGGATCGCTTTCGCGTCAACCTCACCAAGGCAGCGGGTCTTTGACGTCGCCTGGTCTACTTGGCCGTGGCGCAGATTCTGCTGCGTTGGCGAGCTTTCCCAAAAGTCGCCTGTTGGTCGTGCGGAACGCGCAGGCGGATCAGCAAAGCGGCGCCGGGCAGCTATCGCCGCGCGCCTCGCTAAGCTGCTCATTCCAATCGATCGCATTCGGCCAAAGTCTGAGAAAAGCCACCCCTTCCGCCAAGGCGATCGCTCGAAGACGTGTGGCGTAAGCGTCGCCTTGATCGTTGGCATCACCGGCAGCAACAAGCTCGGCGCCGGGCCGCGAAACCAAGGCTCTGATGTGACGCTCGGTCGTCGGCGCCCACCCGCCGCCGGTGCTGGCGTAAATTGTGTCGGTTCGGCACCCTTCTGTAGCCGCCAGGCTCATTGCATCGATCGCCGCCTCCGTGACGCAAAGACGCCGGGCATCCTTCTTCCCAAAACAAAAGAGGGACTTTCCACCTCCAGTCGAAAACCCTCTCCAGTTTGGACCTCGCTCTTCCCATCCTACGATCTGACCGAAGAGGTCGACATGCGCAGCCCAGACAGAGCCTTTCGGCCCTTCCCTAAGTCTGCCGGCGCGAGCTGCTATTGCGACGATAGCCTCCGGCACTGCTCGGACTTGCGCGAGATAAGCCCACGCCGGAGAGGCTGGCGTCGGCACCGGCCGCTTCAACCAGCGGTCCTGTATTCCGGCAGACGGCTGGCGCCGTGATTTCCGTTGCCAAACCGGAGCACACGGCTCAAAGCCCACCAGTTCAGCCACGGCCTTAAGGCTTGAGCCGAAATCGGGCGCCCCAAGATGCCGGGCGAGGGAGAAGACATCGCCTTTGTCTTCGGATAGTGGATCGAACCAGCCGCGGCCTTCATGGATTACGATCACAATCTCCCCCTTGCCGCGCCGATACTTGATCGCTTTGGGCGTGCTCTCGCGTAGGTCGACCTTCCATCCTTGGCGCTTCAACAGCGACGAGCATGGCACCTGCGCCTTGATCCGATCGCGGTCATGTTCAGCCATTCGATGAGTCTCCCGGCCTGTTGGGGTAAGGGCGCCGCACTGCCGATGAGGTTACAGCTGTAACCTCTCCCCGCCAACTCATTGAATGTGGCGGCATTTTATCCGCTCCGCGATCGTCAGCCCAGCACAATGGGCTCGGGGTTCGCCACCCGTCTTCATCGAAAGTTACAGCTGTAACCCGTGACGGCCCGATCATGAGCTATGCTCCCGGCCGCGCTTAAGCGCGCAGTCCGCCAGACCGAACAAGCTCTTCTCTAGGTGCAAGCTACCCTCCATAGCCCGATCGATCATCGCGCGGAAGTAGCCGCCTGGGCTCGATATCTGGTCTGGGCTCCTCATCGATTTCTCAAGAACCGTGGCCAGGATCGCAGCTGCCGCATATCGGCCAACCCTACTCGTTCCGTCGAGCCAAGCTGCCTCGGACAGGCCGATCATTACCCGCATGACATCGGCCGCGCCGGTCAGTTCTGGCCAGCTCTTGAACGTCCTGCCAATGAGCTCGCACGTCTGTGGGCAGGCCGATCTGAGTAAACCAACCGATACCGACGCCAGGACCTGCGACTGAACTTCATCAGGGCCAACCGCCGTCGAGCGCCTCGGCATCCGTCGTGCCGAGATCGCCCCGGCTTCGGTTCCTTTTTCGGTTGAAGAGGCGACCGCTGTACGGTCGCCTCTTTTGTGGAAAGAGTCTCGCTCGTTAGAGCGGGGTCGTTCTTTATTACTTTCAAATGAGTTTTGAGGGGTTGTATTAATACTAGGCGCGACATCGATGTCACCCTCGCCCGACATTTGCTCTCCGACATACTCGACCGTGACGTCCCTGATGACCCGGCGATAAAGCTCATCGACTGCCCGCGCCTCGCATTGGCCCTCGCCCCCGCGCCTTCTGATCTCCTCCAACTCCGCCATCCACCCGCCAGCCCTATCTGGATAGGCTTCACAGGCGTCAATGATCGCCCGGGAGAGACGCGTCGTTGCTCTGCGCGCCTCCTGTTCGCTGTTCAACCGCGCCTGAAAGTCATCGACCAAGCGCTTTAGCTCCTTGATCCGAACGCGAGCCGGCGTGAAGTCTAAGCCATAGCCCTTGCCGATTGAGCCATCCTGGCCGCGATACACAAAGCGCCGGCCGGTCGGGCTGTCGCGGTAAGCGATGATCCCGGCCTCAACCAGTCGCTTGATACAGCGGGAAACCTGCCTCTCCGATCGCGCCGTGTATTCAGCAAGTTTTGCATTCGAGATCGCGACGATTGGACGGTTCGCCCCCTTCCAATCATCAGCCCGCGAGAGACCGATCAGGATATCCATGATGTGATAGGTCGCACCATCGATCCCGAGCACGGGCGCCGCCTTCTTGAGGACGATCGCTACCTCCGCCTTCGAGACCTCGGGCACGTCATTTGCCATCGCGAGCCGAGCGCTCGCGAGGATCCCCGGGGTAACGCGCCGAAAGGACGCAATTTCTGTCGTTTGGACCATAGCCAGCCATTCCACGACCTGGCGGGTCGCGGCTCCATCGCCTGAGTGGATGAAAAGCCAGCAAATCGGCGCACAATCTCGCGCCCCGACTGGAAAGCGGGGCTTGATTGTGCAAGCGCCCCGTCATAGAATCAGTTTGTGACTGCTGATGCTGACGGAACCGAACCGTTCTGTTGGCTACGGATTAGAGGGCTTGCCGATTGCCGTCGGTGAGCCCTCTTCCTTTTTGGATGTCATTTCATGTTTTTGCCCCTCGTCTCGAGCGTTTGAATTCCTCCACCAGTTCGGGCAGCCGCTCGATCAGCCAGGCTGACAGGCCGGGCGCCAGAGCGTGGGGGATAGAAATTTGGGTAGCTTTGGGGGTTAGCTTCGTCGTGACCGAAAGCCCTTCGCCCAAATCGACCTCTGCGACGCGCGGCTTGTTTGCAGGCGCGGGTCGGTCGAGAACGCGAAGCACACCAGCAAATCTTTCGTCGGTGCCCTGTGCTTGCCATTTCTCAGAGGCCACCAATCCATTCACGGCAGAGTTCGCATCCGACGACAGCTTCTGATCCTTAAAGAATGAACCAAGCCTCTCCCATTTCGGCCGCCCGACCGAGGGAGCCGGTCCGATCTTGCGGATAAGCTCTTCCGGAAGTGCGCTGGCGGTCGAGGTCAGAATCGAAATGTAAGCCAAGCCTTTTTCTTCGCTGCGCCCTAACGCCTTCGCTATCGTCTCGCGGGAGAACCCTCGCTTCTTCAGCTCGACGGCAAAAAGGGCCTGCTCGATAAAAGACAGGTTTTCGCGTTCGGTGTTCTCGATGCCCTGCGCGACCACCAGCTGCTCGTCTGTGAGCGGCATGACAATCGCCCGAACGGGAATCCCGAGGATCTGACAGGCGCGCAGCCGACGATGGCCGTAGGCGACCTGATAGCTGCCAGCCTGGCCCGCCATCGGACGAACTAAGATTGGGAGCTTCTGACCCTCATTCCGGATGCCATCTACAAACTGCGGGAACTGAGGGTTACCCTCAAGGTCCATCCGGTCTCGGACGAAGGACGGGACAATGGTTGTCGGATCAAGCTCCACGGCCGTCTCGGCCGACTGGAGTTGCGCGCGCAGGCGCTCGTTCTCCACCTCGACCGCCGAGAACGATTGTTGCATCGACTTCACGGCGCCCGACATGCCGGATGGACTCGGTCGCGGCTTATCGACGGCAGAGGAGGGCAGGTGCTTTTCGAGCTCGGCGCGGTCGACGTTGCCGAACAAGCTCTTCATGCGATTCGAGCGATCCTTGGCATTCGTCATGGCCGGCCCCAAACATGCTTGAGGTGGTTCAGTATCTCCTGATTGACGGCATCAACTGACTCGAGCGCGCGGGTGAGCGTGTCGCGGCCAACCGCTCCTCTCGCCATCTCGTAAAGGCTCTTCTTTTCCAGGCCGGCATTCGCGATCGCCGTCGTCTCCACCACGACGGGCGCAAGCACGTCCTCGCCGAAGAGAGACCGCAGGAGCGCAACGATATTCACCTGGGGCACATCATGAGGATTGTGGCGTGTCAGGATGTAGCGGATGAAATCGTGCTGGAGCTTTCCACCATTGTCCTGGATGACCTGCAGGATGTCGCTCGTCATCTTGAGGAACTGGTTCATGCTCGATACGTCGAGCATCGCCGGATGAACGGTGACCAGAAGAGCCGTCGCAGCAAAGAGCGCACCTAGCGTCAGATATCCGAGCTGAGGTGGTGCGTCGATCAGGACGACGTCGTAATCGTCTTCGACGCTGCCGATCACGGACCGCAGTCGGCGAAAGAACATCGCTTCGCCGCGACCATCACCGCGGGCGATCGCCTGAGGCGTCTCATGCTCGTATTCCATGAGCTCGAGATTGCCCGGCACGAGATCGACACCGTCGAAATAGGTTTTGCGTATGACGTTGCGAAGCGGAACGCGAAAATCCTCGTCATAACGGATCGCGCCATAGATCGTCTGGTTCTCGTCGACATCGAGTTCGGGCTGAAATCCGAACATCGTCGAGAGCGACGCTTGGGGGTCCAGATCAATGGCAAGGACGCGCAACCCTTGAAGCGCAAGGAAATGCGCCAGGTGGACCGTCGTCGTGGTTTTCGCTGACCCACCCTTGAAGTTGGCGATGGCGACGATCTGGAGCTTCTCTCCCGCTCGCCGGCGCGGAAGAAAATCCACCGCCTCTTTGGGGCGCTTCTTTGCGAGGTGCTCGCGGATTTCGTTGATCTGACCGAGGCTGTAGGCGCGGCGGCGATTGTCCTTCCCGTGGAATTCCGGAACGACGCTCTCACCGTCCAGAGACATCTGCCGGAGTGTGGATTCCGCGATCCCCACCATTGCCGCCGCCTCGCGCGACGTGAACGTTTTGAGCGACTTTTGGGCCTCCGGAGGATACAATTGCGTCCGAAGCGCTTGCAGTTGCGCCGCGAGCAGATGCGAGTGCCGCGTGATCTTGGCGATCGAGGCCTCGCTGTCGGATCTGAAGGCAACCGCTCCGGTCATTTGGCTCTCGACGGAAATTTCTCGATAATCGCGGAAAAAGCGTCGCCGGACGATTACGCGATTCCCGGCTTCGGTCAAACTTTATTTGGTTAACAGATACTTAACGCCGGCTTTGTGCGAGCCGCGTCGCAGGCGTGATCCGTTTCGTTTCTTCCAATGTTATCGCGGGCTTATCCTGCGCGTTCAAAACCGCCCGACGGCGCGTCGTCCCCCCGTTAATTCTACAGTCGGGCGCGCCGTTTTCCGCTGCGATCGCACGCCAGAAACGGCCAAATCCGGTGCCCGACAGCCGATTCACGACGACTCGGAGCTCGCCGAGACCCCGTTAATTCTACAGAGGGTCCGTCCCGCCGCTTCATGCTGACTTGCCTCCGCTCACCTCAACACGACGGAGGAATCAGCGGATGCGGGCAATCGCAATTGATGCGAACGAACATGGCGAATTGGGGTCTCTGCTCGACGAGATGCATCAGCTGCGTGCTCGGGTGTTCGCCGGCTGGCTCGGCTGGCAGGTGAGGATCGCACAGGGACGCGAACGGGACGAATACGACGCCCTCGGTCCGACCTACATCCTGGCCCTGACGGATCATGGCGATGTCGCCGGCTGCGCGCGCCTGCTTCCGACCATCGACCCGAACATGCTGTCGCAGACCTTTCCGCAGTTACTCGCGAGCGGTCGGCTACGGGCTAAGCCCACCAGGATCGAGAGCTCACGTTTTTGCGTCGACAGCCAACGCGAGGGGAGGGGAGGCCAGTTCCTGCACGAGGCGATCCTGACGATGTTTGCAGGAATCATCGGGTGGTCGATGTCGAACGGCTTTGACCACATCGCCACGGCGACTGATATGCGTTTCGAACGGATCCAGCAACGAGCGGGCTGGCCGATGACGCGCCTCGGCGATGTCGAGTTCATCGGCGAAACCATGAGCGTCGCCGACACTCTGCCGGCCGACCGAGTAAGCTTCGAACGGGTCTGCCCGGCGAGCTATCGCTCCGACGTGGCGTGCTTCCAGCGCGTCACCGCGTGAACGACAACCATCCATTTCCATGATCGAACTTCGTTCACACCCGCGACTCGTCCGCAAACTCCAGGACGCTCTCGGCGACCAGATCTGCGCGGCACTCAACGATCCCGCGGTCGTCGAGGTGATGCTCAATCCGGACGGCCGGCTGTTCATCGAACGGCTCGGGCAGGGGATGGCGTCGGCCGGCACGATGCCGGCCGCGACCGCCGAGATCATCATCGGCAGCGTCGCGCACGCGCTGCAATCGGAGGCCGACGACGAGCGCCCGATCATTTCCGGGGAACTGCCGATCGGCGGCCATCGCTTCGAGGGCCTGCTGCCGCCCGTTGTCGGAGCGCCGACGTTCACGATCCGCAAGCGTGCCTCGCGTCTGTTCGATCTCGAGGAGTACGTCGCGCAAGGCGTCATGAGCGCCGGCCAGTTGGGTGTCATCCGAAACGCCATATCGTCCCGGCTGAATATCGTCGTGTCCGGCGGTACGGGCTCCGGCAAGACAACGTTGGCCAATGCCGTGATCGCGGCGATCGTCCAGGACGCGCCGGAACATCGGCTGCTCATCCTGGAAGACACCGCCGAGATCCAGTGCGCGGCCGAGAACGCCGTCGCGCTTCACACCAGCGACACGGTCGACATGGCGCGCCTGCTCAAGAGCACGATGCGGCTTCGGCCGGATCGCATCATCGTCGGAGAAGTGCGCGATGGCGCCGCGCTGACGCTGCTCAAGGCCTGGAACACCGGCCATCCCGGCGGCATCACGACCATCCATGCCAACAGCGCGGCATCGGCGCTCCGCCGCCTCGAGCAGCTCACCGCCGAAGTCAGCCAACACCCGATGCGCGAAGTCATCGGCGAAGCGGTCGATGTGATCGTCTCGATCGAACGCACGGATCGCGGCCGCCAGGTCCGCGACGTGCTGCATGTCGAGAGCTTCTCGGCCGGCCAATACCAGACTCAATCCTATACCCGGAAGGAGGCGCGCCATGTCGCGTAATCGCATGATGATCGTGGGCGCCACGGGCTTGGTGCTCGCGCTCATTGCACTCGACCCTGCTTCTGCATCGACTAGCGGTGGCGGCAATCTGCCATGGGAGAGCCCACTTCAACAGATCCAGCAATCGATCACAGGTCCCGTTGCCGGTTTCATCGCGCTTGCGGCCGTCGCGGTCGCCGGCGGCATGCTGATCTTCGGCGGCGAGCTCAACGATTTCGCACGACGGCTGATGTATGTCGTGCTCGTCGCCGGCATCCTGCTCGGCGCGACGCAGATTGTCGCGCTGTTCGGCGCGAGCGGCGCCTCGATCGGTAACGTCGGGCCCACCACGCCGACCGCCGATAGGGCAGGGGAGCCCGATCATGGCTGAGGCCGGCGCCAACCTTCGACGCAACCGTATCCATCGCGCGCTGTCGCGGCCGAACCTGCTGTTCGGCGCGGATCGCGAGCTCGTCCTGCTCACGGGCCTCGCCGCCGTGATCCTGATCTTCGTCGTGCTCACCTGGTATGCGGCGATCCTCGGCGCCGCGATCTGGATCGTCGTCGTGGCGGCGCTGCGGATGATGGCCAAGGCCGACCCGATGATGCGGCGCGTCTATGCGCGCCACATCTCATACCGGCCGACCTATCGGGCGACCTCGACGCCCTGGCGTCGTTACTGAGGTCCGCCCCATGGTCGCGCTGCGCTCCTTCCGACATTCCGGCCCGTCCTTCGCCGATCTCGTGCCTTATGCAGGCCTGGTCGCCAACGGGATCGTGCTGCTGAAGGACGGCTCGCTGATGGCGGGCTGGTATTTCGCGGGGCCGGATTCGGAAAGCTCGACCGACGCGGAACGCAACGAGGTCTCGCGCCAGATCAATACCATCCTGTCGCGCCTCGGCTCAGGCTGGATGATCCAAGTCGAGGCGGTGCGCGTTCCGACGACGGATTATCCGGCGCGGCAGGATTGCCATTTTCCAGACCCGGTGACGCGCGCGATCGATGACGAACGCCGCGCCCGTTTTGAGGCGGAGAGGGGACATTTCGAGAGCCGGCACGCGATCATCCTGACCTGGCGGCCGCCGGAGCGGCGGCGCGCGGGCCTCGCGCGCTACATCTACTCCGATGTCGAAAGCCGCTCAGCCTCCTATGCCGACACGGCGATCGAGACCTTTCAGAACGCGGTCCGTGAGATCGAGCAATACCTCGCCAGCGTTCTGTCGATCCAGCGCATGGAAACGAGCGAGGTCGACGAGCGGGATGGCACGCGCGTCGCGCGCTATGACGAGCTCTTTCAGTTCATCCGCTTCTGCATCACCGGCGAGAACCATCCGATCCGCCTGCCGGACATCCCGATGTATCTCGACTGGCTGGCGACGGCCGAACTTCAGCATGGCCTCTCACCCATGGTCGAGAACCGCTTTCTCGGCGTGGTGGCGATCGACGGCTTTCCGGCCGAGAGCTGGCCGGGGATTCTCAACTCGCTCGATCTGATGCCGCTCACCTATCGCTGGTCGTCGCGTTTCATGTTCCTCGACGATCAGGATGCGCGCCAGAAGCTCGAGCGCACCCGCAAGAAGTGGCAGCAGAAGGTGCGGCCCTTCATCGACCAACTGTTCCAGACCCAAAGCGGATCGATCGACCAGGATGCGGCCGCGATGGTGGCGGAGACCGAGGATGCCATCGCCGAAGCCTCCTCGCAGCTCGTCGCCTATGGCTATTACACGCCGGTCGTCGTGCTGTTCGACGACAGCAGCACGCGCCTGCAGGAGAAGACGGAAGCCGTGCGCCGCCTGATCCAGGCGGAAGGCTTTGGCGCGCGCATCGAGACGCTGAACGCGACGGAAGCCTTTCTCGGCAGCCTGCCGGGTAATTGGTACGCCAATATCCGCGAGCCGCTCATCAACACGCGCAACCTCGCGGACCTCATCCCCCTCAACGCGGTGTGGTCGGGCAGTCCGACCGCGCCGTGCCCATTTTATCCGCCGAACTCGCCGCCCTTGATGCAGGTCGCGTCCGGCTCGACACCCTTCAGGATGAACCTTCATGTCGACGATGTCGGACATACGCTGGTGTTCGGCCCGACCGGCTCCGGTAAGTCGACCTTGCTGGCGCTGATCGCGGCGCAGTTTCGCCGTTACGCCGGCGCGCAGATCTTCGCTTTCGACAAGGGTCGCTCGATGATGCCGCTGACGCTCGCCGTCGGCGGCGACCATTACGAGATTGGCGGCGACGACGCGGACGGCTCAGCCGCACTCGCCTTTTGTCCCCTCTCCGATTTGTCGACGGACACCGATCGCGCCTGGGCCTCAGAATGGATCGAGACGCTCGTCGCCGTGCAGGGCGTGACAGTCACGCCCGATCATCGCAACGCCATCTCGCGACAGATCGGGCTGATGGCCGAGGCGCGCGGACGATCGCTGTCGGATTTCGTGTCGGGCGTGCAGATGCGCGAGATCAAGGACGCGCTGCATCACTACACGGTCGACGGCCCCATGGGCCAATTGCTCGATGCGGAATCGGACGGGCTGGAGCTCGGATCATTCCAGACCTTCGAGATCGAGCAGCTGATGAATATGGGCGAGCGTAACCTCGTTCCGGTCCTGACCTACCTGTTCCGCCGCATCGAGAAGCGGCTGACGGGCGAACCAAGCCTGATCATCCTTGATGAAGCGTGGCTGATGCTCGGCCATCCCGTCTTCCGCGACAAAATTCGCGAATGGCTGAAGGTGCTGCGCAAAGCCAATTGCGCCGTGCTGCTCGCGACGCAGTCGATCTCGGACGCCGAGCGCTCCGGCATCATCGACGTGCTGAAAGAAAGTTGCCCGACCAAAATCTGCCTGCCGAACGGCGCGGCGCGGGAGCCCGGCACGCGCGAGTTCTACGAGCGCATCGGCTTCAACGAGCGACAGATCGAGATTGTCGCGACCGCGGTGCCCAAGCGCGAATACTACGTGGCTTCGCCCGAGGGTCGCCGTCTCTTCAACATGGCGCTCGGCCCGGTGGCGCTGTCCTTCGTCGGCGCATCCGGCAAGGACGACCTCAAGCGCATCCTGGCGCTGAAGAAGGACAGCACCGATTGGCCCGTTCACTGGCTCAAGGAAAGGGGGATCGGCCATGCCGAGACGCTTCTCGCCGATTCATAGGGCGCTTTTTGCCGCCTACATCATCGGATTGCCGACGTCCGGTCCGGCCTTCGCCGGCGCCGCGGCAGGCGGCGCGACCGAGTTCACGCAGATCCTCAATAACGGCGAGCTCGTCAGCCTCGTCGGGCAGTCGACGACGCAGATCAACAACCAAATCCAGCAGATCTCGCAGCTTGCCCAGCAGATTCAGAACCAGCTTAAGATCTACCAGAACATGCTGCAGAACACCGCGCAGTTGCCGTCGCATGTCTGGGGCCAGGTCGAGGGTGATCTCAAACAGCTGCAAAGCGTCGTCAACCAGGGGCAGGGCATCGCGTTTTCGATGGGCAATATCGACGACGTGCTCAAGCAGCGCTTCCAAAGCTACGCGCAGTTCAAGACCAACCTGCCGAACGGCGCGAACTTCGCCTCGACCTATCAGACCTGGTCGAACACGAACCGCGACACGATCGCCGGCACGCTCCAGGCCGCGGGCCTTACCTCGCAGCAATTTTCGACCGAGGACGCGACGATGGCGCAACTCAAGACCGCATCGGAGAGCGCCGACGGCCAGTTGAAGGCCCTGCAGGTCGGCCATGAGATCGCCGCCCAGGAAGTCGCGCAGATGCAGAAGCTGCGGTGACTGATCGCGCAGCAGACCACGATGATGGCGACCTGGTTCCAGTCCTCGCAGGCCGGCAACGACCTGTCGCAGGCGCGCCGCGAGCAGTTCTTCAATACAACCGCTCCGGCGACCTCCGGCGGCCAGACCATGGAGCCGCGCTGGTGAGACCGGCCATGATCGTCATCGTCGTCATCGCGATCGGCGCCTGCGCCACAGGGGCCTGGTGGTTGCTCGCGCCGCGGGCGCCTGCGCCGACATCGGACGCCACGTCGCGCGCCCACGACTTCTTCAAAGCCCCGAAGGAGTACAAGACGACCGGCGGCCAGAAAATGAAACCGCGTTGGTAGGGGAGGGCAGGGGTGCGGGGGATCAAACCGGGACTCGTCCTGATCATTGCGATCGGCATCGTCATCATTGCGCATCCTGCGTTGGCGCAACAGGACGGCAGCGTTCTGACCACCGTGGAGAACTCCGTCGCGACGGCTACCAAGGGCTGGCAGTCGACCGTCATGCAGGCGGCGAAGTCGCTGTTCTGGATGCTCGCCGGCATCGAGGTCGGTCTCGCCGCCATCTGGCTCGCCATTCAGGCTGCCTCGATCGACGCCTGGTTCGCCGAACTGGTGCGGCGGATCATGTTCATCGGCTTCTTCGCCTTCGTTCTCGACCAGGGACCGACTTTCGCCAAGGCCGTCGTCGACAGCCTCTATCAGATCGGCGCCGGCGGCGGCTCGGCCTCTCCGGCCGATGTCTTCAATGCCGGTCTCAAGGTCGCGTCCTCGATGTCGCAGAACGCGCAGTTCGGCCTGTTCCAGGACAATGCGCTCGCGATCGCCTCGGTCTTCGCCATGGTGATTGTGGTGATCTCGTTTTCGCTAGTCGCGGCGATCTTCGTGGCGGTGATGGTGGAGATGTATGTCGGGCTGCTCGCCGGCATGATCATGCTCGGCCTCGGCGGCTCGTCCTTCACCAAGGACTTCGCGGTGCGCTACCTCATCTATGCCTTCTCGG
>ENA-UOUJ01001216-UOUJ01001216.1-activated-sludge-metagenome-genome-assembly--contig:-NODE-1216-length-14260-cov-3.713411_pt1 | contig 14260 bp, 6 predicted proteins | sample MGYA00249839_ERZ747224 | MGnify/ENA primary metagenome ERZ747224 (study PRJEB28782, sample SAMN03220277) | activated sludge metagenome | biome: wastewater; feature: sewage sludge; material... | reverse complement strand
CGAAGAGGAAGATTCGCACTTGGGCGAGTTTATCGAGGACAAAAAGGTGATCAACCCGGCGGAAGCCATCGTGAACCTGAACCTCGCGGAACAAACCCGTCGCGTTCTTTCGACCCTCACTCCGCGCGAGGAGAAGGTCCTTCGGATGCGTTTCGGGATCGGGGAAGACTCCGACCACACCCTCGAGGAAGTGGGCCAGGACTTCAACGTCACCCGCGAGCGGATTCGTCAGATCGAGGCGAAGGCGCTTCGCAAGCTCCGGCACCCCAGCCGCAGCAACAAGCTCAAGACCTTCATCGACGGATGAGATTTCTCGAGCCTCTATTCCAGGATTTTTGAAAGAGGGCCGCAAGGCCCTTTTTCTTTAAGTGACTGAATTCGCTTGGCTTTCTGACACTTCTGTCAACGGGTTGGACAAGCCTGTCTTTTCTTCTTTCAGACTTTTTAAGGGAGCCCTTTCCTCGACAAAAGTCCAGGTGTTTGATAATTTCAGAGATGTAAGTGGGTGACGGCAAGGTCCGCCGCCAATTTCAGAGGGAGGCGAAAGCCTCCCTTATCCATTTTAAAGCCCACGAAAAACCCCGCGACTCTTTCCGTCTTTACCAGGTCTCTCGAATCAAATAACTTGGCTGAAAGTCTTTAGCGACCTCGACGGGGGGTTAGCTTAGTTGGTTAAAGCACGGTGCTCATAACACTGCGACCGGGGGTTCAAGTCCCTCACCCCCTACCAATTCGTACCTTACCTGAACTTTTGGTCGCGGTGTTCTGATCCGTATTCGGAGGCGCATATCGCCGAATGGACACGACATTTTCTGCATTTCCAGATTCGTATTTACTCCAGTTGCTAAAGGCCTCTCGCTGCTCCTCCAGGCTTGTCCAGAAGGTCAACCGCAACTCGTCAGCGGTCACGACAACGCTCTTTATGACTCGTCGGAGGAGGCGTTTGCGAAGGCTTGGAGTCGCCTTTGCCCATCCCTGAAGGCACTGTCGCATCTGGTTTTCGACGAAGAGGGCCTGATGTCGGGATGAATCCGCGTTGAAGGCCATGAGATCAATTTGTGAGATCTGAGCTTCAAGAGATTGCTTTTCCTGTGCCAAGCGGTTCAGCTCTTCGGAGGCAAGCTTCAGGGCGGCTTCGCTAAGTTGCATACGACCTTGGTTGGCCCAGATGATCGAAATTCTCTGGATAGTGTCTTGAAGGGCCTTTTTGAGGCGTTCGTATTCGTCTTTTGAGTCCTTGCTAGAAACCTCAGCTGTAGTCCTTATGATATTTTCTAGCTCCTCAAAATAACCTTGTGTATTGAGGGCTATCTTAAACTCATTGATAACTTTCTCTTCCAACTCATCGGCATTGAGACGGGGGCGCACAATCTTGAGGTTCTCGGGTTTCCGTGCGTAGTGATAGTAGCGATAAATGGGACCACGTGCACTGTGTCCGACTTGTCCCACTAAAGGGAGACCCGTTTCGCCGCAGTTCAGGAGACCACTTAAAAGGAAAATACGTCTTTCTCCTTTTGCATTTCGTGTTCTTTCTAAGGAGGCGGCCTCCTCAAGGACCCTCTGAGCTTCATAGAAGATACTTTCGTCGAGAATGCCTTCCCATGCTGCTTTGACCTTTTTGTACTGCTGCCAAGGCTTCAGATGATGTGGGTCTTCGTCCTTGTAGACTTTATTAACTTCGCGGATGCCGACATAGGATTGATTACTAAGAACCCTGCCAAGGGTTTGAACGGTCCATTGTGAAGATGCGATCTCTTCTTCTTGCAGGAATCCTCTTAAGGTGCGTTTTGGGAATATCTTGGACGCGTGGAGTTTTGAGATAGCTCTAGAGCGAGATCCCTCTTGGAGAAAGATGCTGAAGATTCTGCGGACGGTCTCTACTTCTTCTTTATTGGCTACGAGGACTCCCTTTTTCTCAGGATCTCTATAGAATCCTAACGGAGCGACACCACCGTTCAGGAATCCCTTTAGTGCACGGGTAGATCAGCGCCGCTGGGTGGGTCAAAAGATTCGCGAGTCTTTCCTTGAGGCCTACTCTGATGCGCCGGGTTATCAGGTTTCGAGAGAGTTTTTCCCGGCCCTCAGTGAAGGAGGACTGACGGATTCTCAGAGAAAAGACCTCGATGAGAGCGAGGCGGCCATACAGACGACTGAATTACCTCAGCTGCGGATCTCGCTCTTGAAAGCCGGAAATATGGAGCAATGGGCGACACCGATCCGGAAAAGACTTCCTGCCGTGGAGCTTTTTTTGGATCGGGTCATTCCGGATCTGCATGAATATGCGGACCCTTCGGAGATGCCTGACGCTTTTATCGCGGGTACTGATACAGGGTTCATGGAAGACATCAACTTGATTTCTTATTCTTTGAATGCCGGTTACTTAGGTCTTCCGAAATCTGCACGGGCTCCTTGGTTGAAAAAGTACATGGAAATGTCTTTGAAAGAGGAGCGGATCGCGTCTCTGAGAGGCTTGCATTATGAGGCTCTTCGTAATGTCGATATTGTCCCTCTCGTAATTTCTCCGTTTGTAGCTTTGGCTCGGGCTCCCTGGAGAATGGAACTTTCTGAGCTGTATGCAAATAATCAGTTATGGCTCATCAAGAATCGCTGATCCAATGGGTCTCTAGGAATAGGGCCTCGATCGCGTTGAGCGCCAAGGAGTTCGACTGGTTCTGGAAAAATGGATTTCCACTTTACGACTTTGAGGTTCGTTTGACTGTAGACGGATTTTTAGGTGTGGGGCGAGGAACAGACGCGGTTGAGACGGTCGCACTTGAAAAAGCCATTGCCGAGGCTGTAGAGCGGGCGGTCTGTGCTTCGGTGCGGATTTCCAGCATGGGAGTGGCGGCACATATTCGCCGCGATCTATCTGAGAATAATGCCTATCGCGAAGCATTGGAGCGGTTCGCGTTTGAAAGGCATTTGCGAGAAAAGAGGTCATTTTCGCCGGTGCAGCCTCGGAGTGTGCAAACGTTAATTCCTGAAATGCGTTTCTATCGAATGGACTTACCCGCACCTTTTTTTGCGTTGATATGTTTTCTTGACGTTGGTGATGGGAGATTCCTGGGGCTGTCTTGCGAGACAGACATAGAAGCGGCATTTGAGAAAGCGACGTTCGAGGTTCTCCGCAATTTTGCCGTTTATCAGGACAACCCTTCAACATTTCAAAAAGAGGTAGAGACAAATTCGGACTTGTGGTGCTGCCGCCAAGATTTTCTTTCGCAAGTCGAAGCTCTTTTTTCCGAGTCCTCTTTTGAAAAGGATTCATTTCCTCTTCCGTCACACCTGTTTGAGACCATTCAGATCAGCCATCTGCTAACCTTACATGACTGTCCTGTCGTCGTGTCGAGGTGTGTTCTTGCGGAGGACGTTCTGTGAAATCGGGTATTCAGGACGGATTGAGGTCATTTGAGCGTAAGCAGATCGCCGTCTCGATTTTGGCGTTGGTTTTTATGGTCGGCCTCTCGGTCATTTATACGTTTCTTTATCGGAGTGGGCAGGCTGAGGAGTCGGCGCGGCTGATCTCCCGAATGATTCAGATTCAAGATCGGCGAGAGGCCATCTTGACCTTGCAGAGTGCACGACTGGACCATTTCAGGGTCATTCGGTTCGTTTCACCGGACCGTGAGAAGTCGTTCACTCTTCCGGAGCTGTCTGACCTGATGGGCGGTAAAGGGGCGTGGGACAGCTTTGTACACGGGACAGTTACCATTCCCATTGAGGCGGCAGGTGGAGCCTCTTCTCAGCTTGTTTTCGAGTTTAACCGCTTTGCCTATGTCCCTTGGGCTGTTTTGATTTGGTTGGTTTTCAACGGTATTTCCATTCCTCAGACGCGGATCATGAGAAGGAGGATCGTCGCTCAGTACGAACGGGAATTAGAGATGGATAAGCAAGTGAGCCGAATGGAGATTGCAAACGTCGTTCGGCACAACATCCGAACGCCTTTGTCTGCGTTGATGCGCTTGGCTGATACGGTTCGTTTTAGAAACCAAGAAGAAGCAGAAATTTTCCAATCGGTCATCTTGCAAATTAGATCTCTTATTTCCAAACTTGATTCAAAGCCTCAAGAGGCCGCAACGCTCTCTGGTGAGGGGTTTCACGGGTCTCTTCAGCTTGTCCTTCTTGGCATCCAGCATCTTCTCCCGAAGGGCATTCTGCTGGACGCCTATGTCGATGATTCCATTCCCTCAGTTCTCATCCGGTATGTGGAAGCTGAGCTGAAATCTATCGTGGAAAATCTAGTGAATAACTCCGTTGAGGCCCTGGGGAACTCAGGAGAGATCCGTGTAACGGCTCGGGATATGGGGCATTCGGTTCTTGTGGAGGTTGAGGATAACGGTCCTGGAATTTCTGAGGAGATCATCGGACGCGTAACAGAAAAGAACTTTTCCTTCGGAAAACCGAAGGGCACGGGGCTCGGGCTTTACCATGCTCGTCAGTGTCTTCGAGATTGGGGCGGCGACCTCCAGATCTTTTCTAAGCCTGGCGCGGAAACTAAAGTCGTTCTGCGGTTTCCAATTCAAGGGCGTCAGCCTTGGTACACGGCAAGGGTGAAAATCTCCAAAAGCTCGACGGTCGTGGTTGTGGACGACCAAGTGTCCATTCATCGGCTCTTAAAAATCCGTCTGGATGAGGTGGGCTTTGTCGGCCGGATCATCTCATTTTATGATGCCGAAAGCTTCCGGCGGGGGGTGACAGAGATTCCTGATGGCGACCTGACGGTTTTCATGGATTATGATTTCGAGGATTCTCAGCAGAACGGTATTGACCTTCTTCGAGAGATTCCTCCGTCAAGCGGGTGTTATTTGGTGACAGGTCATTTCGACGATCCCGCTGTTATGGGTTTCTGTTCGGCAAACAAGATCCCACTGATTCCTAAAACGGGTCTTCATGAGCTACCTTTTGTGCTCGCTGATTAGGTAGTATTTGGCGTGAACAATTTGTTTAAGGATTTGTCGATCTGGGTTTTTCAAAAAAAGGCTCGCATGGAATGAACATGCGCTGATCTCGGATGACCTCGATCATGTCAAAGTAGAATAAGATTCCATTTGAATTTATAGCGACGAATCTCGTCTTCTTCATCGTTGGCAGCAACGGAAATAAGTCAAGAGTGCCGTCCGGCCCTGTCCGAGCCGCTTCCTCTTTGAGAAGATTCTTATGAGAATCAAAAAAGGAAAGAGAAATTTGCGTGTATCGGACTCCTTTCAGTTCGGGCGGATTTTTCAGAAAATTTTTGTGGTCAATGTAGTCAGATAGACAAAGCACGAGAACGGGAATACTGCGAGCGACATGCCTTTCTTCTCTTCCAAACTGTAGAAAAGTGACGGGACCAGAGGAGACAGAACTAGTAGGCTTTTCTAGTTCGCGCAAATAGGCGCGATCACGGGGAGATGATGTCCAGATCTTATCACCGTAGGGCATCTCGGAACTATACGGGTCGAGATGAGCACACCCCCATAGAAAGACCGTAATGATACTCATCGAAATGCTGATATTTCGCATCTAAAACTATTTTATATCTTGCCGGAGTCTCTTTGGTTCTTGGGCATAAAGATAAGCAGCTGTATCCGAGGCGAGCTGAAGGAGCACGAGTTCGTGTCCGACAGAATAACTTGGGTAAAATGGCATTGCGGGTAAGAGAACCATACCGAACCAGACGAAGCGCCCACGACTCATTTCCTGATGACTTACTGATTTTCCATCTTTGATTAAATTGACACGTACTTCTATCAATTCCTCAACCTTTGATGGAACTATGTAGAGAGTTGCGATTGTCATGATATTCCAAAACGAGAAACTTTCTTTGCTCGCATCAGTTACAATTTCAATATCTAAATAAGACTCGGGAGGGTTGTCCTTTTCTACAGGCAAAACTTGGCATCGCGTGATTTCGTGTAAAAACTTGGCAAATATGCCGCCATTAAACTGTTCAGGTCCACTGGGCGATTTTTTTAATCCTTCCGGGGTTTGGACATCGTTCAAGGTTTCAGCAGTAATTTGAGAGCGAGCGCCCTTGTGTCCTCTCGCGGTACTTATTTGAACATAGATGGGATCATGACATCTTGAATAGATGGTATATTGGGGCGATTCTTCTTTGAATGTTGTGATGCAACCTGCCAGCATCAATGAGGCTACGAAGAGTAGAATCTTTGTTGCTTTCGTCATGAGACCTCTTTTTCTCATTATTTATTTTTGAATGTCGTGTTGCAAACACTTCGCATAAGAATTTTTATTTCAACGGACAAAGTGAAGGAGGATGAGCCTTTCGTCCGGGATTGACGTATCCAATCCCGGATCAGGGTTCTTATTTTTTCTCCTAATCTTTATCCTTCCAGGAGTACCCCAGGTAGGGAACTTCGTTTCTATCGACAATGTAATAAATGAGGCCGGTAGCGGCCAGGCCACCTCCGTATGATACGAGGGCAATCTCGATCGGACCGATAATCCCTTGCAGGTAATTTGTGACAGCCGGGGCCGCCTCAAGGAGGTTTGCGCTCTGACTTGCAACTGCGTATCCTCCTTCGGACATTTGGGTTGAAGCGCGGACATTCCCGGCGTTTTGCCATAAGGTTCCTTTGTATTCCCCAAGCCATCCGAAGCTTGGTTTGCCGAGCATGGTTTCACCGCCTGTTACCGCGCCGGCTGCGCCAGCTCCGGCTCCGACGGCCACGCCGAATGTGAACCCTTGCATTGAATTACCGGCGCCCAGAGCTGGAAATGATACGGCTCCAGTTGCTCCTCCAATTGCAGCTCCCCAAGTTCCTCCAATAAAACCAGCTGAAAACCCGCCTTGTGCTCCGAAGTACGATGCTGCCGCAGCTCCTCCATAGAAGGCCGCGGTAAAGATGAGAGCCCCAGCAATCGCTCCGCGCCAGAAGTCGTGACCGTTAGCCTGTGCATAGATTCCACCCGCAAGAGCGGAAATAGCCAAGCCGATCAAGAAAACCCATTCTCCATCCGGGTCTGTGTACATCAGCGGATTGTTGAGCCCGTAGGCATAACGGTTGCTGATTGACTTGGGGTCGTACTGAGATCCGGGATGCGGGTCTTCTTGAATGAAGCGACCAATTTTAGGGTCATAGTAACGGGCTCGATTATAGTACAGCCCGGTTTCTTCGTCCCACTCTCGGCCCGCAAAAGCGAAATACGTCTTGATGGGTGGAGCAACAAGAGAGTTTCCGTTTTCGTCAGTCACAGACCAGATATTGCCGAAAGCGCCATAGGCGTACCTTTGAACAATCTGACCGCTTTGATTCATCAGATCCGTTACGGAACCGATTGAGTCCTTCAAGTAATAGAATGCTCCCGTGGCTTGAGAGAGCCCCGCTTGGACCCCTTGAGACGTGAACTCCACCGCCAGAATGTCATCCGGGGCAAGAGGTGAGTGGGTGTAGCGGGCCAAAACTTGGTTTTGTCCGTCAAGTTCCGCAAGGACGTTGTTTCCTCGGAAGACGTATTTGCGAATGGCTGACTTTCCAGGATCATCGTAGTCGATGACTTGCTTGAAAATCCTTCTTCCTAAGGCGTCGTATCTGAAGATCACGCGTGTTTTCTCTGATCCGAGCGCGGAGGAAAGCGTTTTAACCTCCATCAGCTGATTGCGGCTGGAGTAGGTGTAGTGAAAAGCTGTCCTTGACGGGTCTCTCGGGATTTTCGCGATGAGATTTCCATTCAAGTCGTATTGGTATGTAAACTGACTGTCGCCGAGGAGGCGGCCTCCTTGGTTGTCGTATGTGAGGGTTCCATCCTGATCGGAAACTCGGTTCCCGAGGGAGTCGTAAGTGAACGTCTCAGGAATTGGGCCAGATGATTCGGCGAGCTGACCGTTCAGATCAAAGGAGTAATCCTGTTGACCGGCAATGGATCTTTTTTGCTTCGTGAAAAGGCGTTCATCGTACATATATGAACTGTACGATTTGGTGACGCCGCTCACGGAGTGAATCATATTTTCGATTGATCCGGATGCCGTATATTGGATGTCTGTTCTTCCGATATTCCTAGCGATGCTGACAAGTTGACTTCTGTTGTTGTAGCCAAAAGAGAATTGCAAATTTGAAGACGTTTGTAGACTCGCCAACCTATCGGTGGAATCAAAGCCGTAACTGACGCTTCCGAATGTAGACTGGCGCCCTACGAGACGGTCATTTTGATTGTAAATCATCGTGTCTGTGAAGACAGGCATTCCGTTCAATTCACCCAAGCCGACTGACGTCAGGGCTTGGAGCTTTCCGGAATTATCAAAATTGTATGTGATTCTGGACATGCTATTTTGTGCAGCCGTCATTCTTCCGGCCTCATCATAGCTGTAAAGAATCGTGTCATCGGGGTACTGGACTGACTTTAAGCGACTCATCCGGTCGTATGTGAGAGTCTTGACTTGTCCTTTGGGGTCAGTCTCACGGATCACGTTACCGGCGAAGTCATACTGCATGGTATGGACTCCTCCGTGCGCGTCAGTTCGTTTCGTGACTCGTCCCACCTGGTCGTATTCGAAGGAGATGACGTTTCCTTTCGCATCGATGATGGATTCCAGCTCTCCTGTCGGAATATAACGGTACTCGGTGATTTCATTTTTCGGAGAAGTGATGCTCTTCAGACGATTCATGGAGTCGTACACATATTGAGTGATCGACGGAGTCGCACCCGCATTCTCAATTTTTTCAATCGCGTTCCCAGCGGAATCCAGAGTGAAGTCAAACTGCTTTCCTTCTGGGGTCAAAATTCTCACGACTTGCCCAATCGCATTTCGCACGAATTGGGTTGTCTTAGGGTCACTCCCACTTGGATAGGTTGTTTGTGAAATCAGAAGACCACGCGAATCGTACCCGAAGTCGGTCGCGTCTACTCCTTTTTGAGTTCTGACAAGAAGGCCTGTTGTTGGATGGTAGGTGTTGGTCGTCGTGATGCCCTGGTCATCTGTCAGAGTCAGCACTTGGCCTCTTGAGTTGTAAGTTTTAGCGAGGAGTCTTTTGGACTCTGTTTCGCTAATTATTTCCCAGGTTTCAAGATGATCTCGTGTCGCCATGTCGTAGACAAAGCGGAGAGTTTGCCCGTTCGCGGTGATGAGTTCGTCCGGATCTCCATTCTGGTTGTATTTTAGGACGGTCGCTGCATTTTCTGCATCTTTGACCAAGGCGACGTTACCGCTCTGATCTGTGATGGCTTGAGTCTGTGCGGACATCGGGTTTGTGAAAGTACCGCGTGTCTGTGACGGATCGTCGAAGCCGAATCCGCCCAGCGATTGCGTGGTGTATTCACCGGCGGGCGCGATGGTACTTGAAACTTGATCTTCAAAATGGATTGCGGCTCCGTCAGCTTTTGTCACGCCGGACAGCCTCATGTGAGCATTGTAGTGGTAGGTCGTCTCAAAACCTCGGGCATCCACTTCTTTCTGGAGAAGTTGATTGCTTCCGTATGCGAACGAACGCGAGGTGCCATCCGGGTAGAAGACTGCCGACAGCTGGTCCCCTTGATAGGCGAAGCCGGTCTGTCTTCCCGCAGGATCAATGACTTTCTTCAGGCGTCCGCTACCGTCATATTGGTACTCAATACGCTGAGACGTAGGGAAGTTCACCAATTCGAGCTGCCCATTGGAGTCGTATGTGAACGTAGTTTCTTGGCCCAGTCTGTCTCGACCGGCTATCTGTTTTCCAGACGCATCAAACTCGAACTGATCGCCGCTTCTTGCAACAAGAAGCCAAGTGCCGTCAGCGCGTTTTGTGAGTTGAGAGCCATCTTTATTGGAGGAGGCAAAGGCCAGGTCCGTTGTCTGTGTGCGATTGAAAATGACCTTCCGAATGGTGTTCCGGCCGGAGTCAACAACAATCAAATTTCGGTCACTATCCAAGGTGATTTTTGTCGGCGCGCAAAGGCTGGCAGCCGTAGCGGGCAGTCCATCCCCAGCAACGGTTGGATTGCAGGTTCCCGTCCCGGCAACAACATCGGCTTGTCCCGAGTCCAGCTGAACGCGGACGATCCGGTTGTATCCTGTGTCGGCAACGTAAAGATCATTGCTGACCTCATCAAATGCAAGGCCAGACGGCTGGCTGAAGGCCATCAGGGAAATGTGCCCCTGATTAGCGTATACGCCGCCATCTTCGAGGGATTGTCCTCCGATTTTTGATGCAAATCCGCTTGGATCCACCTTAATCAGGTTTCCAAGATCGCCCGCAATATAGAGGTTCCCTTGGCGGTCGGTGGTCAAGGCGCGAGGGTGGTAAATCGGGGTGGTGATCGCGGGGCCGCCTTCGGACGGAAACGCCAAGTTTCTGCCGGAGCCTGCATACCATGTGATCCGGTTAATTGGTGGGTCAAACTTGTAAACCATGTTCAACCCGGTGTCCGCGATGTAGATGCCACCGTCGGGTCCGACTGCCAATGCCTGCGGGTCGTTAAAACCCACCGTTCGGTTGCCTGTGACGCCGATCTGGAACGGGAAGGAAACGCCGGGTGTTGGTACCCCTACATAGGGAGAGCCGATACCGAGAATACCGCGAGATACAATAATTCCAGTCTGCGTGTGATTTCCGAACCCGGTGCATGGCCCAGAGTAGTAAACGGTCCCAGGACCGCAGTCCTCTCCGAACGTGGAGATGCAATACTGTCTGAACAGCTCCGGAGCTTCATTTCGCTGAGAAACGGCGTTCCAGTTGCCAGCCATTTTTGCATATTGCTGCCCCTGGACTGAGAACATGGATTTTTCCATGGTGTTCAGGCCGAGGTATGTGCCGTCGGGCAATCTCAAAAGCGATGTGACATCCGGCACGTACTTAAATGGGTGATAGCGCGACGTGTAGCTTCCTACGGTGCCGATGCAAGCATACCGACCGTAGTTGTTGATGGTGCCTGTTTCCAGAGGAAGAGAGAAAATTGTTTGAGGGCCGGACTGGCTTTCTCCAAATGCTTTGACGATCTGAGCCTGGTTTGTGGTGCTCATGGAGATCGCGTGAATCTCCGGCCATGCGCTGAGATCGAGACCTTTCGTCAAATTGACCCGAGAGCTTGCCGGAGGCGCGTAAACGGTACTGATCGTGTTATTCAGTTGATAGCTCAGGACTTCGCCGGTCACAGATTCGACTACGGGTGTGCTGCTCTGTGGGTTCAAAATTTTCTGAACGCCGTTGACTCGCCAGCCGCGACCAGCTGGAGAGCGAGTCTGATTCTGGACAACGATATTCGACATAACGTCGTTCGGTAAAATCCCATAGAGGACATTTGAGGCTAGGTTGGAATTTGCGCGGTTAACAACGTTTTGTCTGGTTTCATTCTTCGTAACGTTTGAACTTAAACTCAGGTTTTCTCTGACATTCAGAGTTCCCGTCGTGAAGACGAAGTTTTTAATTTCAATTTTATATCTTGCAAGAGAAGGATACAGGCCAGAGTCGAAGTATTCATTGCTGCCTGGCTTTTTGAGTTCCACGGCATAAGAGACCTGTGTTCGCCCCGGCAGAGATGGAGCAAGAGCCGAGACGGTTTCTTGAGACATAATTCCGTTATATTTTCCGTCGGTGAAAAGCTCGCTTACCGCGCCGTCAACAGGGGGGGCGCTCTCCTCGACTTCGGTGGAACGGATATTTCCGACAAAGAATTGCGATTTGATGGAGGTAGGTGCGTACCAAGACGTAAATGACTGGGTGAGGTCATAGAAAGTATTACGGTAGAAATCCACGTAAAGGTTATAGCAATGACCGCCACTCCAGCTAATGCCACAACGTGTACCAACAGAGACAGAGGTATATTCTTTGTCGGTGGCGGCTATTTTTTCAGTAAAACTTAAACGCTGTTCTGGGATTTCAATGGTGTTGGAGACAAAGGCGGTTGGACGTGCCCAAGTTGTTTTATAGGTCAGGCTTGGGGAAATGGATGAGTCACCCACTCTGAAGGATGGCAACTCTACCTGGGCGGAAAGTGCTTCTCTCGAAGAATCGTATGCGCCCAAGTTCGTATCCTGAACGGCGCGGAAAATAGGCGCGATCGGAGCTGCGTAAACGAGACTGAAGTGCGAGATCCCGTGACCTGGCTTCGAGGTAATGGAAGAGCCGTTCTCTGAGACGGCGGCAAGTCCATCAACCTCCCACTGACCCGTGAGGCTGTTTAGGGATACAAGGACCATTTCGGTCGAAGGAGGAAGCTCGTAGATATTGGGGAGCGTAATCGGGACTCTTTCGCTGAATTTAAGGCCGGACGGCTCCAGCGAAAGGACCTGGGATGGGCGCGCATTGACAGGGGGAGGCATGGGCGTGCGGTCAGAAGGGACGGTCATGATGTTGATGACGCCTTGGGTTTGTCCATCCGGGAACGTCGTGACATTGGCTGGAATGTTCAGTGCGACGCCGGGGGCGTAATTGCTCATGACCGTTGCTGGTGAGTTTTGCGCGACAACGGTCTGCGAGCCATCGAGCATCAGCGGCGTCAAATAGATGGTCGAAGGGATAACGTTCTCTTGTCTTGCCCCAATGTTGACCTTCATGAACATCAACGAAAAATTTCTTGTGGCCCCGGTCACGCTTTGGGGTACGGTCTTTCCGTTGATGATGAGCACTTGGTCCCCGACGGGGATGTCGGTGAGGGAAAACGCTCCTGTTCCGGATGTGGTTGTCGAGATCGACGTACCTTGGAGGCTTACGGTCACTCCGGGGAGTGGGTTGTCTTCCACGTCTTTGATGATTCCAGAAAGACGGGTCTCGCCCATCAGGTTCAGTGCCATGGTCTCTTCTTCATTCGTCGAAGAATCGGAGATCGAGAGAGTTCCAGTGTCGAAAATCCCGAGTTTGAGGCTGAATGAACCGTCACTGTTGACAGTCATCGAATCGCGGTTCGTTCCAAAGAAGCCTGCGGAGGCCGTAATCGGCAGTCCTGGGCGTGCGGCACCTTGAGCGCCCACAATCCAGACGTACTGTCCGCTCGGAGTCACGCTCACAAGCTCCCGGACCAGCAAGGGTACAGAGATGGTAAGAGAAATAGATTCCGCGCGGCTGTTCCCGGCAAGATCCAGAGCATTCAGATAAATGCTGTGCAGGCCTTGTCCCGGCGCGAGGTAGTTCCCCGAGAAACTTTTTTTGTCAGGGCCGATATTCAGGTAGAGCCCGTTCGCGGTGATCGAAGTCAGCTCCTCGTTGGACGTTCCTTCGATAGGGATGATGACCGATCCCAGGGAGGAGTTCGGAGTTGGCGAAGAGAGGTGGATGATTGGGGCTGTGGTGTCTCGATGGATCTTCACGATCTTTTCAGGCGCGGTGTTGCCCGCGGAATCGACGGAAGTGATTTTGATTTCGTTCTCCCCTTCTAGAGAAAGGCTGATGTTGAAAAGGAAAGACTTCGCCCCAGTACCAAACACCTTATCGCCGTTGACCCAAAGTTCGGTGAACGTGGGAGACGAGTCGGAGATAGTTACGGGAATATCGTAGGTCATCAGGTTCGTAAGGATCTCGCCGATCCCTGAGGTGATGACCGGGCTTTGGTTGTCCAAAATAATGTTGATCGGCACATTGTAAGTCGTGACTGTGCCGTTTGCGCTGCGCTTGAGTTCAAACGTCAAGTTTGTCGCACCGGAGGCCATCGCCGTCACGGGACCGGAGATTTGAGTTCCCGAGATATTCATTGGGTATCCGTTGACGGAGGCCGAGTGCAAAGGACGGTCTATCGTGGCGCTCACATCGAAAACAAAAGGGAACTGCTTCGCATAGAGAGTAGTTCCGTTGGCGGGGATGCTACTGAGGATTTGCGGAGGGACGGACTGGAAAACAATGGAGTTCAGAACTTTGGGTTCTGATGCGTTTCCTGCAATATCAGTGCTTCGCACTTCAAATTTATTGATGCCGTCGGCGAGCGTGGCATTCACAGTGAAGCTCTGGTCATAGCTCGTAAGAATTTGAACACCGTTGTGGAAGACTTGCGTTGTTGTCGGAGAGAAATCTGCGATCTGAATGGGGAGAGCAAACGATTCTTCATCATACTCGGAGTTGTCATTGACCCCCAGAGTGATCGTTGGCGCTGTTCTATCAATTCTGAAGGTGGCAGACCACGGGTTTGGTGTCGCCTGGTTCCCTTTCAGGTCTTTGACGCTCGCATTGAGAGTGTAAACCCCCTCTTCGAGAGGGTTGAGATCCTTCGAGAAGAGATAAGACTGTCCATACCCGAGATTTGCAGCTGTGATCCCGGTGACAGCTTGGGAGGTCTGTTGCCCGTTATCAAGATTACCGTTCAGCGTGACGTTGAGGCTTGAAGTGTCGATCCGACCGAAAGAATCATTGACGGTGAG
>ENA-UOUJ01001215-UOUJ01001215.1-activated-sludge-metagenome-genome-assembly--contig:-NODE-1215-length-14261-cov-6.495424_pt1 | contig 14261 bp, 7 predicted proteins | sample MGYA00249839_ERZ747224 | MGnify/ENA primary metagenome ERZ747224 (study PRJEB28782, sample SAMN03220277) | activated sludge metagenome | biome: wastewater; feature: sewage sludge; material... | reverse complement strand
TAATGAAATTCTGGTTTTCAGGAAAAATTATATTCCGTATAAGGAAAAGTTACAGATTAAAAGATTATGGTTTTTTCGCCAATTGGGAACCCAGTGATGAATATAATCTATGCACCCCGGGTCTGGACGGGAGCAAAAGCAAGGTAACTGCTTTCAAAAACTTCATGGATAACAAAGAAGAAATTTTGATTTGTACCCATGCCACCCTTCGCTTTGCCTTTGAAGAATTAGAAGAAAGCAAGTTTGATGGCGTACTTTTAGCCATTGATGAATTTCACCACGTTTCGGCAGATAGCGACAGCCGTTTGGGTGAATTGTTGCGAAGCATCATGACCAAATCAAATGCTCACATTGTAGCCATGACAGGTTCATACTTCAGAGGCGACAGTGTTCCTGTTTTGCTGCCCGAAGACGAAGCCAGATTTACCAAAGTAACTTACAACTACTACGAGCAATTGAACGGTTGCAAATACTTGAAATCGTTAGGAATCGGCTACGATTTCTATCAGGGCAAATACACTTCTGCTATTTTAGAAATTTTAGACACTAACAGGAAAACCATTCTTCATATACCGAATGTAAATTCTGGCGAATCCACCAAATACAAGCATAATGAAGTGGACACGATTTTAGATGCCGTTGGCGATATTAAAAAAGTGGATAGCGACACCGGAATCATCTTTTTAAAACGCCACACCGATAATAAGATCATCAAAGTAGCCGATTTAGTAAACGATATCCCCAGAGAAAGGGAAAAGGTAATCACCTATTTACGGAATATCAAATCAGTTGAGGACATGGATTTGACTATTGCTTTAGGTATGGCAAAAGAGGGCTTTGACTGGCCCTATTGCGAACATGCCTTAACAGTGGGTTACAGAGGTTCTCTTACAGAAGTCATTCAAATTATTGGTAGGTGCACCCGTGACAGCGAAAACAAAACCCATGCACAGTTTACTAATCTTATTGCCCAACCTGATGCAGGAGATGATTTGGTGAAACTTTCGGTAAACAATATGCTGAAAGCAATCACCGCTTCGCTATTGATGGAACAAGTGCTTGCACCCAATTTCAAGTTCAAAACCAAACTTTCTGACAATGACAAAGCGGATGCAGGTGAAATAAAAATCAGAGGCTTCAAGTTGCCAAGTTCAAAACGGGTGAAAGACATCATTGAATCGGACTTGAACGATTTGAAAGCAACTATTCTACAGGACGACACGGTAATGAAAGCCATTCCGGGCAATGTTGACCCCGAAGTAATTAATAAGGTGCTGATTCCTAAAATCATTCAAATAAAATATCCTGAACTTACAGATGAAGAAGTGGAAGAAGTTCGGCAGCATGTAGTGGTTGATTCCGTTGTAAAAAGTGGTGAAATAAAGGAAGTAGGCGACAAACGATTTATCCGTATGGCAGATAAGTTTGTGAATATTGATGATTTGCACATTGACCTGATTGACCGCATTAATCCATTCCAAAAAGCATTTGAAATTCTTTCAAAAGATGTAACAACTAAGGTTTTGAAGGTGATACAGGATGTCATTGAAGCCACGCGAATTCAAATGACCTTGGAAGAAGCTTTGCTTTTATATCCTGACAAAGTAAAGGCTTTCATGGATAAAAACGACAGGGAGCCTAATGTAACATCATCAGACCCATTGGAAAAAAGAATGGCAGAAGCCATCATCTACCTGAAAGATTTAAAACGTAAAAAGCAAAGTGGACAAGGATAAAAAGCTTCAAGAACTATTGGACAACGACCCGTTGGGTTTGTTGAATATAAAGCCATCTAACTCACCCTCAAGGAATGAGGATGAAAGGTTGGTGGCTTCATTTCAAGAGATTAATGAATTCTTTGAACAATATAAAAGAGAGCCAAAACCCGGCAATGGAATTCAAGAACATCAACTTCATTCACATTTAAAATCAATTCGAGCCAACCCAGCAAAATCAGAAATACTAAAGGCACATGACATTCACGGAATATTGAGCAGTGAGCCACAAGAACCCGTATCTATTGATGATATTATTGAAAACGACCCTTTGGGCTTGTTGGATGATGACACGGCAGGTTTATTTGAATTAAAGAATATAAAAGCGACTGAGAAGAGCAGAGCAGAAACAGATTTTGTTGCAAGGAGAAAGCCATGTAAGGATTTTTATAAATACGAGCAACAGTTTAAAGATGTTCAAAAGGACCTGAAAGATGGAAAGCGAAAACTAATAGTATTTAAACTCGGCAATCTTCGGCAGGAGGCTTATTATGTTCATAATGGTATTTTGTTTTTCGTAGAGAAAATTGAAATCACAAAAAAAGATCATTACAAGCCAGACGGTACAAGAGTAAGAGAAGACGGAAGAACAAGATGTATTTTTGAGAACGGCACAGAATCAAACATGCTAAAACGTTCCATTGAAAAACTACTATATGCAAACGGACAAGTTGTTACTGAAAATGCAGACCAAACAAATGAGGACTTTACAGAGAGGTTTAGCAACATAACAGCGGAAGACGAAGAAGCAGGATTCATTTACATTCTCAAATCCAAGTCGGACAAAAAAGAATTAAAAGAAATTCACAACTTATATAAAATTGGTTTCTCAAAGACAACCGTTGAAGACAGAGTGAAAAATGCGAGTCAGGAACCGACATATTTAATGGCAGATGTTAGAATTGTAATGGCTTACAAATGCTACAATATGAATCCTCAGAAATTAGAACAATTGCTTCATAATTTTTTTGGTACCTCCTGTTTAAATTTTGATGTGTTTGACAAAGATGGTAATAGACATACGCCAAGAGAATGGTTTATTGCTCCATTAACAATTATTGAACAAGCAATTCATTATATTATTTCAGGCGACATTATTTATTATCGTTACGATTCAACAAACGAAGAAATAGTAGAAAGATGAAGTGTCCATTTTTTTTCAATACGAGTCACACAGACAAAAAGAAAAAGCCGAACCGCACAACTTTAAGCGAACTGAATATTGTCCCCAATAATCGAGTTCTCAAATAAACAGATAAAGCCCGATTCTAAACGACCGGGGCTTTTTGCAATCCGGTTCCTTCGGCAGGCTCAGGAACCTGTTCAGCGACACAGGAGCGCGGTTATCTCTTGGAGTTTCTCGTAGGTGGTTTTCTACGCTTTTGGATACCGAATCCACCCTTAGTGCCTTTCCCGAAACTTCCTTTCATTTTTATACTTGCTGAAAAGAAAAAAATATTAAACATTCGTTGTGATGAGGTTCAACTAAGGTGTTGCTTGAACAAGTAGTTTATCTTCGGTGCTACTTCGTTTGGCAAAAGAACGGGAGAAGTACCAGGTATGAAACTTTTTCATAAATTTGAACATTCGTTTTTCCCTGCCCGACCGAAGTCATTCAGGCGGGGATTGAATTATTGTACTAAAAATCCCGCCTTCAGCAATACCCAAACCGTTAGCTGTCAGTGTAAAAAAGATTACTCAAGTTATGAAATTAGAAAATTTTGGATATAATGACAAACTCCAGGAATTAAGAGTTGAGAATAACCTTTCAGACTTTGAGATTGGAAGAGTCATTGCCGAACATAAAGAAAGATATATTGTAAAAACTGAACAAGGAGAATTTGATGCGGAGATAACAGGGAATTTAAGATTTTCATCAAAAAGCCGTGAAGATTTTCCAGCAGTTGGCGATTGGGTAGTATTAACAATTCATGATTCGGATTTTGCCATAATTCACAGCATATTACCGAGACATTCTGTTATTTCAAGACAGGCTGTTGGTAAATTCGGAGAGATTCAAATAATTGCAACAAATATTGATTACGCCTTTTTGGTACAAGCCGTTGACAGGGATTTCAATATTAATAGACTTGAAAGATATTTGACAATTTGTAATTCGTCTAAAGTAAAACCAATAATTGTATTGACGAAAACTGATTTAATAAATGAACAAAAGATTACTGAAATTGCTGGCAGTATTAAACAACGAATAAATGACATTTTAGTTTTTGCAATTAGTAACGAAACTCAGGATGGGCTCGAAGCACTTAAAATGTCTATTGAAAAAGGTAAGACATATTGTATGCTTGGTTCTTCGGGAGTTGGAAAGTCAACATTATTGAACAACCTTTCAGGGGCAACTTTAATGAAAACAGATACAATTAGTAAAAGTACAAACAAAGGAAGACACATTACAAGTCACAGAGAATTAATTGTTCTTGAAAATGGTGGCATTCTTATTGACAATCCAGGAATGAGAGAAGTGGGAATTGCAGATACAGCGATCGGATTAGAAACAACTTTCGACAGAATTATCAGTCTTTCTCAAAAATGCAAATTCAAAGATTGCACTCACACCAACGAAATTGGTTGTGCTGTTCTTGACGCTGTTGAAAAAGGAGAAATTGACAAAAAATCGTATGAAAACTACCTAAAAATGGAACGAGAGAAAGCACATTTTGAATCAACAATTGAAGAGAGACGAAAAAAAGATAAAGAGTTTGGTAAAATGATTAAGAATTACAAAAAGGATACGAGGAATAACAAGTTCTGAACTACAAATTATGACACAACTAAATTGAAGAAACACAGAAAATCTAAACATACGCCGAACCGCTAACTTTAAGCGAATTGAAAAAAGCCCCAATATTCGAACAATACAATAAATTTTTATGCGCTTCGGCATGAGCCCTCTCATTTCACAAAAAAACCACCCCGAATGAGATGGTTTTAAAAAATTTTATTTGTATTTGTTTAGCTAACTCCTTCAGTTTCAACCTCTTTATTGATCTTGAGAATAAGACCTTGTAATACTTTGCCGGGGCCGCACTCGGTAAATTTGGAAGCGCCGTCTGCAATCATTGCCTGTACGCTCTGGGTCCATCTTACAGCACCGGTGAGCTGGTCAATAAGGTTTTGTTTTATTTCATCCTGGTCAAAAACTGCCTTAGCTGCCACATTTTGATAAACCGGGCATGCCGGAGTATTAAACTTTGTGGCTTCAATAGCCGCTTTAAGTTCCTGCCGCGCCGGCTCCATCAACGGAGAGTGAAAAGCACCACCTACCGGAAGCACCAAAGCTCTTTTAGCGCCGGCAGCTTTCATCCTTTCGCATGCAATTTCAATTCCTTTTATGCTGCCGCTGATTACTAATTGTCCGGGGCAGTTATAATTAGCCGGTACCACTATTTCTCTGGTTTCGTTTTGGATGGAGGCACATATTTCTTCCACTTTTTCGTCGGCCAGGTTAAGAACTGCTGCCATTGTGGAAGGAGCTGCTTCGCAGGCCTTTTGCATTGCTCCGGCACGAATGGCCACTAATTTCAGAGCATCTTCAAAACTCAGTGTATTGTTAGCCGCCAAAGCGGTAAATTCTCCCAGCGAATGGCCGGCAACCATATCGGGTTTTGCATTTTCAATGGTTTTGTATGCAACCAACGAATGTAGAAAAATGGCGGGCTGGGTAACTTTGGTTTGTTTCAACTCTTCATCAGTTCCGTTGAACATGATATCCGAAAGCCTGAACCCTATAATTTCATTTGCCTGTTCAAAAAGTTTTTTGGCAAATGCACTATTCTCATAATGTTCTTTTCCCATACCTGCAAACTGTGCACCTTGTCCGGGAAATATAAATGCGTGTTTCATTAATTTTGATATTATTTGATTTATTTGATAAAGATAGGTGCAAAATTGTTATTTGCAATATTGAAAACAAATAAAAAAGGCGCAAAACGCCTTTTCTAAAAAATCATTCCAAAAGAAGTTTAACTGCCAAACAGCAAAATAAGCATTTGGGCACCCACTATTCTTAATATCATTGTTAGTGGATAAACCGTGGCATAAGTATTGGAAGGAATATCGTTTCCAGCTGTTTTAATAGCAAAGGCCAGCGCCGGTGGGTCGGTAGAAGCGCCTGCCAATAAACCACAGGTTTCGAAATAAGTTTTTTTATACACTTTATGAGCGATGAAACCCACTATCAGCAAAGGAATCATGGTGATGGCAGCTCCCATAGCCATCCAATACCAGCCTTCGCCGCTTGAAAATGCCTGACCCAGATTTTTACCACTTGCCAAGCCCACGCTGGCAAGGAATAAACAAATACCCAGCTCACGAAGCATCAGATTAGCGCTGTAGGTGATATAGTTATTCAGGTAAAATTTACCGCCAAAACGGCTTAACAAAAGCGCCACAATCAACGGGCCACCCGCCAGGCCTATCTTCACCGGAATCGGAATATTGGGGAAGTTGAAAGGAATACTGCCCAAAATAACCCCCAAAACGATTCCTAAAAAGATAGGAGCAATTTCGGGAATGTCTAATTTTTTTACAGAATTTCCAAGTATCGCTGTTGCTTTGTCAACTCCTTCTTTGGTACCCACTATTTTTACGCGGTCGCCAAGTTGCAAGTACAAATCTCCGTGTGGCAGAATTTCAATACCGGCACGACTAAGTCTTGTAAGCGTGAATCCATCCTGCAACATTCCGGCAATATCACCCAGTCGCTTGTGTGTAACTTCTGTTTGGGTAACCACAACGGTTCTATCCATCAACACACTGTTGGGTTGTGTCCTCAAATCAATTTCACTTTCAGACCCTATTACAACCTTCAGTTTTTTGCGTAAATGACGGGGCGTTACAATCAATAATACATCTCCCAAACCCAAAATTGTTTCAGGATTAGGCGTTACAAATTCACCATCCGCTTTCTTTATACGGGAAACAATGATTCTGTCATTCAAAAGTTCAAAAATAGTTCTAAGCGGTTGTTTGTCAAGGCCTTCATTTTCGAGTACCAAATGAAAAGAAACTACCTTTTTGGCGCTTAGGGCATTGAGCCTTCTGTGCAATTCCTGCTCGCGAGGAATGCTTACCCGAAATATTTTCTTTAGAATTATAAAGGTCAAAATGATACCAAATACACCAAAAGGATAAGCCAGTGCATAAGCCAGTGTCATTTTTGAACCATCAATACCAGGAATCTTCAGGTCATTGATTGCAGCCTGTGCAGCACCAAGCCCGGGCGTATTGGTAACAGCGCCACTCATTACACCTACCATTTCATTAAATGGTGTGCCTGTGGTATAAATAAAACCAACCGTAATCAAAATACCCAGAATTACTATTGATGCAGCTAAAAGATTGGTAATGAGCGCTGTACTCTTTAATGATGAGAAAAATCCGGGCCCCACCTGCAAACCGATTGAATATACAAAAAGAATAAGTCCGAAATCTCTTAAAAAATGAACAGATTCAATATTCACATCTATTTTAAAATAAGATGCAATTAACCCGATGAATAATATCCAGGTAACACCCAGCGATGTGCCGAATATTTTTACCTTACCCAATATGATACCAATGGAAATTAGTAACCCATATACCAAAACAGTCTGGGCTACACTGTGTTCCGTAAATAGTTGTACAAACCAATTCATAATCAATAAGTTATATATTTAAGACCTTTTTTGTTTATCATTGCCGATTCGCTGTAGATTCTCATCGGTTCTGTTGTTTGCAAGATGCTTTGCAAAGGTAGCTTTCTTTTAAGGCTGTAGAAAAAATTTTGATATGATAATTGTCATAGATAAATAAGATTTTGGTTGCAAATGGAGTAAAGTCTTTATTGACCCCACATTTTCACACATGAAAAAGCCGGACATCCTCTGTTTTAAAAGTAGGGGCCGGCTTATATTTTAAAAAATTGCTGCCTTATAATTTATCCAATGATTCTTTCAGCAATTTAATCTTTTCTTCTGCATCTGCCTTCTTTTTGTTTTCTATCGCCACCACTTCCGGCTTGGCATTGGCTACAAACTTTTCATTACTCAGTTTTTTCATCACAGAGGCAAGGAAATTTTCAAAATGTTTCAGGTCTTTTTCCAACTGCTCTTTTTGACAGGTTGTATCAAGCTCGGTTTGAGGCTTTACAAATAATTTATCCTTACCAAGCAATATACTTACACATTTGTCAACACTTTCCTGTGTGAATAAAGTGGAATCAATATTCACCTGTTTTTGCAAAATAGGTATAATCGGCTGATAATCAACTTCATTAACGGTTTGAACAAATAAGTTCACCGGCTCTTTAGGCTTGATATTATTTTTTACCCGCGCATCGCGGATGGCAGTAACGGCCTGCTTCAGTGTTTCGCCCTGCGCCAGAATGTTTTCATTAAACCCTTCAATATTTGAAAACTGTTTTGTACATAAATCAGTTTTCTGTTCTTGCAATAACTGATTGATCTCTTCAGTGATGAACGGCATGTAGGGGTGCAGGAGCTGCAACAGTTCTCCATAGAAGTAAACCGTTTTTTCATATACCGATTTTTCAATAGGTTGTTCAAATCCGGGTTTCACCCATTCGAGATACCAACTACAGAAGTCATCCCAGATCAGCGAATAAATCGTTTTCAACCCTTCGCTCAACCGGAACTGGTTGTGCATTAGCTCCACCTCTTTTTTTGCCTGATTCAGGCGGTTTTCAAACCATTGGGTTGCAAAGTGTTCATTTTTACCTGTTATATCATCGCCTTGTCTTCCTTCCCACATCTTAATCAATTTCAGCGCATTCCACATTTTGTTGTTGAAATTGCGTCCTTGTTCTAATGAGTTTTCATCAAAAAGCAAATCATTTCCCGCAGGTGAAGAAATCATGATGCCAAACCTTACGGCATCGGCGCCGTAATTATCAATCAATTCGAGCAAATCAGGTGAGTTGCCCAAAGATTTGGACATTTTTCTTCCCAGATGGTCGCGTACCATTCCGGTAAAATATACATGTTCAAAAGGAATTTCCTTTTCATATTCAAGACTGGCCATTACCATTCTGGCAACCCAAAAGAAAATGATATCCTGACCGGTTACCAATACTGAAGTGGGATGGTAATACCGTACATCCTTGTTGTCCGGATCAGTAATGCCTTTGAATACCTGAGTGGGCCACAACCATGAGGAAAACCAGGTGTCCAACACGTCTTCATCCTGCCTTATCTCGTTAATATTCAATGACTTATCCTTGGCAGAAAGAATTTCGAAAGCTTCTTGTCTGGTAGCCGCCACAGCCAGATTGCCATCGGGTGCATACCAGGCCGGAATTTGCTGTCCCCACCACAGTTGTCGGCTGATGCACCAGTCTTTCACATTTTCTAACCAGTGCCTGTAAGTAGCCATAAAACGGTCGCCGGGGTGAATTTTGATATCGCCATTTAACACGGCATCCAAAGCCGGTTTGGCAAGTTTTTCCATCTTTAAGAACCATTGGGTTGAGATTCGGGGTTCTACCACCGCATGACTTCTCTGCGAAAAACCGTTTTTGTTTACAATGTCTTCAATCTTCACCAGATTGCCCGATTTTTCTAAATCCACCACAATTTTTTTGCGAACATCAAATCTGTCTTCTCCAATATAAAGTTGTGCTGCTTCGCTGAGAGTGCCGTCCTCGTTCAGGGTGTCAACAACTTCCAGATTATATTTTAAGCCTAAATTATAATCATTGATATCATGGGCAGGAGTGATTTTTAGAGCGCCCGTTCCAAATTCTTTGTCCACGTATTCGTCAAAAATAATGGGCACACGCCTGTTGATTAATGGCACAAAGGCATAAGCGCCTTTTAAGTGCCGGTAACGCGGATCGGTTGGGTTTACACATATAGCAGTATCTCCCAGTATAGTTTCAGGACGGGTAGTGGCGATAGTAATGTATTCTGAATTGATTTTTTCTGCACCCGTTTCTGCCAGAATGGCAAAATCAATAATTTTTGGTAACTTTGTACCAGCAGGAGTCGTTTCGGACGTGTGAGAGAAGGATTCTGTTTCGGCAGAAGGCATAGCTCGCCTGCTTGTAGGGGAAGATTCTAATCCAGTCTTCCCTTTCATTTTTCTCATTGTTTGCAGCATGAGCTCCTTTCTGCCTGTTCTTATTTCTTCTAAATAAATGATGATGCCATCCTCTAACTTTTTGCTATAAGTTATTGTTTCTTTTTGCTGTTTGTTAAGTCCTGATGCAATAATTTCGTCGGGCTGATTCAAAACATCAATAATCAATTCAAAATCATTTTCAGTAATGGCTATCTGCCCTCTTTTTTCTTCAAATTTTACATCGCCATGATTATTTATAATATGATTAAACGAACTCCGGTCTATTGTATGTAAATATTGGTCGGTTATTTCAACTCCTGTTAATTTCGATAAAAATGCAGCCCCTTCATCGGTAACGCTACCAATAATAGTTTTCTCAATAGTATTCGATTGATCGGTTTTAATCTTCTTCAAAAGGTTTCTGATAATTTCTTTTGCCTTTGCCAACAACTCTCCGCTTGTCCAATATGTTATGGCCGATTCGGAAACCTGATCTGAAGAAATTGAATCGCTATCCAGCTTGTACTGCACATAGTACAACTTGCTTTGCACTTCGCGATATTCCACTTCTTCGTCGCTCAAAGCTGTTTTGGCTACCGGGTCCCAGTTAATCATTCGGGCGCCACGATAAATGAGTCCTTTGTTGTATAAATCAATAAATACTTTGATAACAGCCTTGTAGTAATGATCGTCCATTGTGAAGGTTACCCTGTCCCAATCCACACTGCAACCCAAGCGATCAATCTGATTATAAATGATGCCACCGTATTTTTCTTTCCACTCAAAAGCATATTTTAAAAATTCTTCACGGGTAAGTGTGTTTTTGTCTATGCCTTTTTCTTCTTTCAGCATTTGAACTACTTTGGCTTCGGTAGCAATGGATGCATGATCGCTCCCCGGAACCCAGCAGGCATTGAAGCCGCTCATTCTGGCACGACGAATGAGAATGTCCTGTACCGTCTCATTCAAGGTATGGCCCATGTGCAATACGCCTGTAACATTAGGCGGAGGAATAACGATAGTATAAGGCGGCCTGTCGTCGGGCACACTTTTAAAGAATTTTTTTTGTTTCCAGTGTTCTGTCCATTTGGCCTCAATTGCGGCCGGTTCAAAGTTTTTACTCAATTCCATAAGGCTGCAAATTTAGCTTAACGGGATTATTTTGCCTTATAATATTATTTTTGATTTGTAAGAGTGGGGTGTGGAGAACCTAAAAAACCAATAAAATCATTAAAAAAAGGATATTAACGCTTTTTATGTGAATTGAATATATTCGCTGATTGAGAATCAATAAACTGTGAAGTGAATTATTTGTATGAGAGATTTGAAGTATTTATTACCTGTACTATTGTTTTTTGTAATGAGCTGTGCGTCCACTAAGCAGTTCAATAAACAAATTACCGAACCAATTAGCCCTAATAAATTGATTCGTGATGTCAATTATGTGCAACGACAGATTCAAAAACGTCAGGTCGATTACGATTATTATACATCCAAGGCGGTAATTGATAATAAATTTGACAGTATCAGAAGAGCTATTCATTCTCCGATGACCGGCAGGGAATTTTATCCCCTAATTGCAGAAATATTAGCTTCCATTCATCAGGGGCATTTATCGGTTGCTCCTGCAATTCCTAAACCTGATAAAGAAAGACGAAAATATTTGAAAAAAATGGGAGCGCCACCATTAGCGCTTTTCGAGTATTTGTGGCAAAATGATAAGTTATTGATTATCAATAATTTTTCGAAAGACACTCATATCAAAAAAGGGGATGAAATAATTGCAGTAAACGGATTGAAAACCAGGGATGTTTACAGTAAATATAAATCTACACTAACTTCTGATGGTTATAATGAAACTGGGATACCTCCTTTCTTCACCAGAAAACTGCTGCTGTTTTATACACTTGAATTAGGTGTTCAGGATAGCCTGCGAATGGAGATAACCAACGGCATCGATACTTTGGAGCGTTTAGTAATGAGACAGCCGAAAAAGGCGCCACAGACGAAGCAAAAGATTAAGAAAGAACCGTCACCTAAGCAAAAGACGGACAGTATTTCACATACAAAAGCGATTGAAAAGGAGTCTAAAGAATCGACTGCTCAAAAAAAACGACGGTTTAAAGAAGTGGAAAAGAATAAAAGAATATTCGGATGGAACAAGACCAAGAAAGAGTTTACCCGTAGCCTGAAATTTTTTGGAAAGGATAGTAGCATTGCCTTCTTGCATATCGTTCGGTTTATGGATGGTAATTACAAAAAAGCATACAAGCAAATTTTCAACTCAATACAAAAGGCAGGAAGCAAGGTTTTGGTTTTAGATTTAAGAAACAATCCCGGCGGGAAGGCATTGGAGATAGTAGCGCTTTTTCGATACCTTTCTGACAGTAGTTTTAAGATGTACGCCCCTACCAAAGTGGCTTCCGGAACTTCATTGCTGCGCCCGGGTTTATTTGCCCAGCAACCAAAATTTTTATGGCCGGTAGTGGCTTTCGTCTATCCGTTTTATGCTGCTTCCACGCTGCTTACCACCTATCGTGGAAGGGATGGCTTTTTTTATAACGACCTGATGATGAGCAATAAAACAAAAACTCCTCATAAAAACGCTTTCAAAGGAAAAATATATCTGTTGGTAAACGGAGCCAGCTTTTCGGCAGCCTGTCTTCTGGCGAGCAGGATGAGCACATTGAGTAAGGTAACTATTTTGGGTGAAGAAACCGGGGGAGATTATAATGGTACAGTAGCCGGAATTATGCCGTTGGTTACATTGCCTAATTCTAAAATTAAGGTACGGTTAGGTTTGAAACACATCAAGCCGGTAAATCAAAGGGAAGAAAAAGGGCGAGGAGTTTATCCCAATCATATTTTCATAAGAACAGCAAGTGATATTGTTTCAGGAAAAGATGAAGCCCTGAACTGGATTATTAATAACGAAAAGGAATAATCTTTAATCAATATAATTTGAGGATAATTGACCAAAATATTCAGCGGCCAATAGCATCCTGCTGCCATACCAGCTAAACATTTCCCCATCTACCAACATCATTTTCTGATGAGGCAACATTGGACTCAACTCTTCTATATGCTTTTGCTTAAAAGGGTATGGTTCACTGGAGAGCAAAATATATTCCGGCTGCAGATTTTTAAGCTCATCAATTGTGATGGTAGGATACCTGTTCCATTGTGAAAAAACATTTTTAAATCCGGCGCGCTCCATCATTGAGTGAATAAAGGTGTCATGCCCGATAGTCATATATGGCGCTTTCCAAATGAGGTAGGCAGCCGTCTTTTGTTCTTTGATTTGCAGAGAAGAAAATTTTTGTTGAATACTCTTTATTAAATGCAGAGCTTCAACCTCTTTCCTGACAAGCCTCCCAACGGACTGAATCATTTCAAGCGCTTCCTCATAATTGTTTACATCGGTAACGATTACATTCCGGCTCTGCAACTGTTCGATCTGCTCTTTTACGTTTTCTTCTTTGTTGGCGATGATTAAATCGGGTTGTAGTAAATTTATTTTTTCAATGTCAATACTTTTTGGTCCGCCAATTCTGGTTTTATTCCGAAACCAGGTCTGAGGGTGTACACAAAATTTAGTAATACCCACCACTTCATCCTCTAATCCCAGATCAAATAGTAGTTCGGTGATGGAAGGTATTAAAGAGATGATTTTCATTTCAACAAAGGATAAATCAAATGAATTATTATTTTTCTGCCCTATAAATACAGCAGATACCAAAACTCAGCGCTTTGTAATTTGCGTTTTTGAAGCCAACCTTTTTTAAAATATTCACTAAATTATCTCTTTCGGGAAATGCTTTTGCCGATTCGTTTAAATATTGATAGGCTTCTGAATCTTGTGTAAACATTTTGGCAAACTGCGGCGCCACTAACTTCATATAAAATTTGTATAAGGGAGAAAACACTCCCGATTTGGGTTGCGAGAACTCCAAAATCATCAGTTGCCCTTTAGGTTTTAGCACCCGATGAATTTCAGCAAGTCCTTTCTCAAGGTTTTCAAAATTTCTCACTCCAAAAGCCGCCATAGCCGCGTCGAAACTGCTTTCGGTAAATTGCAAATCTTCGCAATCGCCTTTTTGCAATTCAATTTTTCCCTCTAACCCGGCTTTTTGTAATTTTTTCTTGCCAATTTCGAGCATTTCGCCCGAAATATCAATGCCGGTTATTTTTTCAGGACCCAGCATTTTTTGAGCCATAATCGCCAGATCGCCGGTGCCGGTGGCAATATCAAGTACTTGTTTGGGGCTGTGTTTTTTAAGTGTTCTGATTGCCTTTTTGCGCCAGCCGATATCAATTCCGCCGGTGAGCAAACGGTTCATAAAATCATAACGCCCCGCAATGCGGTCAAACATTTCGGCTACCTGTTGCTTTTTGGTTGATGCCGAT
>ENA-UOUJ01001214-UOUJ01001214.1-activated-sludge-metagenome-genome-assembly--contig:-NODE-1214-length-14264-cov-4.607573_pt1 | contig 14264 bp, 8 predicted proteins | sample MGYA00249839_ERZ747224 | MGnify/ENA primary metagenome ERZ747224 (study PRJEB28782, sample SAMN03220277) | activated sludge metagenome | biome: wastewater; feature: sewage sludge; material... | reverse complement strand
GCAGGTGTTCCTGCTCGACGAGCCGCTGTCCAACCTCGACGCCAAGCTGCGCGCCGGCATGCGCGTCGAACTCGCGCGCCTGCACCAGCGGCTCGGCACCACGATGGTCTACGTCACCCACGACCAGATCGAGGCGATGACGCTGGGCCAGCGGATCGTGGTGATGAAGGATGGGCAGATCCAGCAGATCGACACGCCGATGGCACTGTACGAACGGCCGGCGAACCTGTTCGTCGCCACCTTCCTCGGCAGTCCGGCGATGAACGTGCTGTCGGGCACGCTCCGGAACGAGGGCGGCTGGACGCTGGCGCTCGATGACGGCACGCGCCTGCCGCTGCCGGCCGACGCCGGCCTCGACCAGGCATGGCACGGGCGCGGACTGGAGCTCGGCGTGCGTCCCGAGCACCTGCTGCGCGCGGGCGAGGGCGATGCGGATGCCTTCGTGGCCTGCGTGGATGTCGTCGAGCCGGTCGGCAGCGAGGTCTACGTCAACCTGCGCGCCGGCGAACAGGCGCTGGTCGCGCGCCTGCCGCCAGGCGACGTGCCGGCGCCGGGCAGCACGCTGCGGCTGCGCGTTTCAGCGCCGCACCTGCACGTGTTCGACGCAGACACCGGCGCTGCATTGACGCAACGCTGACGGCGTCTTCATGGCGCCTGCGCGCGATCCGCGCCATCATGTCGCCATGTCAGCTGACGGCGTCCATCGCTTGCCGCTGCCCCCTCCGTTGTCCGGGCGCTGGGCGCTGTTCCTCGACTTCGACGGCACCCTGGTGGGGTTCGCGGACCATCCCGAGCGGGTGCAGGTGCCGCCATCGCTGGTCGAACGCCTCGGCCGGCTCTCGTTGGAGATGGACGGCGCGCTGGCCCTGGTCAGCGGACGCCAGGTCGCCGCGCTCGACCGCCTGTTCGCGCCCCTGGTGCTGCCGGCCGCCGGCCTGCACGGGCTGGAATGGCGCCACGCCGGGCGCGCGCTGCCCGATCCGGTCGAACCGCCGCACGCGCTGGCCGAACTGAAGCGGCAGGCCGTGGCCCTGGTCGCGCACCATCCCGATGCCGTGTTCGAGGACAAGGGCGAGGCGATCGGCCTGCACTGGCGCGCCGCGCCGGACGCGGCGGCCGACCTCCAGGCGTTCGCGATCCAGGCGCTGACCCGGCTGCCCGGCTACCAGCTGCAGCCGGGCGACTGCATGGTCGAACTGCGCTCGCGGCGCGCCGACAAGGGCAGCGCGATCGCGGCTTTCCTCGAAGAAGTCCCGTTCCGCGACCGGCTGCCGGTATTCGTCGGCGACGATCTCACCGACGAGCACGGCTTCGAGGTGGTCAACGCCCGCGGCGGCCTGAGCGTGCTGGTCGGCGACCGCCACGGCAGCGCGGCCCGCCATCGCCTCGCCGACATCGCCGCGGTCCACGCCTGGCTGGGCGCAGGCAACTGACATCAACGTGCTTGTCATCCCGAGCGCAGCGAGGGATCTGCTTTCCGACGGGGTTCAGGACAACATCCCTCGCAGAGCCTGTTCTGAGCGAAGCCGAAGGGCTCGGGATGACATTCGGACCCGCATGACCTGACAGGAGGACACATGCAGCAGACCCTCGACCTGGGCGTGATCGGCAACGGCAGCTTCGGCGCGCTGGTCGATCGCGAGGCGCGCGTGGTCTGGAGCTGCCTGCCGGCCTTCGACGGCGATCCTGCGTTCTGCGCGCTGCTCTCGCCGCGCGAGCACGACGGCGGTGACCTGGCGATCGAGCTGGAGGAGTTCGAGCGCAGCGAGCAGCGCTACGTCAGCAATACCGCGATCCTGCGCACGGTGCTGTACGACCGCCACGGCGGCGCGGTGGAAGTGCTGGATTTCGCGCCGCGCTGGAAGCAGAACAGCCGCATCTACCGCCCGGCCTCGATCATCCGCCGGATCACGCCGCTGGCCGGCACGCCGCGCATCCGCATCCACGCGCGGCCGCTGGCGGACTGGGGCGCGCGCGTGCCCGAGTCCACCTGGGGCAGCAACCACATGCGCTGGCTGCTGCCGGGCTACACGCTGCGGCTCACCACCGACGTCCCGGTCCGCTTCGTGCGCGAGGCGACGCCGTTCGTGCTCGGCGAGGCCGTGCACCTGGTGTTCGGCCCGGACGAGCCGCTGCAGCGATCGATCGCCGGCTATGCCGACGAGGCGCTGGGCCGCACCGAGCACTACTGGCGCGAATGGGTGCGCTACCTCTCGATCCCGCTGGACTGGCAGGAGGCGGTGATCCGCAGCGCGATCACGCTCAAGCTGTGCCAGTACGAGGACAGCGGCGCGATCATCGCGGCGATGACCACCTCGATCCCGGAGGCGCCGAACACGGGACGCAACTGGGACTATCGCTACTGCTGGCTGCGCGACGCGGCCTTCGTGGTGCGCGCACTCAACCGGCTCGGCGCGACGCGCAGCATGGAGGAATTCCTGCGCTACATCTTCAACATCGCCAGCCACGACGGCAGCCTGCAGCCGCTGTACGGGATCGACTTCTCCGAACAGCTGGACGAGACCGAGGTCGAGTCGCTGGCCGGCTACCGCGGCATGGGCCCGGTGCGGCGCGGCAACCTGGCCTGGATCCAGAAGCAGCACGACGTCTACGGCAGCGTGGTGCTGGCCTCGACCCAGCTGTTCTTCGACCAGCGCCTGACCCGGCACGGCGACGCCGCCGCCTTCGGCCGGCTCGAGCCGCTGGGCGAACGCGCCTTCGCCCTCTATAACCAGCCCGACGCCGGCCTGTGGGAGTTCCGTGGCCGCGCCGAGGTGCACACCTACACCGCGGCGATGTGCTGGGCCGCCTGCGACCGGCTGGCGAAGATCGCCGCCCGCTTCGGCATCGACGATCGCGCGCGCCACTGGCGCGAACGCGCCGACGGCATCCGCGCCGAAGTGATCGAGCGCGCCTGGCGCGAGGAAAGCGGCCATTTCAGCGCCTCGTTCGAGAGCGATTACCTCGACGCCTCGCTGCTGCTGCTGGCCGACATCGGCCTGCTGCAGGCGGACGACCCGAAGTACATCGCCACGGTCGAGGCGATCGGGCGCGAGCTGCGCCGTGGCGACGCGCTGTTCCGCTACATCGCCGCGGACGACTTCGGCGAGCCGGAGACCAGCTTCACCATCTGCACCTTCTGGTACATCGAGGCGCTGGCCATGATCGGCCGGCGCGACGAGGCCAGGGAGATGTTCGAGCGCGTGCTGCAGCGGCGCAACCACCTCGGCCTGCTCTCGGAGGACAGCGCCTTCGAGGACGGCGAGGCCTGGGGCAACTTTCCGCAGACCTATTCGCACGTCGGCCTGATCAGCGCCGCGATGCACCTGTCGCGTTCGTGGCGGGAGGCGCTGTGAGCCGGCTGGTGGTCGTCTCCAACCGCGTCGCCGTGCCGGGCGAGGCCCGCGCCGGCGGGCTCGCGGTCGGACTGGAGGCGGCGCTGAAGACGCACGGCGGACTGTGGTTCGGCTGGAGCGGCAGGATCGTGCGCGAGCACAGCGGCCGCCTGCACGAACAGACCGCCGGCGAGGTCCGCTACCTCACCATGGACCTCAACCGCCGCGACCACGACGCCTACTACAACGGCTTCGCCAACCGCACGCTGTGGCCGCTGCTGCATTCGCGCCTGGACCTGGTCGACTACAGCCGCGACACGCGCGAGGGCTACCGCCGGGTCAACGCCCTGTTCGCCGACAAGCTGGCGCCGATGCTGCGCGACGACGACGTGCTGTGGATCCACGATTACCACCTGATCCCGCTGGCGGCGATGCTGCGCGAGCGCGGAGTCGGCTGCCGGATCGGCTTCTTCCTGCACGTGCCGATGCCTTCGGCCGACCTGGTCTCGGCGCTGCCCGAACACGGGCGACTGTTCACCACCCTGTACGCCTACGACCTGCTCGGCTTCCAGACCGCGCGCGACGCCGACCGCTTCCGCACCTATGCCCGCATCTACGGCGACGCGACGGTCGACGGCGAGGGCCGGGTGCGCCTGCCCGGTGGCGGCACGGTCGCGGTGGGCGCCTTCCCGATCGGCATCGACGCCGAGCGCATCGCCGGACAGTCCGCCGCCGCCGTCAACAAGCCCGCGGTGCGCGCGCTGCGCGAAAGCATGGACGGCCGCCAGCTGGCCATCGGCGTCGACCGGCTGGACTATTCGAAGGGATTGCCGGAGCGGTTCCGCGCCTTCGGCCGCTACCTCGAGCGCCATCCGGCCGAGCGCGGGCGCCTGACATTCCTGCAGATCGCGCCGGTCTCGCGCGGCGACGTGGCCGAGTACCAGCACCTGCGCGACCAGCTCGAAGGCATCGCCGGGCACATCAACGGCACCCACGCCGAGCCGGACTGGACTCCGCTGCGCTACGTCAACCGCAATTACGCCCACGCCACCCTGACCGGCTTCTACCGCGCGGCGAAGCTGGGGCTGGTGACCCCGCTGCGCGACGGCATGAACCTGGTGGCCAAGGAGTACGTGGCCGCGCAGGACCCGGAGGATCCGGGCGTGCTGGTGCTGTCGATGCTGGCCGGTGCGGCGCTGGAGCTGGACGCCGCCCTGCTGGTCAACCCCTACGACCTCGACGGCGTCGCCGACGCCATCGCCCGCGGCACGACCATGCCGCTGGCCGAGCGCCGCGAGCGCTGGCGGGCGATGATCAAGCCGGTGGCCGACAACGACATCCATGTCTGGTGCCAGCGCTTCCTCGACCGGCTGGCAGGGGCCTGATACCCGTTCGTGATCAATGACAGAAAGGGCGCGTGCGTCTTCGATTGACTGCGCCGCGAGTTGAGGGGCCCCGTCGCGACCGGGAGGCCTTTGCGGCGAATGTCCCCCGGCATCCGCCTGCAGGCGGATGCCTCCTCCTTTATTTCGCCGCAAAGGCCTCCCGCCCACGACGGGGCTCGGCTTGCGGGCTGCACCTGTCGACTCACTCGTGAAATCCCGGGCCTTGCTCCTCGGGCCGCCGCGAATCCCGCCAGCCGGGAGTCCGGGTCCTTGAGCGCGAAGTAAAGGAGGAGGCGATGGCCGCAGGCCATCGCCGGGGGACATTCGCGCTCAAGGGCACGGGCTCACGGCGCCAACGGCAACGCATCAGTACCGCGATGTCCCTCGATTCGGTGAAGGACCTGTTTTTGTCGCCAACTGGTATCAGGTCCAGGACCACCAGCGGGCGATCCGGCCGCGGAGGTGGCTTGGCGGAAGGGGATTCCCCTGCCTGCGACACGGGCCGGACCGGCTGCGGACGGGGCCGGGGCAGGCCGCTATACTCGCGGATTCGAATGGGTTCCGGATCGACTCGATCCATGTCCATTCAATGACTTGAAAGTCATTCCTGCCACTTTGCACGAATAATGTGGCCGCGCTGCGATGCGCGGCCGGAGCCACCGAACGCCGCATGCGCCTGTCCACCATCAAGCTCGCCGGTTTCAAATCCTTCGTCGATCCCACCACGCTGCACTTGCCGACCAACATGACCGGCGTGGTCGGCCCGAACGGCTGCGGCAAGTCGAACATCATCGACGCCGTGCGCTGGGTGATGGGCGAAAGCTCGGCCAGCCGCCTGCGCGGCGACGCGCTGACCGACGTGATCTTCGCCGGCTCGACCTCGCGCAAGCCGGTGTCGCAGGCGATGGTGGAGCTGGTCTTCGACAACTCCGACCACACCATCGCCGGCGAATACGCGGCCTTCAACGAGATCTCGGTCAAGCGCACGGTCAGCCGCGACGGCCAGAGCGGCTATTACCTCAACGGCGCCCGCTGCCGCCGCCGCGACATCACCGACCTGTTCCTCGGCACCGGCCTTGGGCCGCGCAGCTACTCGATCATCGAGCAGGGCATGATCTCGCAGGTGATCGAGGCCAAGCCCGAGGAGCTGCGCGTCTATCTGGAAGAAGCCGCCGGGATCTCCAAGTACAAGGAGCGGCGCAAGGAAACCGAGACCCGCATCCGCCACACCCGCGAGAACCTCGACCGCCTGGGCGACCTGCGCGAGGAAGTCGGCAAGCAGCTCGAACACCTCAAGCGCCAGGCGCGCCAGGCCGAGCAGTACACCGCGATCCAGGCCGAGCGCAAGATTCGCGACGCCGAGTGGAAGGCGCTGGAATTCCGCGCCCTCGACGGACAGCTGCAGGGCCAGCGCGAGCGCCTGTCGCAGGAGGAGACGCGGCTGCAGCAGCTGATCGCCGAGCAGCGCGAGGCCGAGCGCGAGCTGGAGACCGGCCGCGTCCGCCGCGAGGAGGCCAGCGAGGCCCTGAACAAGGCGCAGGCGGAGAGCTACGAAGTCGGCGGCACGCTGGCGCGGGTCGAACAGCAGATCACGCACCAGCGCGAGATGGCCGAGCGCTTGAACAAGGCGCGCGAGGAGACCCGGCACGCGCTGGAGGAGATCGGCGCCCACATCAGCGGCGACGAGTCGCGGCTGGAGGTGCTGCAGGCGGCGATCGCCGATGCCGAACCGCAGCTGGCGACGCTGCGCGAGGACGACGGCACGCGCCAGGAAGCGCTGCGCGATGCCGAGGAGGCGCTGGCCGACTGGCAGCAGCGCTGGGAGGCGCACAACCGCGAGCAGAACGAGGCTTCGCGCGCGGGCGATGTCGAGCGCACCCGCGTCGACTACCTCGATCGGCAGTCGCTCGACGCCGACCGCCGCCGCGAGCAGCTCAGCGGCGAACGCGCGCTGCTCGACCTGGACGCGCTGGCCGAGGCGTTCGAGACCATCGCCCTGCGCCACGAGGAACAGAAAGCCGCGCTCGATGGCCTGAACGAGGGCCTGGAGGCGCGCAAGCAGTCCGCGCTCGACCTGCAGGACCAGCAGCGTGCCACCCAGAACGAGCTGTCGGACCTGCGCAAGCAGGCGCAGGAAGCGCGCGGCCGGCTGTCATCGCTGGAAACCCTGCAGCACGCCGCACTCGGCCAGGAGCAGGGCGCGGCGGTGGAGTGGCTGCGCCAGCGCGGGCTGGATTCGGCCGCGCGCGTGGGCGAGCAGCTGGTGGTCGAACCGGGCTGGGAGAATGCGGTCGAAGGCGCGCTCGGCCAGCTGATCGAGGGCGTGCTGGTCGAGGCGCCGGAGGCCCTGGTCGAGGCGCTGGGCGAACTTGGCGAGGGCCGGCTGGCGCTGGTGTCCGCGGACACCGGCAGCGCCGACTTCGCGCCGACCTCGCTCGCGGCGAAGGTGCAGGGTCCGCTGGCGATCCGGCGCATGCTCGCGCGCCTGCACGTGGCCGAATCGCTGTCCGAGGCGCGCGCGCTGCAGGCGCGGCTGGGCGAGGGCGAGTCGGTGATGACCCGCAACGGCGAGCGCCTCGGCGCCGGCTGGGTGCGGGTGCTGCGTTCGGGCGCGGCCAAGCAGGGCGCGCTGCTGCGCGAGCGCGAGATCAAGGAGCTGCGCGCCACGATCGAAACGCTGCAGGCGCGCGAACACGAACTGGAGGAAGCGCTGGCCTCCGGCCGCGATCGCCTGCTCGCCGCCGAGCAGCAGCGCGAGGACGCCCAGCGCCAGCTCTACGCCGCGCATCGCAGCGTCTCGGAGCTGGCCGGCCAGCTGCAGAGCCAGCAGGGGCGGGTGGACACCACGCGCGGGCGCATCGACAAGATCGACGCGGAACTCTCGCAGCTGGTCGAAACCATCGACAACAGCGCGCAGCAGGCGCGCGAGGCGCGTTCGAAGCTGGAGGACGCGATCGGGCGCATGGCCGAGCTCGAGGCCGCCCGCAATGCACTGGAGGCCGAACGTCGTTCGCTGGCCGAAGCCCGCGACGCCGCCCGCTCGGCCGCCCGCGAATCGCGCGACACCGCGCACGCGCTGGCGTTGACCCTGGAATCACAGCGTGCCCAGGTCGTGGCGCTGGCGCAGGCCCTGCAGCGCATGGGCGGCCAGCGCGGCCAGCTCGACGCGCGCCTGGGCGAACTCGCCTCGCAGCTGTCCGAGGGCGACGCCCCGGTGGTCGTGCTGGAGCAGCAGCGCCAGGCCGCGCTCGAGCAGCGCGTTGTCGCCGAGCAGGCGCTGGCCGGCGCGCGCTCGACGCTGGAAGGCATCGACAATGACCTGCGCAGCTTCGAGCGCGTCCGCCACGAGCGCGACGAACAGGCGCTGGCGCAGCGCGAGGCCATCGGCCAGCGCCGGCTCGACCAGCAGGCGCTGGCGATCAAGGCCGGACAGCTGGGCGAAGCCGTGGTCGAAGCCGGCTTCGTCATGGACGAAGTGATCGCCAACCTCGCCGAAGAGGCCGAAGTGTCGGCCTGGGAGAAGATGGTCACCGACTTCGACGCCAAGCTGCGGCGGCTGGAGCCGGTCAACCTCGCCGCGATCCAGGAGCACGCCGAGGCGGCGCAGCGCAAGGAATACCTCGACGCGCAGGACGCCGACCTCACCACCGCGCTGGAGACGCTGGAAGACGCGATCCGCAAGATCGACCGCGAGACCCGCGGCCGCTTCAAGGACACCTTCGACCGCGTCAACTCCGGCGTGCAGGAACTCTATCCGCGCCTGTTCGGCGGCGGCCACGCCTACCTCGAACTCACCGGCGAGGACCTGCTCGACACCGGCGTGGCGATCATGGCGCGTCCGCCGGGCAAGCGCGTGTCGAACATCTCGCTGCTGTCCGGCGGCGAGAAGGCGATGACCGCGGTGGCGCTGGTGTTCGCGATCTTCCAGCTCAACCCGGCGCCGTTCTGCCTGCTCGACGAGGTCGACGCGCCGCTGGACGAGGCCAACGTCGGCCGCTTCACCAACATGGTGAGCGAGATGAGCGAACAGGTGCAGTTCCTGTTCGTCACCCACAACAAGGCGACGATGGAGGCGGCGCAGCAGCTCAGCGGCGTTACCATGCGCGAGCCCGGCGTGAGTCGCCTGGTGTCCGTCGACCTGGCCGAGGCCGCGCGCCTGGCCGGCGCCGCGTAAGCCCGTCCACGCATCCGGAGGAAGGCATGACCGAACTGCGCATTGGCATTCTCGTGGCGGGCCTGCTCCTGCTGGCGGCGATCTGGTACTTCGGCACGCGCCCGCGCAAGGGGCAGGGCCGCAAGCTGCCGCGCGACGAGCGCAAGGCCGACGGCGCGCGGATGGAGCCGACGCTGGGCGCGCAGATCGAAAGCGAACTGGCCGAAGCGCCCGAGGGCGCCGGCGAGGAAGTCGTGCAGACCGAGATGGACCTGCTCGACGGCACGGTCGGCGCGGCTTCGCCCAACAGCGAACTGGGCAAGCGCGCCAGCGACGACTTCGACAAGATCGTCACCCTGTACATCGCCGCCCGCGCCGGGCAGGTGCTGCGCGGGCCGGACATCGTGGTCGCCGCCGAGAAAGCCGGCCTGACCTATGGCCACATGAACGTGTTCCACCGGCTGGTGGAGAGCCATCCCGAGCGCGGCCCGATCTTCTCCGTCGCCAACATCCGCAAGCCCGGCAGCTTCGAGATGGCCGAGATCCAGTCGCTGGAAACCCCCGCGATCGCCTTCTTCCTGACCCTGCCGGCACCGGTCGGCGCGCTCGACGCCTGGGACGCGATGCTGCCCGCGGCACAGCGCATGGCCGAACTGCTCGACGGCGTGGTGCTGGACGAATCGCGCAACGCCCTCGGCCGCCAGCGCATCGCCGGCCTGCGCGATGAACTGCGCGCCTGGGACCGCGAGCACGAGGCACCGCCGGTGACGCGCAGCCCGCGCTGGTAGCTGCCCGTAGGAGCGGGCCATGCCCGCGACCGGGTTGTCCACGCGGCGACAGGACGCCACCCACGGTCGCGCGCATGGCGCGCTCCTACGGGAAACGGAACATATCGATGCCGAACACCCCCGCCGCCCGCATCGCCGACCTGCGCCGCCTGATCGACGACGCCAACCACCGCTACCACGTGCTCGACGAGCCGGCGATCCCGGACGCCGAGTACGACCGCCTGCTGCGTGAACTCGATGCACTGGAAGCCGCGCATCCGGAGCTGGCGGCGCCCGATTCGCCGACCCGGCGCGTCGGCAACGCGCCCTCGGCGAAGTTCGCCGAGGTCCGCCACACGGTGCCGATGCTGTCGCTGGGCAACGCCTTCAGCGACGAGGAGGTCGCCGAGTTCGTCGCCCGCATCGTGCGCGAAACCGGCGAGGACGCGCCGGTGTTCTCGGTGGAGCCGAAGTTCGATGGACTGGCGATCAGCCTGCGCTACGAGGACGGCCTGTTCGTGCGCGGCGCGACCCGCGGCGATGGCGCCAGCGGCGAGGACGTCACAGCCAACCTGCGCACGGTGAAGGCGATTCCGCTGCGCTTGCGCGACGGTACGGCGGGAATCGGGAATCGGGAATCGGGAATCGGCAGAAGCCAGGGCAGTGCGGCTGCGGCAATTCCCGAAGTCCTCGAGGTGCGTGGCGAGGTCTACATGCCGCGCGCGGGCTTCGAGGCCTACAACGAATGGGCGCTGGCGAACGGCGCCAAACCACTGGCCAATCCGCGCAACGGCGCGGCGGGGTCGCTGCGGCAGCTTGATCCGTCGGTGACGGCGAAGCGGCCGCTGGCGTTCTTCGCCTATGCGCTGGGCGAGGTCCAGGGCACGCGCATTCCCGCGACCCATTCCGGCGTGCTCGCCTGGCTGCGCGGCCTGGGCCTGCCGGTGTCGCCGCTGGTCGAAACCGCCGCCGGCCTCGACGGCGTGCTCGACTACTACCGCCGCATCGGCGCGGCCCGCGACACGCTGCCCTACGACATTGACGGCGTGGTCTACAAGCTCGACAGCCACGAGCTGCAGGCCGACCTCGGCTTCGTCTCGCGCGCACCGCGCTGGGCGATCGCGCACAAGTTCCCGGCGCAGGAGGAGGCCACGATCGTCGAATCGATCGAGGTCAACGTCGGCCGCACCGGCGCGGTCACGCCCTGGGTGCTGATGCAGCCGGTGCACGTGGGCGGCGTCACCGTCACCCGCGCGACCCTGCACAACGCCGACCAGGTCGCGCGCCTGGACGTGCGCGTGGGCGACAGCGTGATCGTGCGCCGCGCCGGCGACGTGATCCCGGAAGTGGTGCGGGTGATCCCCGAGCGCCGCCCGGAGGGCACGACGCCGTGGCGGATGCCCGAACGCTGCCCGGCCTGCGGTTCCGAGATCGTGCGCGAGGAAGGCGAGGTGGTCGCGCGCTGCAGCGGCGAGCTGGTCTGTCCGGCACAGCGCGTCCAGGGCCTGTTCCACTTCGCCTCGCGCCGGGCGATGGACATCGAGGGCCTCGGCGAGCGCCTGATCCAGGCGCTGGTGGATTTCGACCAGGTGCAGAGCATCGCCGACCTCTACCGCCTGGGCGTCGACGACTTCGTCGAAATGAAGCGCCGCGCCGACGAGCGCGACGGGACCACGCCGGAGACGGTGAAATCGGGCAAGGTCGCGACGAAATGGGCGGAAAACCTCGTCGCCGCCATCGACCGCAGCCGCGAAACCACGCTGGAGCGCTTCCTGTTCGCGCTCGGCATCGAGCACGTCGGCGAGAGCACGGCCAAGGCGCTGGCGGCGTGGTTCGGCGACCTCGACCGCATCCGCCGCACGCCCTGGCCGCTGTTCAAGCGCGTGCCCGACATCGGCGAAGAGGTGGCGCGCGCGCTCGGCCATTTCCTCGACCAGCCGGGCAACCAGGCGGTGATCGACGCGCTGCTCGCAGCCGGCGTACGCATCACCGACACGCATCCGCCGTCGCCGAAGCTGCGCGAAGGCCTGACCCTGGCGCAGCTGCTCGCGGATCTCGGCATCCCGAAGCTGACCCCGCTGCGCGCGAAGCAGCTGGCCGACGCCTTCCCGGATGCGGCGACCCTGCTTGCCCAGGCGCAGCACAATTTCGTGATTGCAGGCCTGCCGGACGATGCGGCGACCGCGACGGTGGAGTGGCTGTCCGACGAGGCCAAGGCGCGCCTGCTGCTGGCCGCGGTCGCGATGCAGGCGGAGTTGCTGGCTGCGCTCCCCGAGGACGAGGCCGCCGCCGGTCCGCTGGACGGCGTGACCGTGGTGATTACCGGCACGCTCGACTCGATGGGTCGCGACGAGGCCAAGGCAAAGCTCGAAGCCCTGGGCGCCAAGGTCTCCGGCAGCGTGTCGAAGAAGACCGGCTTCCTGGTCGCCGGCGCCGAGGCGGGCTCGAAGCTGGCCAAGGCCACCGAGCTCGGCATCGAGGTCTGGGACGAGGCGCGGCTGCTTGCGTTCCTGGCCGATCACGCATGAACGCCCGTCCTCCAAACCAAACCCGATTGTCATTCCGAGCGCAGCGAGGAATCTGCTCTTTGCCTGGCTTGTCGACAATGGAGCAGATTCCTCGCTGCGCTCGGAATGACAGCGGGGCACTTGTGGTTGCCAGGGCATGAGCCGGCAACCCGGCGCTGCACCCGCCGCCCTCCACCTGCGCGCCCGCGTCAACACCCTCGTCCGCGACTTCTTCGCCGCCCGCGGCGTGCTCGAAGTCGAAACCCCGATCCTCTCCCGCGCCGGCAACACCGATCCCAACATCGCCTCGTTTTCGCTGGAGTTCTCCGGCCGCACTGACGGCGCGCCGCGCACGCGCTGGCTGCGCACCTCGGCCGAGTACCCGATGAAGCGCCTGCTCGCCGCCGGCGTCGGCGACTGCTACGAACTCGGTCGCGTGTTCCGCGACGGCGAGGCCGGCGGCCGCCATAATCCCGAGTTCACCATGCTCGAGTGGTACCGCCTCGGCATGGACCATCTGCAGCTCGCCGACGAGACCGTCGACCTGGTGCAGGCCGCGCTGGCGCTGGTCGAACGCGAGGCCTCGGTCGCGTCCATCGGTTTCCGCGAGCTGTATCGCGACACCCTCGGCGTCGACCCGATGACTGCGGGCATCGATGAACTGCGCGCCGCCTCCGACGGCATCGCCATCGACCCCGAAGGCCTGAGCCGCGACGACTGGCTCGACCTGCTGATGACCCACCGCATCCAGCCGCGCCTCCCGCCGAACCAGCTGCTGGTGCTGCACGACTACCCGGCCTCGCAGTGCGCGCTGGCCAAGGTGGTGCGACGCGGCGACGTCGACGTGGCCGAGCGCTTCGAGCTCTACCTGGGCCCGCTGGAGCTGGCCAACGGCTACCACGAGCTGACTGATGCGGTGGAACAGCGCAGGCGCTTCGAGCGCGACCTCGCCGTGCGTGCGTCGCGCGGCAGCGTCGCGCCACCGCCAGACGAAGCCCTGCTGGACGCGCTGGCGGCGGGCCTGCCGGACTGCGCCGGTGTCGCGCTCGGCGTCGACCGCCTGCTGATGGCCATGCTCGGCACGCCGCGCATCGCCGACGTGCTCGCCTTCGACTTCAATCGCGGCTGAAGCGGGATGGCCGGCGGTCCCTGGCTTGTTCCGCCGTTCACATCGGCGCGCGCAATCTCGTCCACGGCAATCGTGCTCGGGAGGCAGGGCGATGGGCGGAATCAGGACCGGTCTGGCTGTGCTGGCAATGCTGCTGCTGGCGGGATGCGTCGGTTATCCATCCGGCGGCTACTACGGCGGCTATCCGGACCAGGGCTATCCGGGTCAAGGCTATCCAGGCCAGGGCTATCCGCAGGGCGGTGGCTATGGGGGGGATTACGGCGGCTCGAACATCCGCTGCGAATCGAACGACGGACGAACCCGCCGTTGTGGCGCGGATACCCGCGGTGGCGTGACCCTGGTCCGGCAGCTGTCGAAGACGCACTGTGCGCAGGGCCGCAACTGGGGCTGGGACAACAGCGGCATCTGGGTCTCGCAGGGCTGCCGCGCCGAGTTCGTGACCGGACGCGGCGGCGGCTACACGCCCGGCTGGCCGTCCGGTCCCGGCGTGGGGCAGGAGCGGACCGTCCGCTGCGAGTCGAACGACGGGCGCAGCCGGCGTTGCGATGTCGACACCCGCGGTGGCGTGACCCTCACCCGGCAACTGTCGAACACGCGCTGTACGCAAGGCCGCAACTGGGGCTGGGACGACCGCGGCATCTGGGTGTCGCAGGGCTGCCGTGCCGAGTTCGTGACCGGACGCGGCGGTGGCTGGTCGGGGAATCCGTCGCGACCCGGCGACGGCTACGGCCAGACCGTGCGCTGCGAATCGCACGACAACCGCCAGCGCCGCTGCAGCGTGCAGGGCGTCCGCAGCGTCGAACTGGTCCGCCAGTTGTCTAGTACGCGCTGCGTGCGCGGCCAGAACTGGAACTGGGACCGCAATGGCATCTGGGTTGATCGAGGTTGCCGCGCCGAGTTCAGCGTCCGCTGAAGCGGCATGGGCGCCGGCGGCCGTCATCGGCCGCCGGTAGAATCGACCGCATGACCGACGCCATCGACTACGCCC
>ENA-UOUJ01001213-UOUJ01001213.1-activated-sludge-metagenome-genome-assembly--contig:-NODE-1213-length-14265-cov-8.155243_pt1 | contig 14265 bp, 15 predicted proteins | sample MGYA00249839_ERZ747224 | MGnify/ENA primary metagenome ERZ747224 (study PRJEB28782, sample SAMN03220277) | activated sludge metagenome | biome: wastewater; feature: sewage sludge; material... | reverse complement strand
CGAGCATAAGGCATCCCGATCCATAGCGGTTACTTATTTTCGCGAAGTGTCCACCGTGTGACGGCGGCTTAGAAAATTCTTTCTAAATTCCAGACCCATCGCGATTGCCGTTCTGGGCGCGATGGCGCAGCAGGTGATCCGCGAGCACGAGGGCCATCATGGCCTCGCCGACGGGGACGGCGCGGATGCCGACGCAGGGGTCGTGGCGCCCCTTGGTCACGATGTCCGTCTCGTTGCCTTCGGAATCAATGGTCTGGCGTGGCGTGAGAATGGAGGACGTCGGTTTGACCGCAAAGCGGCAGACGACCGGCTGGCCGGACGAAATGCCCCCGAGCACGCCGCCCGCGTGGTTTGACAGAAAGTGGGGTTTGCCGTCCGCGCCCATGCGGATTTCGTCGGCGTTGGCTTCGCCCGAGAGTTCCGCCGCCGCCATGCCGGCACCAATCTCGACGCCTTTGACGGCGTTGATGCTCATCATTGCGGAGGCCAGATCCTGGTCGAGCTTGCCGTAAAGCGGTGCGCCGAGGCCGGCCGGCACGCCTTCCGCCACTACCTCGACGACGGCGCCGATGGACGAGCCGGATTTGCGCACGTCGTCCAGGTAGCGCTCCCACTCGGGCACGATACCGGGATCTGGCGAAAAGAACGGGTTTGAGGCTACGACATTCCAGTCCCAGCGGGAGCGATCGATCGCGAGCTCTCCGATGCGCACGAGCGCGCCGCGGATCGCGATGCCGGAGCCGAGCACCTTGCGCGCGATGGCGCCTGCAGCAACGCGACTGGCTGTTTCGCGCGCAGAGGCGCGCCCGCCGCCGCGGTGATCGCGGATGCCGTACTTCGTCCAATAGGTGAAGTCGGCATGGCCTGGGCGGAAGGCATCCTTGATCTCGCCGTAGTCCTTGCTGCGCTGATCGGTGTTACGGATCAGGAGGGAGATCGGTGTTCCGGTGGTGACCTGCAGGCCCTCGGCGTTCGTGAAGACGCCGGAGAGAATCTCCACCTGATCGGCTTCGCGGCGCTGGGTGGTGAAACGGGATTGCCCGGGTTTCCGCCGGTCGAGATCCGCCTGGATGTCTTCGGCAGCGAGAGGGGTTCCCGGCGGGCACCCGTCGACCACGCAGCCGATGGCAGGCCCATGGCTTTCGCCCCAGGTCGTCATGCGGAACAAATGGCCGAAGGTATTGTGTGACATGAACGCCGCTCTTGGAGGCTATGGCGCGTCCCAGCCCCGGAAATTCAAAACGATAGCATCGGCAACCGCGCGTTGTGCCGGTGTGTCCGTCCTGTCTTAAGTGCCAGATGGGCCCGCAGCAAGGGAGGTTCGTGCGCGGGATTCATTTTGCATGTTCCCGCGACGCAGGTAAGCAGTCATGTGCCCGCGTCGCCGTGCGCCTTCTGCATGAGGCGTCCGGCGGGAAGTAGGGCCGCCCACGGCGCGGTCCGGTTCCAGGGTGCGTTTTTTCGTGCGCGTTTCCGCGTTCAGCGGATCGTTCCCCATGGTCTGAGCAACCATGGACGAGGGATCTGCCATCAAGTCGATGCTTAGAAGGGAGTCGGAGCTGCCGCTGCTCCGGCTCCTTTTTTTGTTTTCGTACGCAAGTTGCGGGAAGCTTCGGATAAGGGGCCGGGTGCCGGTGGATGGCCGGCGCACTTGCGCCGGGGGCGCGGTCGCGCCCCGAGCGCTGCCGCGCTGTTTTTTATAAGCAAGATGCGGGAAGCCACAAGTTGCGGGAGGCTCCCGGGTGCTTTGCGCCGTTTCTTGGATGCGCAGGGGCGGATCAGAGCCAGCGCATGGCGGCTTGTGAGAGGATCAGGACGCGATCCTGCGGGCTTTCGAGATCCGGAATGGTCAGGGGGTCGAGGGCGAGCATATGGCCACGCAGGCAGCGTGACACCCCTCCGTGCGAAACGACGACGACGTCCTTGGTCACGGTGCCGGCCCAGCGTTCGACACGCGCGAAAAGATCGGCGTAGCTCTCTCCGCCTTCGGGGCGCCAGCGGAACGGGTCGGCCTGGCGGGCGGCGAGCCCTTCGGGATCGTGGGCGGCAAGGTTGTCCTGCAGCGTTCCTTCCCACTGGCCGTACGACAACTCGATGAGGTCCGGATCGGTGTCGTAGCCGGCCGTCGGCAGACCCAGCTCGGCGCGCATGATCTCCATCGTTTCGCGCGTGCGCTGGAGCGGGCTCGCGATGAAGCGGGCGTTTTCGATCTCAGGCAGAAAAGCCCTGAGGGCGCGGCCGTTGCGCCGCGCCTGACGGCGTCCGGTTTCGTTCAACGGGATATCGCGTTGACCCTGGTAGCGCCGGTCGCGGTTCCAGTCCGTTTCGCCATGGCGGATGAAGTAGATCGTGGGGCTGTCCCGCATGGTGCGATCATGACATCCGACGGTCGAGACCGCGAGGCATGAAAATGCCGCGCGCTTCGCGTCGTCGCCGCGTTCAGCCGTCGCCCTTCACGACGGAAATGTCGGGGGCATCCTCGTTCTTCATGCCCTGGACGTGATAGCCCGCGTCCACGTGGTGGACTTCGCCCGTCACGCCCTTGGAAAGATCCGACAGGAGATAGACGCCCGAGCCCCCGACGTCGTCGAGCGTCACGGTGCGCCGCAGCGGAGAGTTGTATTCGTTCCAGCGCAGGATGTAGCGGAAGTCGGCGATGCCGGAGGCGGCGAGCGTCTTGATGGGGCCCGCCGAGATCGCGTTGACGCGGATGTTGTTCTTGCCGAGGTCGGCTGCGAGATAGCGCACGGACGCCTCGAGCGCGGCCTTGGCGACACCCATGACGTTGTAGTGCGGCATCACCTTCTCGGCGCCGTAATAGGTGAGGGTGATGATCGAGCCGCCATCCGTCATCAGCTTCTCGGCGCGGCGCGCGAGCGCGGTCAGCGAGTAGCAGGAGACGAGCATCGTCTGCGTGAAGTTGTCCTCGGTCGTATCGACGTAGCGCCCGTCGAGCTCGTTCTTGTCGGAGAACGCGATGGCGTGCACCAGGAAGTCGAGCCGTCCCCAAACGCGTTCGAGCTCGGCGAAGAGGGCATCGACGGAGGCTTTATCTGTGACGTCGCAGGGAAGCACCACGCTGGTGCCGAGTTCCGCCGCCAAGGGCTGTACCCGCTTCTTCAGCGCATCGCCCTGATAGGTCAGCGCCACCTCGGCGCCCTGAGCCACAACGGCCTTGGCGATCCCCCAGGCAATCGAGCGGTTGTTCGCGACTCCCATGATGAGTCCGCGCTTGCCGGCCATCAGCGTGCCCGCAAGCTGTTCCGCGCCCGGCGCCGTTTCGGTCATTTGCTCGCAATCCTTATCCTGATTTGCGCGCATCCTACACAAAAGGACTTTCCGGTCCAGAGACGCGCGTGCGGCTCGTTCCGGAAGGGTCCGGCGCGCCATCCGCGTCCTTGTGCGGGCGACGCGCTCCGGTGCGGATCGCGTCGTATTTTTTATGATATTCCAGTTGGTTATTAATCCGACGCGCGCGCTCGGAGACTTGCGGAGGGGGTCACCCTTCGAGGAGCCAGCGCCGATCCGGAAGGCGGCAGGCGATGCCTTCGGCGGTGCCGGTCTTGTAACCTGTGGTGAGAAGGACCACCACGTGGCGGCACAGGCGGCCCTCCGCGTTGCGGAACGAGGTGGTCGGCCGGACGATGCCGGAGAGCCGGCCGTTGACGCGGCGCCAGACGAACGGCTCGCCGTCGTCCATTTCGGACAGGCCCATCTGGATGCTTTCGAGCGCTGCGATTTCGTCGGCTTCGTCGAGGCTCGGACCCGGCAAGCCGGCAACTTGGGGGCGGCTCGTCTTGCTCTTGTCCGGGCAGTCGCATTTCGCGCCGTCCGGAACCGTCTCAGCGGAGAATACCGGTCCGCCCGAGAGGAACACGAAGGCTGCCAGCAAGACGCCAGTCAGGGCGGAGGCTTCCGCAAGGAGCACATGACGCATGACAGATGAACTCTTATACAACTGAACACGACAAGAACGCACCTGGCGTGCGGCCAACGGGCTGCTAGGACAGGTCTCCCGAGTGTGGCTGCTCATGGTTAAAAGATGCTAAAGCACCGTCCCGGACGTGAAGCCGACACTCGATGACAACCGCGGGGACCAACGTGACTGACGATACTGAAGCTGCCGATGGCGAGGCGTTCGCATCGACGGACGATCCGTTTCCTGTGATCGGCCGGTGGATCGACGATGCGACGCGCTCGGAGGTGGCCGACCCCAACGCCATGGCGCTTGCGACCGTCGATCCGGCAGGGTTGCCGAACGTCCGCATGGTGTTGCTCAAGGAGCTCGATGGACCCGAGCATCCGGCGCGCGGCTTTGTATTCTACACGAACCTCGAAAGCGCGAAGGGTCAAGAGCTGGCGGCCACGCCGAAAGCGGCGCTGTTGCTTCACTGGAAAAGCCTTGAGCGGCAAGTGCGTGCGCGCGGTGTGGTGAGCCCCGTGACGGCGGAGGAAGCCGATCAATATTTCGCGTCACGGCCCAGGCTCTCGCGGATCGGCGCGTGGGCGTCGGATCAGTCGCGGCCTCTCGAAAGCCGGTTCGCGCTCGAAAAGAAGGTCGGGCAGTATACCGCGAAGTTCGGGATCGGGGATATTCCGCGCCCGCCGCATTGGTCGGGGTTCCGGTTGACACCGGTGGAGGTGGAATTGTGGCACAGCCGGCCGTTCCGCCTGCACGATCGGATGGTGTTCCGGCGGTCCACCCCGTCCGGGGCTTGGACACAGACGCGGCTCTATCCCTAGCCGATGCTCATGCCACTTGCGGAAAGGTGGGCTGCCTGTAAGTGTGCTGCCAGAAAAGGGGGGGAGTCGCCGCGGCGGGCGCGCTTTTCCAACAGCTCAATGGGGGAAACTTGACAGAGACATCAGGGGTCGGAACGCCGACCGCGCCGCAGGCTGCGCGCGACTGGATCGCCATTTTACAGCGCTATCGCCATCCCGATCGGGCACGCAGCATCTTCGAGCTTTTCGTCACGCTCGTCCCCTTCGTCGCGCTCTGGGCCGCCGCGTGGCTCGCGCTCGATATCAGCTTCTGGCTGACGCTGGCGTTGACGGTGCCGGCCGCGTTCTTCCTCGTGCGCCTGTTCCTGATCCAGCATGACTGCGGTCACGGCGCGATGTTCAAGAAGCGCGTGACCAACGATTGGGTCGGACGGGCGATCGGCGTCCTGACGCTGACCCCGTACGACGCATGGAAGCGCAGCCACGCCATCCATCATGCCTCGCACGGAAACCTCGATCAGCGCGGCGTCGGCGATATCGACACGCTGACGGTTCGGGAATATCGCGCGCTCTCGCCCTGGCGGCGCGCGCTCTACCGCATCTACCGCAACCCCATCGTTCTGTTCGGGATCGGCCCCACGCTCCTCTTCGTGATCCAGCATCGGTTTCCGCTCTCGATGCTGCGCAATGCGGATTGGCGCAGCTGGGCCAGCGTGATCGGAACCAATCTTGCGCTCGTCGCCGTCGTCGGCGCCGCCGTCTGGTTCATGGGGTGGCAGGCGTTCCTGGCCGTGCACCTTCCGATCGTGATTATCGGGTCCTCGATCGGGGTCTGGCTGTTCTACATCCAGCACCAGTTCGAGGACACGTTCTGGGCGGAGAACCCCAACTGGAACGTGCACGAAGCCGCCCTGCACGGCAGCTCCCACTACGATCTGCCGGGCGTTCTGCCGTGGCTTACGGCGAACATCGGCGTGCATCACGTGCATCACCTCTACAGCCGCATTCCCTACTATCGGCTGCCGCAAGTACTCCGCGATTTTCCGGAGCTTGCGAATGTGCATCGCATCACGCTGTGGGAAAGCTTCAAGTGTGTGAAGCTGAGGCTCTGGGACGAGAACCAGCACCGCCTGGTATCGTTTGCCGAAGCGCGCGCCATCGCGTAGCCGCATGCCTAGCATGGCTCCAATGCAAAACGGCCCCGGGTTTTCCGGGGCCGTTGTCGTTCGTAGGGCGGCGACCTGAGATCAGGCGCGCGCAATGGTCTTGATGGCGCCGCGCGTCCGTCCCGAGCGCTCGGCAATCTCGCGATCCTGCTCTTCGATGATCGCACGCGCGGGCTCGTCGCCATCGAGGCCGCCCAGAATCTCGCTTGGAACCTTACGGTTCGAGGTCTGCGAGCCGTCCTCGTAGATGACATTGAACAGCACGAAGGCGGCTTTCGGGTTCGGCTTTTTGTTGCGGGCCATGAGCATCCTTTCACATGCGTTGTGCAGGGCGGCCCGAAGCGACGAGGGGCTTCGGGCCGAGCGTGCATTTCTCGAAAGCGCGGCATGGATCAGCCGGCGTCGCGGCTCGGGCGTGCGTCGCGGTTCGGACGCGGGCCGAAGCCCTGTTTGCGTGGGCGCGCATCTCCGCTGCGGGTGCTGCGCGTGAGGAAGCCCACGTTTCTCAGTCCGCCGCCCTGATCGGCCTCGCCACGACCCCGATCCTCGCGCGGCTTGTGCGTGCGATGTCCGTTCGGAGCCGAGCGCTGGCCCGGTGCGCCGGTGCGAGACGCGCCGTCGCGGGCTTCGCGGTGCGTGTCCTTGCGCTCCCCTGCGCGCTCGGCCGGGCGCTCGTTCCGCCGGCGGCCGCCGGCGTTGTGGGCGCTGCCATTCTGGCGATGCGGGGCGCCGCGACGGGCGCCGTTCGTCGGCTGGCCGTCGTTGCGATGCGAGGGCGTCTTGTCCGCCACGATGTTGGGGTCGTTGCGGCGGTCCTCGTGCGGGATCGTCTGGCGCGTGACGCGCTCGATCCCGCGCAGCAGATCGCGTTCTGCGGCGTCACACAGCGAAATCGCCGTGCCGGAGGCTCCGGCGCGCGCGGTGCGGCCGATACGGTGCACGTAGGCTTCCGGGACCTCGGGCAATTCGTAGTTCACGACGTGGGTCACGAGATCGACGTCGATGCCGCGCGCCGCGATGTCGGTCGCAACCAGGACGTTGATGCGTCCGTGCTTGAAGTCCTCGAGGGCCATCTCGCGCTGGCGCTGGCTCTTGTTGCCGTGGATTGCAGCGACCTTCGTGCCGCCGCCCTCCAGATGCCGGGCGACGCGGTCGGCGCCGCGCTTGGTACGCGTGAACACGAGCGTGCGTCCCATGTTGGAGGCGCCCAGGAGCTCGGCGAGAAGCGCGCGCTTCTTCGTCGTCTCGATCAGGATGACGCGCTGGCTCACACGCTCGGCCGTCGTGGAGACGGGGGTGACGGCAACCTTGACCGGCTCCTTCAGGAGCTCGTTCGCAAGGCCTGCGATCTCGTTCGGCATGGTGGCCGAGAAGAACAGGTTCTGCCGGCGATGCGACAGATGCGAGACGATGCGGCGGATCGGCTTCACGAAGCCGAGGTCGAGCATCTGGTCGGCTTCGTCCAGGACGAATACTTCCGTGCCGGAGATGTCGGCCGCGCGCTGGTCCATGAGATCGAGCAGGCGGCCGGGGGCGGCGACGAGCACGTCGACGCCGCGGGCGAGAGCCTGGATCTGCGGACGATGGCCGACGCCGCCGAACACGACGGCAACGGAAATGCCGAGATGGCGGCCGTAGGCGCGGAAGCTCTCGGCGATCTGCGAGGCGAGCTCACGCGTCGGCGACAGCACGAGCACGCGGCAGCCCTTGCGGGGCGCCGGGCGTGGGTTGCTTGCCAGGCGGTGCAGGATGGGGAGCGCAAAGGCGGCGGTCTTGCCGGTGCCGGTCTGGGCGATGCCCAGCAGATCGCGCCCCTCCATGACGGGGGGAATGGCCTTGGCCTGGATGGGCGTGGGGGCCGTGTAGCCTTCGTCGTTGAGGGCCTTCAGGATCGGCTCAGCCAGACGAAGATCGGAAAACGATGTCAAAGGGAATCTCTTTCTCTTCCAACCGCGCGTACGCGGACGGGCGGCGGCGCCTTCGAGGCGACACACCGCTCGGTGTTCAGATGACGCCCCGCGTGGCCTGGGCAGTCGGATGGGGAGTTTTTTCAGGGCGCTCAACAGGGGGACGAATAGGGCCAAGGGGCCCGGGACTTGTCCCTTCACGCGGCTGGAGCGCCGGAAAGACGCTTGACTGGTTCAAGCGTTGCGCGGCTTTTCTCATGCTGCGGGTGCGAAGTCAAGGACGGACCGGAGTAGCGGTGTCGCAGCCTGCCGGCTTTCCGGCCCTCGCTGTTCGAATTCGAGGCAATCCCATGCATCCGTCTGCCTACACCGTGATGGATCTTTACGAGCGCCATGCGGCGGCGTGGGACAGGGCGCGTTCGAGGTTGCTGGCCGAGAGGGCATGGCTCGACCGCTTTCGGGCTGCGATGGCGCCTCACGGGGCGGTCCTCGATCTAGGCTGTGGCGCAGGCGAGCCGCTGGCCGGTCACCTCATCCGAGGCGGGCACCGCGTTACGGGCGTCGACGCGTCTCCCTCGCTGGTCGCGCTGGCGGCGGCGCGGCTCCCCGATCACGCCTGGATCGTTCACGACATGCGCCGCATCGCGCTGGACGCTCAGTTCGACGGGATCCTTGCGTGGGACAGTTTCTTCCACCTCACGCGCGACGATCAGCGGGCGATGTTCGCGGTCTTTCGCGCACACGCCGCGCCGGGAGCGGCCCTGCTCTTTACGAGCGGTCCGTCTGACGGCGAGGCGATCGGCACGTTTCAGGGCGAGCCGCTTTACCACGCGAGCCTGGGTCCCGAGGTCTATCGCGGGCTGCTCGCCGAGAACGGGTTTGAGGTGGTGCAGCACGTTGCGGAAGATGAGACGTGCGGCGGACATACCGTGTGGCTCGCGCGGCGCAACGAGGCCGCGCCTCACAAGGGCAGCGGCGCATAAGAAAAGCCGCCGGCAGGGGCCGACGGCTTCTCGAATTCCGTAGGACGCTGTCGCCGAATTAGGCGAGCTGCACCTGGCCGGCCTGCTTGCCGCGGCCCTTCCGGTCGTCCTCGAGCACGAACGAAAGCTTGTCGCCCTCGTAAACGCTGTTGATGCCGGCCCGCTCAAGCGCCGAGATGTGGATGAAGACGTCCTTCGAGCCGTCCTCGGGCTGGATGAAACCGAAACCCTTGGCGGTGTTGAAGAACTTCACGGTGCCCGTGATGCGATCCATATCGATAGTTCCTTCTTGCGTGCAAAAGACAATAGACAGCCAACCCGAACGGCACGCCGTACGTCCGGGGTCTCAGTTCATTTTGAATAAGGGCAAACGGCCGGTGGCACGCTCTCTCATTTCAATTCCGTGAGGGTACGTTCCACCTCGGAGCGCACCGGCCTCGGCTATATGCGGGCAAGGTGTGGCGAAAGCAAGGATCAATTGGCGCGTGGCGCGTTCACTACATCGTGGCGCCCGGCGGCCTCGGCTTTCGTCCCGTCGATCGGCAGGGAGGCCCCGATTCTACGGGGGACTGCGGCTGCTCCGGGGGGAAAGTCTGGCCCGTTTTGCGGCGCTTGCATCCGTGTTGGACCCGACCCAAAATCCGGCATTTATAATGGCCGTGGCGGGTATAACGTGGCCGTTCCTTGTCGCACCCGGAGGCTCACATGCGCGTTTGCCAATCGTTTACCTTTGTCGCGGCGATCCTGCTTTCCTTGGGGGCGTCGCCCGCCGTCGCCGAGCCGACGGACATCGTGGTGCGGGTCTTGAGCAAGGACGCCAAGTTCATCGGAACCAGCATGGGCGGGATGCGCATCACGCTCCGGGACGCTGAGACGGGTGAGATCCTGGCGACGGGCCTCACCGAAGGCACGACGGGCGACACCTCTCTTCTCATGCACGAGCGCGGCGGCCGCCGGGCACAGCTCTCCGATTCTGCGGCGGCGAAATATCAAGTCACGCTCGATCTCGACGTGCCCCGGCTCATCGAGGTGGAAGCGTATGGCCCGCTGGCGCAGCGGCAGGCGGCCCAGCGAATTGTCTCCAGCCAGTGGGTCGTGCCGGGACGTCACATCAATGGAGGCGACGGATGGGTGCTCGAACTGCCCGGCTTTGCCGTGGACGTGCTCGCGCCGCCCGCGCACGTGCGCGTCGGTGACGTCGCCAGTGTCGACGTCCGTGCCAACGTCGTGACGATGTGCGGTTGCCCGGTCGAGCCGAAAGGAATCTGGAATGCGGACGGCTACGAAGTCCAGGCGATCGTGAGCCTCGACGGCAAGCCGGTTGCCCGGGTGCCGCTCGCGTTCGCGGGCGAGACCAGCCAGTTCGCCGGCTCGGTGCCTGTGGCGGCGCCGGGCTTCTACGACGTGATCGTCTACGCCTACGATCCCGCGACCGGGAACACGGGCGTCGATCGCACCACGTTTATCGCTGCCGGGAAGTGAGGCTCCCGGCTGCTGCGTCATAGAGCAGAGAATCTGCCGCAATTTCGACGCGACTTCTCATTATCTTAGACGCGGGTTTGCGATGGATAGCCGCGCGCCGTGGGGGCGGTTGGGGAGGAATTCGGGACCATCGCGGTGCATGCCCTCTGGGGTGAGGGGTGTGTGCGTCTTATCGTAAAAGCCCGCGTCGATCTGAAACCAATCAACCGCTTAGGTGTTTATGAGGTGTGCGGGGATGCCGTCCTGCACGCCACCCGAATTTTTGTGCCGAGTTCCTGGAAACAACACGGTCCTCCGCCATGCGTCCAAGTCATACGAAAGAGCGTGATTTGCGGATCGATTTTTTCCGCGGCCTCGCGCTCATCTTCATTTTCGTCGACCATATTCCCAACAACAGCTGGGCGAAGGGCACGCTGAAAAACTTTGGCTTTGCGGACGCGAGCGAAGTGTTCGTTCTGCTGGCCGGCTTTTCTGCGGGACTGGCCTATCTCTCTCTCGAAGAGAGGGGCGGTGTTCGGGCGGTGGTCGAGCGGTCTTCCCGGCGCGCGCGGGACATCTACGTCTGGCACATCGGCGTGTTTCTCGTTGCGTCCTTGCTGCTGTTCCTCGCGGCGCGCGCCTTCGGCAAGGCGTCCTATGTCAACAACATCGTGGTCGGGCATCTCGCGACGGAGCCCGTCTCGACGCTCCTCTCCGCGCTCGCGCTCTATTACCAGCCCAACATGATGAACATCCTGCCGATGTACGTCGTGCTGATGTTGTGGCTGCCCGTCATCATCGTCATGCTGCGCCGGAGCATTCCGGGCGCGCTGACGGTGGCGCTTGCGATCTGGCTCGTCACGAACGTCACCGGCTTTAACCTGCCAAGTTTTCAGATGGCGACGGGATGGTTCTTCAATCCGTTTGCGTGGCAGCTCCTGTTCACGGTCGGCGCGGCGGCGGCCATGCTTGCACGGCGGGCTCCTTCGGTCTCCACCCTGCGCCCCGAGATCCTCGTTCCGGCCGGCGCGTTCGTGGTGTTTGCATTTCTGGTCTCGGCCCCATGGGTGGCAATATCTTGGTTGCCGAGCGAGCGTTTGCTCCCACCCAATCTTCTAGGCGAGATGAGCAAAACTGATTTGTCGATGTGGCGGCTCCTGCACGTCGTCGCGCTGGCTTACGTTGTCGCAGCGCTTGTGCCTAAAAACGCACTCTGGCTGAAGCAATCGTGGGCCAATGCGGTGAGTCTTTGCGGAAAGCACTCGCTCGAAATATTTTCGTTAGGCACACTTCTGTCATTTTTAGGCTGGATAGCCCTTGCCGAGCTAGGGTCCAGTCAATTGATGGTGGCGGCAGTCAATGTCGCTGGCATCGCGATCATGAGTATGACCGCATGGCAGTTGTCACGACGCAAAGAAGATCGCCGCGCGCTCGCGCAGGCTTCGCCCGTACAAGCGCTCGCTTCATAGCGATTGCGATTGCCGCGACAGCGGGTCTCGGTTTCTCGGGTCTCGCGGCCGCTCAAGACGGATGCACAGTCCCCGCCGATCTCCTCAAGCTTCAGGCGCCGCTGCCGAAGCTTTCTCATGCCGTTCTCGCCGAGCAGCCGGTCCGCATCGTCGCGCTGGGGTCGTCGAGCACGTCGGGCACGGGCGCGAGCAGCCGCGAGCGGACGTATCCCGCGCGGCTCGAAAGGGAGCTTCGCGCGGCGTGGCCCGAGAACGATGTGCGCGTGATCAACGCGGGTGTCGGCGGGCAGCTCGCGCGGCACATGCTGGCGCGCATCGACCACGACGTGCTGAAACACAAGCCGCAACTCGTGATGTGGCAGACGGGCGTGAACGATGCGGTGCGCGGCGTGCCGCTCGACCGCTTCAAGGCGGAGATGCGCGACGGCATCGCGAAGATGCGCGAAGCGGGCGCGGACGTGGCCTTGATCGACCAGCAGTATTATCCCCGCTTCCAGCGGATCAAGAATGGCCCGGCCTACCTCGCCGCCGTGCGGGAAATCGCGGCAGAAACCAACGTGCCTGTGGTGCAGCGCTACCGGATCATGCAGCACCTGATCGACAGCGCGCAGTTCACGGCGGCGACGCTGCTCGCGCCGGATCAGTTCCACCTCAACGATACCTCCTATGGTTGCCTCGGGCATTTGCTGGCCCGGTCGCTGCGGTCTGCGGCGCAGGCGGTGGCTGCGCCCGCGCCCAAGCTTCAGGACGCCGTGAACGTCAAGGACGAAGCGCAGATGTGAGAGCGGCGGGGCCGGGAGGCCCCGGTCGCCTCGGCTCATCGGTCGACCTCGCGCCGCCTCGGCTCTTGCGGTGCGGGGAGGAATCGCGTGCAACAGGTCGGGGCGCTGCCCCTGTGTGCGCGATGAATGAGCCCGTCCTCTCATGACCGTTCGCCTCTCCAAGGCTCTGCTGACGTTTTCGGCCGGCATTTTCGCGCTGCTCGTCGGCCTCGACAACCTTCTCGACTACCAGGCGAACCTCGTGTTCGTGCAGCATGTGCTGTCGATGGACACGACCTTTCCCGAGAGCACGCTGCGCTGGCGGGCCGTCACCAGCCCGTGGCTGCAGCATGCCGCCTATTGGCTGATTATCGCGGCCGAGATCGGCACGGGCATTTTGTGTCTCGCCGGGGCGTGGCGAATGTTTTCCGCGCGGAAGGGGGATGCGCGGGCGTTCGAGGCCGCGAAGGCGCTGGCCGTCGCCGGGCTCACGGTTGGATTTCTGCTCTACTTCCTCGGCTTCCTCGTCATCGGCGGCGAATGGTTCAAGATGTGGCAATCCCAGACGTGGAATGCACAGGCGGCCGCGTTCCGCTTCGCCGCGTGCTTCGCGCTCGTCCTGATCTTCGTCGCGTTGCGGGACGAGGATGCGGGAGAGGCGCGGCCGTCGTGACGTTTGCCGCGCTCGATCCCTAAAGCAGCGGGCTGCAATCGAGCGAAAAGCCCATGGCGGGATCCGTCGGCGTGAACAGCTTCATGCAGTAGTCGTGCTGCTCGCCGGGTGAAGCACCCGGCGGGCCGACGCAGAACGCGTTCATGCGCACGTGGATGTCGTCGGTGGGCATGTCCGCTTCGAGCTCACACCAGAACTCGTACTGGCCGGCGTCACGCGGGCCGCAGGTGGTGGCGCAGCTTTTTAGGGTCGCGCGGCATGCCTGCGTTTCCGACGATCGCGTTCTCGAGCAGGCCTGCAGCGCGGAGGAGAGGCATTTTGTTTTCTCGGCCGGGGGCGCGTGTTCGCAGCTCTCGTTCGCGGCGAGCCCGCAGGCGTCATACGTCTCGTAGACGGGATCGAGGCAGGTCTGCGTGGCGTCCTCGCAGGCGGCGAGGCACGCCATGCGCTCGTCCGCTGCGGCGGGGGGCGTGCCCACGAGCAGCGCGGCGGCGAAGAGGACGAGTGCGGGCGCGACGTTCATGGGGGCCTCCGGCGCTTCGATACTCCGAGAGTAACCCACTTCGAGCGGACTTGTGCCTCAGAGCGGGGCGATCACGCGTGGATAGCCGCGAGGTTGTGCGGCGTGTGGGTGGGCGACACTCGGGGAGCGGAGCGGCAGGCCGTGGTTACCACGCGGAGATGCGGCCTCCATTGCTTGCCGTGCGCCGCGAAGATCGAGGTTAAACCAACCTACTTTGCTCAACAGCCGCCGCGATGAAGCTCTTGAAGAGCGGGTGGGGGTCGAAGGGGCGGGATTTCAGCTCCGGGTGGAACTGCACGCCGATGAACCAGGGGTGATCCGGGTATTCGACCGTCTCCGGCAGCAGGCCATCGGGTGAGGTGCCGGCGAATTTCAATCCCGCCGCCTCCAAGCGCTCGCGGTACTGCGTGTTCACTTCGTAGCGGTGGCGGTGGCGCTCGGAGATTTCGGTCGCGCCGTAGATCTTCGCGATGCGGCTGCCGTTCGTGAGGGCTGCGGGGAAGGCGCCGAGGCGCATGGTGCCGCCGAGGTCGCCGCCCTGGCGGCGCTGCTCCAGCTCGTTGCCCTGCATCCATTCCGTCATGAGGCCGACGACGGGCT
>ENA-UOUJ01001212-UOUJ01001212.1-activated-sludge-metagenome-genome-assembly--contig:-NODE-1212-length-14270-cov-4.888850_pt1 | contig 14270 bp, 8 predicted proteins | sample MGYA00249839_ERZ747224 | MGnify/ENA primary metagenome ERZ747224 (study PRJEB28782, sample SAMN03220277) | activated sludge metagenome | biome: wastewater; feature: sewage sludge; material... | reverse complement strand
CTTTGTGCTTATTATCAATGGCTGAAGCTCAATCATACCTGGCAGGATGGTTCGTATTGGAGTAGTGGCTGGGGAACAGGTATGGACAACCAGCCCCGTCTGCAACCCCAGTATAATCCTATTTTTTCTAATGGGCACATGACGTGGATTGACACCTGTCTGCAACAATTATTTATTGGGAAGATTTTGGTTGACTTTGGGTTTCTGACAGAGCGATGGCAAGAGATTGAGGACATTGAAGATGATGTGAAATTTCTAAAAAGGTATATTAAAGAAAAGATGTGGGATGCAAAATCTTCATTTTTATATGACAGGTATTCGGATAGCACCAAAGGAACGTTGAAGTCAATTGGCGCTTTTTGGGCTTTGTGGACAGATGTATTGGAAAAGAAAGAATTAGAAGATTTTGTAAAACACTTAAAAGACAAAGAAACATTTTTCAGGCATCATCCTGTTCCTTCAATGCCGGCTAATCATCCCAAGTATCAGGCAGATGGTCGGTATTGGCAGGGAGGAGTGTGGGCGCCTACAAATTATATGGTATTGGCCGGGCTGAGAAACAAAGGATTTGATTCATTGGCTTTCGAATTAGCCATGAAACATCATGAGCAAGTGTTGGAAGTATATAAAAATACAGGCACATTTTGGGAGTATTATGCACCCGAAAAAACCGAGCCCGGTTTTCTGGCAAGACCTGATTTTATTGGATGGACAGGCTTGGTACCTATTTCCATCATGTTCGAAATGATTTTCGGTATTCAGGCAAATTTAATTGATAAAACAATAGGCTGGAATGTTAGATTAACAGAGGAGCATGGGATTGAGCAGTATCCTTTTGGTAAAAACGGTTTGATATCCTTCAGATGCAATAATAGAAAAAATGTTAATGAAAAACCTTCTATTGTCATTCATTCCAATATTGAGTTCACCTTAAAACTCAGGTGGTCAGGCAGTGAGCAGATTATTCAGATTAAAACCGGCGAAAACAAAATCTGATGAGTAAATCAGGTTGATAAAGTAAATGCCGTGAATTCGGTTAATTAAATATTGTCTTAATAAATCATTAGTAATAATGCAACAAAGGTTAATGATATTTTTTTTTATTTTTTTACTTTTTTCCTGCTCAAAAAAGGATAAGTCACCAATTGATTATGTTGATCCTTTGATAGGAACAGGTTTTCATGGCCACACGTTCCCAGGTGCAACAACTCCTTTTGGTGCGGTGCAGTTGAGTCCTGATACTCGCTTTGGAAACTGGGATGCTTGTTCGGGCTATCATTACAGCGATTCTGCTATTATTGGTTTTTCCCACACTCACCTGAGTGGTACCGGCGTAGCTGATTTGGGAGATATTCTTTTTCATCCAACCACCAAGGAATTTAAGCCCACATCAGATGGATATATTTTTGACTATTTACTTTTTTCTCATAAAGATGAAATGGCATCTCCAGGATATTATTCTGTAAATTTTAAGCAGGAAGGAATAAATGCTGAATTAACTGCCACTGCTCACACAGGAATGCATAGATATACTTTTGAAAAGGCAAAGGAAGTAAATCTGATAATAGACATGCATCATCTTTTGGCAGAGGAAAGTATTGATTCGCTTGAAATTATGCAAACCGGAGAGAATAAGATCTCCGGCATGCGTCGCACTCAAGGGTGGACACCTAACCAGTATGTTTTTTTTGTAGCCCGCTTTTCAAAAAAGTTTACCAGCGTTCAGCATATAAATAATGGTAAAGTATTAAAGGAAAGTGATGCGCCGACCAGTAGCAATCAACAATTTTTTATAAAATTTGGAAAATCAGATGGTACGCCTTTGGTTGTTCAGGTAGGGTTGTCGGCAGTAAGCCGGGAAAATGCACTACTAAATCTTGAGGCTGAAAATGGAAAATTTAATTTTGACTCTGTTCAACATCAGGCTAAGCAAAAATGGGTGGAGGCGCTTTCTCAAATAACGGTAAAGGGAGGAAGCGAGGACGATAAGAAAAATTTTTATACTGCCATATATCACACCAAGTTAATGCCAAACCTAATGAGCGATAGCAATGGTGAATATCGCAGGCATAATATGAAAACAGGTCAACTGCCGATTGGAAAAAATTATTATTCTGCTTTTTCAATCTGGGATACTTTTCGTGCATGGAATCCATTACAAACTATTGTTGATACGTCTTTGGTAAATCAAATGATTAACTCCCTTCTTCTTATGTATGATGATACGGGAGAGTTACCTATATGGCCACTTTCGGCGGGTGAAACCGGTACCATGATTGGCTATCATGCAGTGTCGATTATTGCAGATGCTTACCTAAAAGGCATAAGGGGCTTTGACACAGAAAAGGCTTTGCAAGCTATGAAGGTATCGTCTGATATTAATAAAAAAGGATCTGACTATTATACTCGATTGGGTTATATACCCTCTAATATAAAAAGAGAATCTGTATCCTGCGTATTGGAGTATGCTTATGACGATTGGTGCATTTCGCAAATGGCAAAGGAAATGGGAAGGCTGGCAGATTTTGAAAAATACCGGCAAAGAGCTTTATCTTATATTAATGTGTTTGACGGGTTTTCAAAATTTTTCAGAGGGAAACGATTGGATGGAAACTGGGATAATCCTTTCAATCCCTTTGAACCGGGTAGGGCATATACCGAGGCTACCGCTTGGCAATACCGTTTCTTTGTGCCACATGACGTAAATGGAATGGAGCAATTATTTGGCGGTAGAGATGAATTTGTAAAACAATTAGACAGTCTGTTTATTGTTACTTCTGATGTTCAGGGCGAAATGGTGGATATTACAGGTTTGATAGGTCAGTATGCGCATGGCAACGAACCCAGCCATCACATGGCTTATTTGTATAATTATGTAGGTCAGCCATGGAAAACTCAGGAGCTTACCCGACGTATATTAAAAGAACTCTATCACCCTACGCCCGAAGGCATTAGCGGCAATGAGGATTGTGGCCAAATGTCGGCCTGGTATATCCTCAGTAGTCTGGGTATTTATGAGGTATGTCCCGGGTCTAATCAATTTGTTCTTACCACTCCTTTGTTTGAGAAGATAAATATCAAACTGACAAATGGCAAAACACTGGTAATAAAAGCCAACAATCCAAAAGATAATATTTATATTGATAAAGTAGTTTTAAATGGCAGAGACTTAAATGCAAATTTTATTACCTATGACCAAATAATGGGAGGCGGCGAGCTCTCGTTTTCATTGTCATCTTCTCCCAATAAACAAAGAGGTACACAAGAAGATGCACTTCCCTACTCATTAACAATCGGACAAAAAGTATCCATTCCATATAATCATGGAGATTTGAATTTATTTGTGGGTGAGGCAGAGGTAACATTAGGAACAGCCACCTCTGGAGCAGCTATTTACTATTCTCTTGATGGAAAAGATCCAGATACAACAAGTATTTTATATCAGGCTCCTTTTAAAATTCAGAACTCTTATTTGATAAAGGCTAAAGCGTTTAAAAAAGGCTGCCAACCAAGCCCAATATTCTCCATTCAGGCTTCAAAAGCTAATATGGAGAAAGGTGAAACAAACCCCAAAACCGAAAACGGAACCAACTTCAAGTATTATGAAGGGAACTTTAGTAGTGTTAGCCAAATTGAAAAATCAGTGGTAAAAGCGAGTGGAACTATAGCGGCTCCCACTATTAAGGAGGCCATGCAACCCGATCATTTTGGTTATATTTTTACAGGATTCATCTATATTCCGCAGGATGATGTTTATGAATTTATGACCAAATCAGATGATGGAAGTGTATTATATATTAATAACACAAAAGTGGTGGACAATGATGGTTCTCATGCAGCCATCACTGCTACCGGTCGCATAGCTTTAAAAAAGGGTTTTCATCCGTATAAGTTGATGTATTTTGAGGATTATGAAGGGGACGAGTTGAGCTGGGCATGGAAGCGTGTTGCTGATAAACAGTATGCCCCTATTCCTAAGGAAAATTTATTTGTAAGATAGAAATATAAATGATTATGAAAATAGCTTATTCAAAACCGGTTTTGACAACTTTGGCGTTTATTTTTTGGGGTTTGTACGCCATAGCGCAGCAGCGCGTTTTAGTACATTCTCACAATGATTATCGCCAACGTGTTCCATTCTATCAGGCGTATGCTCAGGAAGTATTTTCAATTGAAGCTGATGTTTATTTAACTGCTGATGGAAAGCTGTTAGTAGGTCACGATCTTAAAGATTTGACAAAGAGTGCCAACTTTAAAGATATGTATGTGATGCCGCTGGTCAGGCTTTTTGAGCAGCATGGCGGAAAAGCCTGGAAGGGGAGTAATAATTTTTTGCAATTGATGATTGAACTTAAATCATCTACCGAACCCACGCTTTCCAAAGTAATAGCATTACTTAAGCAGTATCCAAAGGTTTTTGATTCTATTGCTAATCCCAATGCAGTTCGTGTAGTGATTACAGGCAATGTGCCTAAGCCGGGCAATTTTGCACAATATCCAAAATTTATTTCTTTTGACGGGCAAATCAATACTGAATATACTCCCGAACAGTTATCGAGAGTGGCTTTAATAAGTCCCCCATTTTTTGAGTATGCCAAATGGAACGGAAAGGGGACTCTAACTGCTGATCAAAAATCAAAGGTTACAAATGCAATCCAAAAGGCCCATTCTATGGGAAAGCCCATTCGCTTTTGGGGAGCACCTGATGGTGTTACCGCCTGGAATACTTTACATTCGATGGGAGTAGATATTATCAATACCGATAAAGTAGAAAAATGTATAGATTTTTTTAAGAATTTTGAAGACAAAAACTATAAAATATCGAAAGACCCAAACCATTCTCATGGATTGACTTCTACTGATAGATTGGATAAAACTACGTCTGGTTTCAAGGGGTTTGACAGAGAAAAAATACAACTGGCAAAGGGAGTGGAAGTGTATCAGCCAACCTATCTGAACAATGCAGCAAATACAAAGGTGAAAAACATTATTTTTCTTATTGGAGATGGCATGGGCCTGGCACAAATAAACGCAGCTGAAACGGTAAATAAAGGGTTAACACTTTTCAATTTTAAAAATATCGGTCTTCAAATGAACAGTCCGGCTGATGCTTATACTACTGACTCCGGAGCGGGTGGCAGTGCAATGGCGACCGGCGAACCAACCTTTAACCGCCATATCAGTATGACTGCCGATGGAAAAGTTACGCCTTCCTTAACGGATTATGCTTTTGACAAAGGACTTGCTTGCGGCGTTATTACCTTAGGAAACCTTGCTGATGCAACTCCTGCGGCTTTTTATGGTCATGCCACAGATAGAGATTATACTGACCAACTTACAAATTACCTGCTCGATGGCAAACTGACACTGCTTGCAGGTGGTGGAATGGATGTATTTACAGAAAGAAAAGATAAAAGCGAGTATTTAACTAAACTAAAAAAGATTTATAGGCTCACTGATGACTTTGAAGAAATAAATAAGGATGAGCGTAAAGTGATTTGCGCAGCTGGGCGTATGGATTTGGCAGCCACCCAGGGAACCCTTGACCTGCTGGCACGAATAACTAAAATGGGTATAGATAAAGTGCAAAAAGCAAATGACAAAGGGTTCTTTCTGATGGTAGAAGGAGCCAAAATTGATTATGCGGGTCACTCAAACTCATTACCGGGTTCCATTGTAGAAATGCTAAGTTTTGATATGGCAATTGCAGAGGCATTAAAGTTTGCCGATAGTAATGGCGAAACTCTGGTGGTGGTTACCGCCGACCATGAAACTGGCGGTTTAACCCTCATAGATGGCGATCGAGAGAAGGGGTTAATTACCGGTTATTATGTAACGGATGATCATACTCCAATTATGCTTCCTGTCTTTGCCTACGGACCTGGTTCGCAGGAGTTTATGGGCATATATAAAAACACTGAAATATTTCACAAAATGAAAAAGTTATTGAAATTATAAATATTTACACATGAATCGAAATTCGTTTTTAATCATTGTCTTTTTGCTAACAACCTATTTTACTTATGGACAAAAGAACATTACGCTTCAATTTAATAAAGAGGGCCAATTTAAAATAGCTCAATTTACTGATGTGCATTGGGATAACAAGTCGCCTAATTGTATTAAAACAACAGAAGTAATAAATTCTGTTTTGCAAGTAGAAAAACCTGACTTGGTGGTATTAACCGGTGATATTGTTACGGCGCCACCCGCAAAAGATGGCTGGAGGGCTTTGGGAAAAATATTTGAAAAGGCAAAAACACCTTGGGCGGTTGTATTAGGAAATCATGATGCAGAAACGGATTTGACAAGACAGGAAATTTTTGATGTAATCATTAGTCTTCCGTTTTTTGTTGGAATAAAAGGACCGAAAATATCTGGTGTTGGAAATTATGTTTTGCCAATTATGGGATCTAAACAAAGGCAGTCAGCAGCATTGCTTTATTGCTTAGATTCTCATAATAAACCATCAGCGCATAAATATGGTCATTACGATTGGATTCATTTTGATCAAATAGACTGGTATCGAAAAACGAGCGAGGCGTTTTCAAAGAAAAATAATAACCAACCTCTACCTGCTCTGGCCTTTTTCCATATTCCTTTGCTTGAGTATAACAATATTGTAGGGAAAGGAACCACTGTAGGAATAAAAAAGGAAGGTGTCGCCGCCTCTGAAATAAACTCAGGACTGTTTGGCTCTTTTATTGAAAAAGCGGATGTAATGGGTGTCTTTGTGGGCCACGATCATAACAATGACTATATTGGCATTGAACATGATATTGCTTTGGCCTTTGGCAGAACATCAGGGATAGACGCTTATGGGGTATTGGAAAGAGGAAGTCGGATTATTAATTTATTTGAAGGTAAGTTTCAATTTGATACCTGGATTCGTACTAAAAAAGGAATTGAGTTTGCATATTATTTTCCTTCTGGTTTATCTGCTAATGATGAAGACACTATGACCTACATGCCTGCCAGGTCCGATGTTAAAAATAAAACATCAGGGCTTTCATTTACCTATTATGAAGGTGGACGATTAAAAAAAATTGAGGATATATTTACTAAAGGAAAACTAATTAAAGAGGGAGTTGTAAATAATTTTTCATTTATGCCTGCTGAATCGAAGGATTCGTTTGCACTTGTGTTTAAAGGATTTATCGAAATACCAGAGAGGGCAGTGTATCGTTTTTATACCTATTCTGATGATGGGTCTAAATTATCAATAGATGGGAAAGTAGTGGTGGATAATGATGGTTCTCACAGCGCTCAACGTAAAGAAGGAAAAATAGCATTGGAGCCGGGCTTGCACGAAATTGAACTGGTGTATTTTGAAGATTATATGGGTGAAATTTTAGAAGTCGGATGGTCAAGCCGATTTATTCGGGAAGAGGTAATCCCAGATAAGGTGCTATTTACCAGGAAAAATTAGTAATTATAATAAAAAATTCTGCTTTGCGCAGGATTTTCTATTAATTGAATAAATCTTTTAGTTTGTCAAAAAAACCTTTCTCGGTTTTTTCGGGATTAGGTTTAAGGTTGGTCGAATGGCTCAGTTTTTCTAAAATCTTTTTCTCTTCATCCGTCAGATGCTGGGGTGTCCATACATTCACCTGAATCAGTTGATCGCCTTTTTCATAATGCGAGTGTGCATTGGGGAAACCCTTGCCCTTTAGCCTGAAAATCTTACCACTCTGAGTTCCGGGCGGAATTTTAATTTTGGCCCTGCCATCTATCGTAGGTACTTCTACATTGATGCCGAATACTGCATCAGTGAAGGAAATATGCAGATCGTAAGCTACATTCAGCCCTTCTCTTTGCAGTTCTTTATGTGCCTCCTCTTCAATCAGTACTAATAAATCACCCGGCATACCGCCTCGCTCACCGGCATTACCTTTACCGCTCACATTCAATTGCATCCCTGCCTGTACTCCTGCAGGAACGTCAATGGTGATTGTTTCTTCGGTATAAACTCTTCCTTCTCCGCGGCAACTGGTACATTTTGCTGTAATGGTACTGCCTTCTCCGTTACAGGTGGGGCAGGTAGTTACGGTTTGCATCTGACCTAAGAATGTATTTTGTACTCTCTTCATCTGGCCACTACCGTGGCAGGTACTACATGTCTGTACACTTCCTTTATCCTTTGCACCATTGCCTCCACAGGTGCTACAAACCGCGTATTTCTTAACTTTAATGTTTTTGGTAACGCCTTTTGCAATTTCTTCATAATTCAATTTCAGCTTTACCCTTAGGTTGCTTCCTCTTACGCCACGGCTTCTGCCGCCACCGCCTCTGGAACGTCCTCCGCCAAAAAAACTACCGAACAAATCTTCTCCAAAAACATCTCCAAACTGACTGAAAATGTCATCCATATTCATGCCGCCTCCAAATCCGCGCCCCGCTCCACTAACGCCTGCATGGCCAAATCTGTCATACTGGGCACGCTTGTCTGCATCACTTAGTATCTCATACGCCTCGGCAGCTTCCTTAAACTTTTCTTCGGCTGCCTTATCGCCAGGGTTCCGATCTGGATGATACTGCATGGCTACTTTGCGATAGGCTTTTTTTATCTCATCTGCAGAAGCGGACTTGGAAACACCCAATATCTCGTAATAATCTCTTTTAGACATTCGCTTTTACTTGTTGTTTTAGTATTTAGTCTATTTACCCACTACCACTTTGGCATGGCGGATAATTTTATCATTCAAATAGTAGCCTTTTGTTACCACATCCACTATTTTCCCTTTCAATTTTTTATCAGGTGCGGGTATTTCGGCAATGGCATCATGCAGTTCAGGGTCAAACTCGGCGCCTAATGCTTCCATTTCTTTCAAACCTTTTGACTGTAAAATTGTCTTTAATTTATTGACAATCAATATCATGCCTTCTTTTAATGCTTTGTCTGTGTCATCGAGCTTTTCCAACTGTGCGAGCGCTCTGTCGCTATCATCTAAAACCTCCAGCAGGTCAATAATGACATCTTTTCCAGCCGTTTGAAACAGTTCTAACCTTTCTTTTGCGGTTCTTTTTCTAAAATTGTCAAATTCTGCCGCAAGGCGAAGGTATTTGTCCTTGCTATCCTTCAACTCAACTTCTAATTTTTGCAAATCAGAAGTTTCAGCACTGTCGGTTACATTTTCGCTACCATCCGAAGCTTCACCCGTGTTGATATCTAATTTATCATTAATGTCATTGATGTTTTCTAAATTTTCCGTCATAATTCTATTTTTTGAGCAATTATCTTTCTTCAATAATACTGCCAATTAGCCTTAAATAGACAAAATGGCGGTATTCTATACCCTTTTTAATCAAAAAGTTAAAAATTTTAAACAAAGCATAGAAAATTAAGTCAAACGCGTAACTTCAATGTCTATTTTTCAATCTTATGATAAGAAATGTATTTGCGGTATTGTTGTGCTTGTTTTTTTTGAACATAAATGCTCAAAAGCCGCTTGAAAATCTGACCAATTGGTCCAGAATAAATCCTATAGAAAAAGTTTATTTGCATACTGATAGAGAATCTTATTTTGCCGGAGAATCTGTGTGGCTCAAAGGCTATTTTCAGGACGGATTGGTTCTTTCTGCCAAAAGCACTTCCTTGTATGTCGAATTATTGGATAATAATTCTAAAGTATTGATTAAGAATGTCTTTCCTGCTGTTCAGGGAGTGGCATTCGGTCAGATTGATCTGCCCGAAAACTTACCTTCAGGGTCTTACCAGTTAAGGGCTTACGCTCCTTTGATGCTCAATCAGCCTGATTTCTTATTCAGTAAAAGAATTACAGTTTATGGAAAAATTGAAAAAAGGGATGCCGCAAAAACAACCGGTAAAATAGGTTTTTCCTTTTTTCCCGAAGGTGGAAATCTCATAACCGGTATTACAAGTAGGGTTGCTTTTAAAATAACAGATGAAAACGGATTGCCATTGGCTGCCAATGGAGAAATCAGAAACAATAAGAATCAATTAGTTACGGTTTTTAGTACCTATCACGATGGTATGGGCAGCTTTTCAATAACGCCTTTGGAAGGCGAAAGCTATTTCGCCGTGCTTATGGCCGGTGGTAATGACGGAAAATATGCTTTGCCCGAATCTACCAAAAAAGGGGTTGTGATGGATGTAGAAAATGCAGGATCAGGAAAGCGAATCAGGATTTCGCAATTGCCTGATAATGACCCGTTTAGAGTAGCCTATATTACAGGCTTGATGGAAAATGGCATTGTGTTCAAGCAGGAAATAAATACTTTAAAAAATGATTTTGGCGTTGTAATTCAAACGGCGAACCTTTATTCGGGTATTTTAAACGTAACGGTGTTTAATAAAGACGGTATTCCTCTTGCCGCAAGAATGATTTTTGTGGATAATAAAGATTATGTATTGCCCGGTAAAATTTCGGTGGACACCCTCAATACCGGTGAACGTAAACGAAACCATTTTTCTGTACATCTGAAAGATACCATAATCGGTAATTTTTCAGTTTCTATTACTGATGCGGACTATGAAGGTGCCAATCCGAGGGCACAAAATATATATTCAGCTTTTCTGCTTACAGGTGATTTAAAAGGGTATATACACAATCCTGCATGGTATTTTAATGCAGATAGTGATTCTGTTTCAACCGGTTTGGATTTGGTGATGATGACTAACGGTTGGACAAGATTCAAATGGACGGATGTCAACAACAATTCACTTCCGAAACCATTAATTAAGGATCCGGGCTATATTAATTTTTCTGGAAAAATAACTATTGAAGGTCGACGAAAACCCTTTGCCAATAAAGAATTGATGATGTGGCTGAAACCGGCTGATACTACCAGGCGTGGAGCGATGCAAATAATAAAAACCGACTCATTAGGTAGGTTTAGGATGGATTCTTCTATTTTTTATGGTAAGAATCAGGTATTGTTCAGCGATATTAAAGGCAAGAAAAGTAAGTTTATTGAGGTGAAAATGGATTCAGACTCTTTGTTTAAACCTTATGTTTTAAACCCACTGCTGATACCTTATTATCGAAAACCGACTGGCGAAGATGATGTAACGCGCAAAATGGGGAATGCGTATAACGATTTTCTAAAAGCAGAGGGATTAATGCTGGAGAATGTAACAGTGCGGGGAAAAACAAAATCCAAAACCGAACAATTGGAAAGTAAATATGCGAGTGGCTTGTTTTCGGGAGGAATAGATTCCAAAGTTTTTGACCTCAGTGAGGAAAATGCTGTTGGCTCAGATATTTTTCAGTATTTGCAGGGTCGTGTTGCCGGATTGATGATTTCGGGTACGCCGGGTGATTATAAACTTTCGTACCGGAGTGGTGGCCTGGGTAATAATAATGTATCCTTATTTTTAGATGAAATGCCGGTGGATGCCAGTTTTATTGAGTCAATTCCTGTTAATCAGATAGCTTATGTTAAACTTTACCCCCATTTTATTGGTGCTTCGGGCAATAGCGCATCACTGGCGGTTTATACCAAAAAGGGCGCTGACCTTAATGCAGTACTTCCTGCCTCAACAGATATTATCAGCTACAATGGTTATACCGTCATAAAGGAATTTTTTCATCCTGATTATTCTGTTCGAAAACCGGAACATTCAAAAGCTGATTACAGACTAACATTGAGTTGGCGACCTTACGTTAACCTGGCTGCTGTTAATCCGGTTATCCCGTTGACCTTTTTTAATAACGACCGCACTAAACGGTTTAAGGTGGTGGTGGAAGGTATGACAAATGACGGCAGAATGTTGATGCTGGAAAAAATTATTGATCATGACTAAAACCAGGATATAGTTAGTAGCTTAATTCTGTTTAAATTTGTCAGATGAAGATTTCGGATATTACAGGTTATCTCGATAGTATAGCGCCTCCTTCTTTGCAGGAAGGATACGACAATGCCGGGCTCCTTACAGGCGATAAAGACTGGGAGTGCCATGGTGTAATCTGCTGCCTTGATGCGGTAGAAGCGGTGATTGATGAAGCTATTGAAAAAAAATGTAATCTGGTAGTGGCCCATCATCCTATAATATTTTCAGGGTTAAAAAAAATTACAGGTAAAACTTATGTGGAGCGTACCATTATTAAAGCAATTAAAAACGATATTGCTATATATGCTATACACACCAATCTGGATAATATAATTTCCGGTGTAAATGGCATGATTGCATCTAAATTGGGTTTGAAAAACACCGAGATTCTTTCTTCCAAAAAGAACCGGCTTCAGAAATTATATTTTTATGTTCCGGCCGGTCATGCTGCAAAAGTGATGGATGCTTTGTTTGAAGTCGGTGGTGGAAACATTGGCAACTATAGCGAATGTAGTTTTTCGGTAAATGGAAAGGGAACTTTTAAGCCTAATGAAGCTGCCAATCCTTTTAGCGGGCAGCAGGGAGTAAGGAGTGAGGATGATGAACTGAAAATAGAAATTCTTTTTCCGGTATGGCTGCAAAACAAGATGATAAGCGCTTTAAAGAGCAGCCATCCTTATGAAGAAGTAGCTTATGAAGTGATCTCCTTGGAAAATCGGCATCAGGAACTTGGGTCAGGATTAACCGGCGAGCTGGCTACACCGGCGGAAGAAACGGCTTTTTTGGAGAAATTAAAAGAAATATTTGACCTCAAACTGATAAAGCACACATCGCTCAGGGGTAAGCCCATCAAAAAAGTAGCCGTTTGCGGCGGGGCCGGCAGCTTTTTAATCGGTGATGCAATCGCTTCACAATCAGATATATACATTACATCCGATGTAAAATATCATGAATTTTTTGATGCAGATGGTAAGCTGGTTTTAGCAGACATTGGTCATTTTGAAAGCGAACAATTTACGATTGATCTTTTAGCAGAATTTTTAGAAAAAAAATTCCGTAACTTTGCCGTCCTTAAAACAGGGGTGAATACCAATCCGGTACATTACTTTTTATGAAATAATGAACACTGAAAGAGAGGTATTTTCAATTCTTAATGTACAAATTTTAATATCAATATGCCACAATTAAAAGAATTTTCAATTGAAGAAAAACTGGGTTCCCTCATCTATTTGCAAAAAATTGACAGCAAATTAGATATTATAAAAATTCTGAAAGGAGAACTTCCGATGGAGGTAGCAGACCTTGAAGATGAAATTCATGGATTACATGCCAGGCAAACCCGCATTGAAGAAGAAATTAATGGTATCACAGAATATATTGAAGACAGAAAAAATACGATTAAGGATGCTGAGGCATTAATAAAGAAATACGAAAAAGACAGCGACAATGTAAAAAATAATCGTGAGTATGAGGCTATCAATAAAGAAATTGAGATGCAGCAGCTGGAAATAAAACTGGCCGAGAAGCACATCAAAGACGCTAATGAAGAAATAGCAGAGAAAGTGGAGCTTTTGGAAAAAGCAAAGAAAAATATCAGCACGAAAGAGGGCACGCTGGAAGTAAAGAAAGCAGAGCTTGAAAAAATTATTATTACCAACGAAAAAGAAGAAAAGCATTTTCTGAAGCAATCAGAAGAAGCTAAAGCAGAAGTAGAGCCTCGCCTGCTGGTAAGCTACGAAAAAATCAGGAATAACTTCCGCAACGGACTGGCAGTAGTGCCTGTGCTGAGAGATGCCTGTGGCGGTTGTTTCTATGCGATACCTCCTCAAAAACAAAGTGAAATTAAACAACACAAGAAAATTGTAGCCTGCGAAAACTGCGGTCGCATTTTAGTGGATGAAGAACTTCACAATAGCATAGAATTGAAATAGATTTCAGGGGAAAGAAATTTTTAAACCAAATAGCTACTATCGTAATAAGGTAGTAGCTATTTGGTTTTTATTTGTCGTAACCATTTTTCTTATGCAGTTCCGGGCGAAATTAGTACCTGTTTAAAAAATATTATAAATATCCAGTATTTCTCTGGCCACTTTTTTAGTATTGAATTTGAGATCAATCAATTTGCCCGTTCTCATATCAAAGACCCAGCCGTGAATTGAAATTCTTTTTTCCAAAAGTGCTTTTTGCACATCACGGGTTTTGACGAGGTTTATGCATTGTTCCAAAACATTCAGCTCCACTAAGCGGTCATATCTTTCATCTATTGATTTTATGGAATTTAATTCATCTTTATGCAAACGATAAACATCGCGGATATTCCTAAGCCAGGGATTCAGGAGGCCCTCATCGCTTGCGGTTATTGCTGTCTTTACTCCTCCGCAACCATAATGGCCGCATACAACTAAATGTTTTACTTTAATACACTACCATCCGGAAGTTAAAAAAAGAAAATAGCCCATATTATCTTTGAGGTGAC
>ENA-UOUJ01001211-UOUJ01001211.1-activated-sludge-metagenome-genome-assembly--contig:-NODE-1211-length-14281-cov-4.229369_pt1 | contig 14281 bp, 8 predicted proteins | sample MGYA00249839_ERZ747224 | MGnify/ENA primary metagenome ERZ747224 (study PRJEB28782, sample SAMN03220277) | activated sludge metagenome | biome: wastewater; feature: sewage sludge; material... | reverse complement strand
GACGATCGGCGGGGCGCGATTTGCGCCGGCCCAGGTCGAGGCCGTCCTCGCCAGAGGCGTGTTGAAGGCTTCCTTTCCGAACCTCGGCGCTTATGACGGGCGAGCCAATGGCAGCCTGTCGATCGATGCGTCCGCGAACAACCCGTCCTACGCGCTCAAGGCCGAGGTGAGCGGCGTTCGCGCGCTGCCGCTGTTGTCGAGTCTCGCCGATTTCGACAATGTCGATGGCAGGATGCGGGCGACAACCGATGTCCGGGGCATCGGCGCCAGCTTGCGCGCGATCATGTCGAGCCTTGCGGGGACGGCTTCGATCGACGTCCGCGACGGAACGATCCGCGATCTCAATATCGCGAAAATGATCCGTGCGTTGACATCCGGCACCCTGTCGGGATGGCAGGCGCGCCCGGACCAGACCACCGACCTGTCGCAACTCAGCGCCACCGCGACCATCGCGGAAGGACAGGCCACCACAAATGACCTTTATCTCGCCGGTCCGCTTGTGCGGATGACCGGCGCGGGCTCTGTCGATCTCGGCGCGAAGACGCTGGCGCTCCGGGTCGAGCCGAAACTCGTCATGAGCACCGAGGGCCAGGGAGGGCGCGCCGATCCGATCGGCCTCGGCATTCCGGTCGTCGTGCAGGGATCATGGAGCGAGCCGCGCATCTATCCTGACGTCGCCGGCATTCTCGACGACCCCGGCGCGGCCTATGCCAAGCTCAGGGAATGGGGACAGGGATTGTTCGGCAGCAGCGGGACCGGCAACCCCGGCACGTCCATCCCTCATATCGGAGAAACCCTTGATACCCTGATCCGGCAAGGTCTCGGCGCGGAAGCCAATCCCGCTCCCGCGGAATCACCCGCCGCGGGCAAGCCTTCGGAAGCACCGCCGCGCCGGGGGCCACCGTACCCGGACAAGCCACCGCCCATCGACGAGATCATGAAGCAGATGTTCGGGCGTTAGAGCGTTTTCGAGCGAAGTGGGTGCCGGTTCGCGTGAAGAAAACGCCAAATCAATATCATGGAGTCTCGCTTCTGATTCAATCAGAAGCGAGGCTCCAGAGCATGATCCGATCAAGTTGAAGCGGGACCATGATCCAAAATGCTCTTCGCAACGGCGCGCCGGTTCCGCAAGCGCCTTACCACATCGTCTGCCGGGCGCGCTCAAGCCAGGCTTTGTCATATTCCTCGCCGCCGACCCGATCCTTGCTCATCTCGGCGAGAATTTCACCGGCTGTCGGCAAGCTCTTGAGGTCGACGTGCCTGGAGGGATCCCAGAGGTGCGAGCGGATGATGGCGCGCGCGCACTGGAAGTAGATCTCCTGCACGGTCATCACGATGACCGAACGGGGCGCTTTGCCCTCGACCCCGAACGATGCCAGCAGTTCAGGATCGGCCGACACCAGCGCGCGGCCGTTGACGCGCAGGGTGGTGCCGGATCCCGGAATCAGAAACAGCAGCGCGGCCCGTGGATCGCGGATGAGATTGCGTAGCGAATCGACGCGATTGTTGCCGCGCCGATCCGGCAATATCAGCGTCAGGTCGTCCTGAACGCGAACGAAGCCCGGCAGATCGCCGCGCGGCGAGCAGTCGAGCCCTTCCTCACCGCAGGTCGCCAATATCGCGAAGGGAGAGCTTTCAATCAGCGCGCGATAGGACGGCGTGATCCGGTAGGCCACCTTGATCGTCGCCGCCTCGCCGGGCTGGCCATAAATGGCCTCGAGCTGCTCGATCGTCTCGATGGCGGTCACCACGATTTCATCTCCTTGCGTCGGCGCTTTCCGCCGTGGATGGGCCCGGACGGGTTATCATCCTATACAGCTAGAGCGTTTTCGAGCGAAGCGGACACCGGTTCGCGTGAAGAAAACGCGTCAAATCAAAATTATAGAGCGCGCGTCCGTGGAAACCGTGACCCCGAAGCCCCGGCTCCAGGAGTAATGAGGCCAAGGTCCGGGTCGCCCCGCTATCATGATCATGCCGCCCGCTGCATCGCCTTGCGCGCCAGGGCCAGCCCCATCAGCACGAAGGCGGAGGTTACTTCCGGACCGCCCACTACGATGCGGGTCGGCGTTTTCATCTTGTTCCATTCGTAAGCCCTGAAGGGACCGCGCCGGCCGCCTTCGCCGGCGTGAGCGAGGATGCAGTTCAGGGCGGGCGTGAAAGCCGCCCTCTCCGCGCCGAGATGGCCCAGCGCGATGAGCGCCAGCGCCGCGTCAAACGCGTTCATCTCGGCGGCGATCAGCGTGTCCTGCACGTAGCCAAGGATGCGGGCGCGCATGTAGCTGAAACTGTCGTCGGGATCGATCGCCTGCCGCGTGGCGGACGGCAGCATCGCGAATGCCGCGTAACAGCGTCCGAAATAGGCGCAATAAAGCTCGGGCAGATAATAGATGTGGGACCTTGGATCGGTGAACGCGCCGCTCTCGACCAGACGTCTCTGGAAGCGGATGATCCGCTGCACCGTTTGCAGGCGCTGCGGCGTCTGGAGGACACGCCACCGTGAACAGTTGCGGAAGCTGACCTCGAGAACATCGAGGTTGAGAGTGGGATCGAGATCGTTGCCGTAAGGACGATCGCCCGCGAGATTGTCGATCCAGGTGACGATGCCGCCGTCGTAATCGATGTTGTCGTTCAGCGGCACGGTCACGAGCGGCTCGTTGGCGCCGCCGCCGACCTGATAGCCCGCGTAAAAATCGAGCAGGGGCTGATCGAGGATCGGATCGTTCGAGCCGACTTGCGTCGCGGCCGAAAGCGAACAGGCCGTGGTGTCGCAGTCCGGAACGTAAATGCCGAAGCCGAGGTTCTGCTTGATATGCGTGAAAAAGCGGTTGAATCGTGGATGGGGATTGGGCGCCAGCGCCGTGATCACGCTGACCCGGCTCCCGTCGCGCGAGAGCACCTCCTCGCGGCTGGTTTTCAGGCAGAAATCGACCATCTCACTGCTCGCATGACGGATCGCATCGGTTTCCGCCGGCGTGGCAAGGCCGGTTTCGGCAAAACTCAGCAGCGCCTCGGTGAAGAAGGCGTCATAATAGGCCGAGCGATGGCGGATCTGCACCGGCTCCCACATCGGTTCGGCGATGCCGCGCCACGGCGGGTTGATCACCTCACGCGCCGGCGACCGCGCGATGAAGACCCGCGCCAGGTTAAAGAGCAGCGTCGAATTCTTGTAGCCGCGCGCGTCGAGGCCGGTGAGGGCGGCGAGAAAATCCCGGCCGCGCAAATCGGGATCGCCGATCAGGTTGAACGCCGCAAAGGTGGGGATGAACCCGTTGTTTCGGAACGATTGCAGCAGATGCGCGCCGCAGGTCCCGATCACGCGCTCGATATCGGCAAGGCCCGGCTCCGGCCCGGACCAGGACGTTGCGCCGGGCCGGGGATGGTGCAAAGTCACCGTATCCAGCAACGCCGCCACCGGCCGGCCGATCGCCGCCCAGTCCGGCGTCTCTTCATCCCGCGCCTGCCGCAGCGCGTCCTGTAGTTCTTGAAAGCGGGCCTGATCCCGCAGTTCCAGCAGGCCGGCGCGCCGCAACAGCGGGCGCAGCGCCGGGTTCGCCAGCGCGGTCCTGTAGAATTTGGCCAGATGCCCGTCGCCGCCCTGATGGTGCAACAGCACGGGATCGCACACGTCGTAGAGTGTCGGGCCGTCCTTGCGGTTGGTCAGCGCGCGGTAGACAGCGCCGGCTAGATGGCGAGCAGTCATGATTTCTTTCCGCGCCAGCGCGCATGTCGTTTCTTTCCGCCCGCGCCACCCGCGCGTGTTCCGGCGTCTCACTCAACGCCTGGTCAGCCAAGCCGTTGAGACGTATACGATTATAGCGTTTTCAAGCGAAGTGGATACCGGTTCGCGCGAAGAAAACGCGTCAAAAACAACAATCCGGAGCTTCGCTTCTGATTGAATCAGAAGCGATGAAGGCTCTGCGGGAAAGAGCAATGTGCAAAGTCAAAGTCACCGTATCAGACCTGAGCCGGCCTCCGGCCCAATGGCACGACTCCCCTCTCCGCAATTTTCGCACTCTCCCTCGGAGATCGCCCCGGGTTCCCATGCACACGCTTAACCAATTGTGTTTCCGATAAATAAAGGTTTCATGTTGCTCATTGGGCCATCAGCGGTGCAAAATCGTCTTTATGCTGCGGCGCCGCAAAACCAGCGCATTTGACCGCGACAAGCGGGCGCTCTCTCAAACCAGACGGACGATGGCGCAACTCATGTCGCGCTCCCGGACCGGACCAGGAATCGATCAGGATGACGTTGGGTCAGTTTCGCGTTTCCCACCGATCGGTCATGTTAGCCGCTGTCCTCGTCGGGATGGTCTCGCTGGCGATCGGGGCCCATGCAGCCCTCAACAAGCGCAGTCTGGAGGTCGCGAAGGCCCTGGACGCCGAGGATACGACGGGCAGCATCGCGGTCAAGCGTGCGCGGGTCGCGCTGGTCATCGGCAACGGGCACTATCCCGATGCAAGCCGACCGTTGAAGCAGTCCATCAATGATGCCCGGGCATTCGCAGCGGTTCTGCGGCGCGACGGCTTTGACGTCATCATGGTCGAGGACGCCGACAAGGAGGATATGCATCGCGCGGTCCGCCGGCTTCAATCGAAGATCGGTCCGGACACGACGGCGCTGCTGTTCTTCAGCGGTTTCGGCATTCAGTCGGGCCGCGAGAGCTACATGATCCCGGTCGACGCGCGGGTCTGGAGGGAAGCCGACGTTCGGCGCGACGGGCTCTCCATCGAAACCGTCCTGCGGGCGATGAAGGAGCGCGCCGCCAGGGTCAAGCTCGCCGTGATCGACGCCTCGCGGCGCAACCCGTATGAGCGGCGCTTCCGCTCCTACTCACACGGTCTCGCGCCGATCAACGCGCCGGATAACGCGCTGATCCTGTCATCGGCGACGCCGGGACAGGTCGTCGACGAGTCAGGCGGACAATACAGCCCGTTGATGGTTGAAATGCTGAAGAGTTTCGGTCAGCCGGACAGGGATGCCGAAAAGGTTTTCAGCAAGACGCGCGCAGCGGTTTCGCGCGCGAGCGAAGGAAAGCAGGTCCCGACCGTGTCGTCTTCGCTGGTTGAGGATGTGCCGTTCAAGCCTGATGCGGCGGTGGCCTCGCGCAAGGATACGGCAGCTATCGATTAGCCGCATGATCTTATCCGAGAGCCGGTTTCCACTTTGCGCTGGCGCGGCCCTTCGGGTCGGGATCATGCTCTACCAGAGTCTGTTGCAGCTGCGTTGAATTAGACTCGTCGCTTATTTTGTTTGAGCATGATCTTTTCCGAAAACCGGTTTCCACTTTTCGGGATCATGCTCTAACGGGCCGCGCTCGCTTCCAGGGCGATCGGCCTGACCGGATCGCCTTCGCGCAGCAGGGCGCCGGCGCGCGCCACCACAACGTCGCCTTCGGACAGCCCCTCCCGGATCTCAACCTGTCCTCCCGACAGCAATCCGACCTCGACGTGCCGCGTTTCAATCCGCTGGCGCCGGACCACCTGAACCACCGCGCCCGCGCTCCCATACAGGATCGCCGTCAGCGGCACCGCAATGCCGCAGCTTTCGCCGGTCTTGATGATGGCGCGGCCAAACGCATTCACCAACAGGTGCCTGCTGGGATCGACGGAGATGAAGACCTGCCCAAGCTGGCTGTTCGGTTCGACCGTCGGCGCGATCAGCCGAACCTTGCCGTCCATTTCACTGGCTCCGACGGCCATGACTTTAGCGGCCTGACCGACCGCGAGCTTCGAAAGGTCGCCGCTCGGCACCTGCCCAACCAGATCAAACTCGTTGCCGGTGACGATATTGAACAGCGCCTCACCCTTGCCCGACGCCACCGCTCCGATCTCGGCGGACGAACGGCTGACCAACCCCGCCACCGGGGCCGAAACCTGGGTCGTTCCACCTTCGGGACGCGTCAGGCGGGCAAGCGCCTGCCCGGCTGTCACGCTCTGTCCCGGCTCCGCTAGGATCTCGGCGACCTTCAGGCCCGGCCGCTCCGGCCGCACCGCGGTCTCGTTCTTCGGGATGAGTATCCCCGTGACCTGGACGCTCGCCGAGAAGCAGAACGTGGTGGCTTTCAGGACGCTGACGGCGGCGGCGTTCGGGATATCCTGTTCGTCCGCCGACACCCCCGCGGGAGCGGTGAGGATTGTCCCCCATACAGCGGCGAGCGCGAGACCCCGCGTTGCAATGTAGCGCCGTCCCAGCCATTTCTTGGACATCAGCAAGACTCTTTCCCGGGAAGATCGCGGCGAGAACGCGATCCGCTTCGCTTGAGAACGCTATAGTCAAGCCAGGATCGCGTTTCAACAACCGGCACGATCGAGGGCCACGCAAGGATTATAGCAAGGATGGTTCATGCCGTCCGGCCGGCGGGGGAGCGGACAGACCCGTCCTCGGCGTGATCGCGCCAGCGATGAATCTCGACCGCCGCGACCGGATGGTGGAAGCCTTTCAGGACCATCGGGGCCAGTTCAGCCGCATCGACGAGGTGTTCGACCACGCCATAGGCGCGCTGATTGACCACGATCTGGCCCGCTTTGGCTTCGTCGCAAAGGCGCGAGGCGAGATTGGTCACGCTGCCGATCGCCGCATATTCAAGCCGGCGCTCGAATCCGACCTGGCCCAGCGTGGCGTAGCCGACGGCGATCCCGACGCTGAAGCCTAGACTGTGACCCCGGCTTCGCCATTTCTGCGACAACAAGCCGACGGCATCGCGCATTTCGACCGCCATCCTGATGGCGCGTGGAGTGTGATCCGGAACCGGGACCGGAGCGTTGAACAAAACCATCACGCCGTCCCCCGCGTAACGGTCCAGCGTGCCTTCGTACTTGAAGATGAGTTCACCGAGCGCCGCGTGATATTCCCGCAGCACGTTCATCGCCTCTTCCGGTTCGGAGCTTTCGGTGAAGGCCGTGAAACCGCGCAGATCGCAGAACACCACCGTCACTTCGCCGCGATGGCTGTCGAGCAGCGAGTTCTGTCCGTCGGAAGAGGCGACGATTTGCGCGACCTGCGGCGCGAGGAAACGCTCCAGCCTCCGGATCCGTTCAATCTCCCCGAGCTGCGCCTCGACCCGCTCCTCAAGCGACCTGTTCCAGTTGAGCAGCCGATAGGTCTGCTCCTGGAGCTTGTCGGCTTGCTGCTGGACGACGCCGTGCGCAATGGCGAGCTCCTTACCCTTTCGATCGACCTCATGAAACAGTCTTGCATTGCGCATCGCCAACGCCGCCTGGTGGGCGAACGTCTGCATCAGCCCGACCAGGTTCGGCGAGAACGCACCCGCGCTCCGTCGCAGCATGATGAGCGATCCAAGAACGCCCTGCTGGTCCACGAGCGGGACCACCAGAACGGAACGGAAGCCGGCCGAGGCGGCGACCTCGTTGAGCGGATTCGCCTCCGCCGATGCGAGATCCTCAATCGCGATCGGCTGGCCGTTCGCCGCGGCCGCGCCCAGCAGGCTGTCGTCCGAGCCGATGACGAGGTGGTCGCCGGCCGCCGATTTCTCGATGCCGCTGGCCTCGACAAGATCGAAACGCCGGCTGCCGGCATCGAAACCGTAGATCAGCACGGCGTCCGCTTTCGTGATCTCCAGGGCGCGGGCGGCGACGGTCGAGAGCACCGCCTCGAGGTCCAGCGACGACACGACAGCGCGGCCGACTTCCTCGAGCACCTTGAGCTCGTTCACGGACTGCGCCAGATCGCGCGTGCGTTCCCTGACCTTGAGCTCGAGGTCCGAATAGGTCTCCTGAAGCTGCCCGGCCATGCTGTTGAACCGCTCCGCGAGCTGCTCAAGCTCATCGCCGGTCTTGATGTCGATGCGATGCCCGAAGTCGCCAGCACCGAGGCGCCGAGCACCGCCGCTGAGCGCCTGGATCGGGACCAGCATTCGGCGCGCCAGCAGCATGCCGGCGATGATCGCGACCACAAGACCGAACGCGACAAGAATTCCGATGCGTATCAAGAGATCGCGGATCGGCGCGAGCGCGAGACTTGCGGGTTGTTCAAGCACCACGAACCAGCGAAGCGTGGAGACCGGGCTCGACGCCGTCAGCACCGCCTGACCTTGATTGTTCGTTCCCGACGCCGACGACGCGTGCCCGGCATTCAGCAAGGACGCAAGCTGCGGCCGTAAAGAAAGATTCTCGCCGGGATGGAGCGTCTTGTCGGACGAGGCGAGCAGGATGCCGTTCGCGTCCACGACGTAGGCGGATCCCGCCTTGCCGCCCTGCGCATCCTCGACATATCCGGACAGAAAGCGAAGATCGATTTCCGCCACCGACGCGCCCGCGTCCCGTCCCGCATGAGCGACGGCGATCGACATGAAGGGCTGCCGATCGCGAAAGAACACCGGCGCGTATGTCATGCCTCGCGCTATGGTCCGGGTGAACCTCACGTCGCGGGAGAAATCGGCCCCGCTGCCGACCAGGACGGAGCGGCGAGACAAACGGAGTTGCTCGCGGCCCGATCCGTCGAGCTGAAAGATACGATCGACGGCCGGGACCTGGTTCAGCAATTCGGCGTAATCGGCGCGTCGTTGCTCGACCGTGACGACGCTGGCGCGCGTGACCCAGCTGACCTGACGCTCCAGATCAACCATCGCCTGCGAGATGCGGTGCGCCGCCGCATCGGCCTTCTCCGACATCGCCTGAACAAGCGCGGTTTTGGTCTGATTGTAGCTGATCCAGATCTCGAGCGCGCCGTTGACGGCGAGGACGAACACCACCAGGCCGACAAGCGACATGACGTACTTGACGAAAAGCCCCCTGCGAGGTGATCGGCTGTTGTTCTCTGCCCCGTTCATCCATGTCTCCGCTCGGCGGCCGATCTTGGAGCCGTCCCTCCCCTTCGTCGCGGCAGCCGGTGATCTTTAGCACAATTCCGCCATGACGCGGCGAGCCGGAATCTCGCTCCGGCCGGGTCCGGCGAATGGGGGCAAAGAAAAACCCCGCCGAAGCGGGGTCGTCATTCAGGCTATAACACGATCGAGCGAAGCATGTCCTCCGGGTTGATCCGGGATGGGCGCGGTTCGCGGAAAGAAAACGTCTCAGAACAACACTCAAGAGCTTCGCTTCTGATTCAATCAGAAGCGAGCGCGATCCTAGTGCCTGACGCCGGCGTGAGCTTCGGCCTTCAGCGCCTTTTCCTCGACGCCAAGCGTTTCACAGATCGCCTTCAGGCGTGAAGGATCCGGAAACCGGATTCCGCGCATGTAGAGCGAAATATCGCAGCGGCGGAAATCATGGGGACCGCGAAACCGCTTCGATGCTTCGCGGGCAAACTCCACATCGGTCCAATGCTTATCGGCGACAAGTTTTGCAAGGCGATTCCCGAACTCTACCTTATCGGCATCTGTCATCATTTTCTTTTCTTCCTGACTTCCCTTCCCCATGCATCGATCCTCCGGACGAACAACCGCCCGAACGACGATTCATGACGCAAGCCGCCAGCCTTCCAGCGAGTTTTCTTCCGTCGAAGGGAATGTATATCTTACTAGACATCGCCTGATTGACTTCCCACGCTCGCGTCAAAGCACCCCTGCGCATTCCGCATGCAGAGTGTCAACTCGTCGACTTATAGATCGGATGAATGATGAAGTGATCGACAGAGTCTTTATGTTCTGACGCGTTTTCTTCACGCGAACCGGATTCCGCTTCGCTCGAAAACGCTATGGCGCGAGCTCTTCAACGTAAAGCTCTTGACTTAACCGCCTTCGTCTCCGGTTCGGATGCCATGAACTCACGAGCTTCGAAAGGCCGCAAGCCGCTATCGCCCGGCGACGATGTTCATGCGCTGTCGCAAGCGGTCAGGATTGCGCGCCTTCAGGCCCCGTCGACCGGCTGTCCGTCGATGGAGCGTCGGATCACCTGACGCACCTTTGCGTTGGACAGGAACAGGTCGTGGTTGATAATGCCCCATCCCTGCGCGGAGGCGTCGATGACGCGCAGCCCAAGTTGCTCAAGTCTGGCTTTTTCGGCGGCGCCGACGCGTTTGACGCCGCCGGCCAGGAAGCCCGAGAGAGCCAATGCGCGGTCGTTTGTCGCGGTGACGACCGTGATCTTCCTCGCGAGCGGACCGACGCGCGCGACCGAGGAGGTGAAGACATCGAGGTCGATGTCGGGGGAGGCGAAAATGACGGCCCCGATGCGGTCGCCTGCCGCCGGCTGCCGCGCGCAGATCTGGCGCAGCGCCTCCATCGTCAGCATGGTGCCGACCGAATGCGCGACGATGTGAATGCGGCCGGTGATAGGGCTGGCCATCAGACCGGTCACGACCTGATCGAGCGCGTCGCGCGACCACATCGCGCTCTCCCGGTCGTAGCCGTAGTCGAGCAGGCTCGCCTTCGATGGCCAGGAGAACACCATGGTTTCGCCGCGAAAGCGGATGCCTTCGGAGATCCGGGCGGCGTCGAGCGCCGCGCTTTCAAAAGTCTGGTTGAAGCCGTGGACGTAGATCAGCACGTCACGGGTTCCGCCCGGCTCGGCGTAGAGGTCGCCGATCTGGCTGGTCGGCTCGATCGCATCCAGCCGCCAATCGCCCAGCCCGACGGCGCTGAGCGAGAACCGTCCCTCGCTTGGCGGCGTCAGCCTGGCGCGCGCGATGTTCAGCCGCGCGGCTCGCTCGGACCCATACCAGGGCTTGGCGCGCGCGCCGTTCACCGGCTTGCGTGTGGTGGCGACCAGGATTGGCGGTGAGTTCGGCGGCATCGAAGGTCGCGCCGCCGGAAGAGAGAGCCGCGCTGGTGCAGCCGCCGACGGACGCGCCGAGAGTCAGTGTGCAGGCCGCGCCCGCGAGCGCGCGCAAAACGGCGCGGCGGCAGGCGAGTGGCGGCTGGTGAATATGATGCGGCAAGGTGCAGGTGTCCCCACGATGGGAGCGTGGTGCACGGCAATCGCGGCGAGAATGCGGACATGAGGAAACCGCGGCGAGCGGCCGCCGGTTCCCCGAGCCGCGCGTCTGATTCCTCAGAAGCGGAAAGACTCCAAGTGCGCGATCCGTTCAAGTTGAATCGTGCCGCGCATACCCGTCATGGGCCGTGCCTGTCACGGGCATCCACGCCCCTCCCTTTATCCCTCCCCCGCAAGTGGGGAGGGTCGGGTGGAGGCTGCCATGACGATTCCACCAGAACTCATTTCGTCAGCAAACGAGCTACCAGCGATAGCTCACGGTGCCGAGCACGGTGCGCACGCGCCTTTAGTATCCTCCCCGATTCTTTCAGAGAAGCCTCCGCCTAGAATCTCGCCCGCGCGCTCAGCAGGAAATTACGTGGCGCGCCGTAGAAATTTCCGAGGTAGAAAGCGCCTATGGCCTGATAATATGTCCTGTCGAACAGGTTGTTGACGTTGAGAGCCAAGGTCCAGTGCTCATCGAGGCGGTATTGCGCGAACAGATCGACCACCGCGCGGCCCGGCTCGGTTATCCTGAAGGGATTTCCCGCGAATGTCCCGGTCTGGTAGAATGAGCTTTGCGCGGTCACGCCGCCGCCGATCTTGAAGCCCTCAAGCGGTCCTTGAAGATCATAGGTCGTCCACAATTTGAACAGGTGCTTGGGCGTGACCGCGCTGTAGCGACCGCCGCCCGCTATGTTCTCATTGTCGTTGAAGGTGTAGCCGGCCTGAACCTGCCAGCCGGCGGCGATCTGTCCGCTGACCTCGACATCCACGCCCTGGCTGACGATGCGTCCGTCGCCGAGCCAGCAGCAATTTGTGCCCAGATCGCCCGGAGTAGCCGGATAGGCGAAATCCCGCACCCCCTCGCCGTTACGCTTGATATGATATAGCGCAAACGTTGTGTTCAAGCGCCCGTCGAGCAGACTGCCTTTGATCCCGGCCTCATAGGTGCGCCCTGTGATAGGGCCAAGCGGGGTGCCGGGCAGAGGTCCCCTGAGGTTAAAAGCCTGCGGCTGATAGGTTTCGGCGAAGCTGGCATAGGCCGACCATTGACTGGACAGGTCGTAAACCATGCCGAGATAAGGCGTGAAAATCTTATTATCTTCGTATGCTGTTAAAGATGTGGAGGTGACAGCGCCCGACGGGTCAAGAAAACTGGCGTCATAGCTGTACTTGTACCAACTCAACCGCCCTCCGAAAATCAACTTCAAGGGGTCCGCAACTTGAGCGACGAATGATCCATACACGCCTTTTTGTAAGATTTTGTAACCGCTATCAGAATTAGGGATGTAGGGTTCGGCGGGATAGTCGGCTGGGTTGTACTCGAAGATGCTGGTACGCATGGACCCTCCCCACATATTCGGGTTTTTTCGACCAAGTTGACGCATATTTAGGTTATTGATGTTCGTCCCCAAGGTCAGCTTGTGCTCTCTGCCCAGCAGGTGGAACGATCCTTTCAGCACGGCGTCGAGCGTGTCTTGCGGTGCGCTGTACTCGTTTTCCCAATCATAGCCGGTCAGGCCCATGCCTGTGGCTGGATTGATCCCACCCTGCCACGTTAAGTCCCTGCGAAAAATCGTGTTGATCGAGCGCGACGCCTCGACGCCCAGGGTCCAGTTGGGCGCGAGCTCCTGATCGAGGCGGACGAACATCGTGTTGTTGTTGAGCAGCCAGCGATCCTCGGGCCGGTTGAGGGAAAAGCTGCGCGGCAGGCCGAGGTCGTCACCGTTCGCATAGCGTGGAAGCCCACGGAAGAATCCGGCCTGATCCTGGCGTATGACGTTGGCGCCGAAGGTGAGCATGGTACTGTCGGTGATGTCTGCTTCGATGACGCCATAAAGCAGGTATCTGTTGCTCGTGCCGTGATTGTAGAAAAAATTCTGATCCTGATAGGTCCCCACAAAGCGCCCGCGAACGGCGCCGTTCTCGTTGAGTGAGCCGGCGACGTCCAGTTCGCCGCGATAGTTGTTCCAGCTTCCGCCATGGAGCAGCGCGTTCATTTGGAACTGTTTGGTCGGTTTCTTGCGCACAAGATTGACGGCGCCGCCCGGTGCACCCGAGGTGCCGTAGAGCGCGTCGGAGCCACGCAGAACCTCGACGCGATCGAACATGGCAAGGTCAAACTGCGATGTGGTAAAGCCTTGACCTATGACGCCACCCGCAACTATCGGGCTGTTGCCGTCGATCTGAATATTTGTGACGGGGAAACCTCTGGAGTATATAATTGAATCAGTAGTGTTGACTGGAGTGACGGTGATGCCGGGTGTGCGTTCCAGCGCATGCTCCATCGTCGTCATCCCCTGATCCTGAATGCGCTGGCGCGTGATGACCGAGACCGTCTGCGGCGTTTCTTTTAGCGTTTGATTCTTGCCGAACGACGCCACGCTGGTCGTGTAGGAGCCGGTGCCTTCGGTCCTGCCGGGATCGCTCGACGTCGCGCCTTGCACATCGATGGTGTCGAGCGCGATCGCCCCGGCTGGCGCCGCGCCGGCGCCGCCGTCCGCGTTCGGCCGCTGGATGGCGACGGTCGAGGCATTGGTGAAACGATAGCTGAGGCCCGTTCCCGCCAGAAGGCGGGTCAGCGCCTGATGGGGCGTGAGATTGCCGGATACGCCGGGCGAGCCGACGCCGCGCCCGATGCCGCCGTCGCCGACAACATCGATGCCGGTGACACGGGAGAAAGCCGAGATCGCGCCGGCAAGCGGCTGGGGAGGAATGGAGAAGCTATAACTTGCACTACGCGACGCCGGGGCCGCGACGGGCGCGTTCGATCCCGGCGTCTGCGCGTTCGCGACGCCGACCATGCCTGTGGTCAGGGCCGTCGATAGCAGCAGCATAATGGCACACCCGTTCGACGCGCCCGCCCATGCTTCCGTGATTAGCCCCTTGCCTGCCCCGCTTTTCATCCCTTCAAGCCCCCATACACAGGCCCCGGCAGAGACGCCGGAGCGCGGTTACAGAGTCAGACAAATCGAGGCGCTGGAATTTTGCGGCGTGATGCAAAAAAATCAGCCAGCCTCAAACAACAGGGTCAGGTATGGCGTGGCGGCAACAATCCGGATCGGCACCGCCTCGGCGAGTTGCGCCACGATCGTCTCGGTACGGTTGAGGTTGACGATAAGCGTAATGGGGCGCTGCGCGAGCGAGTTGCTCATGACCACAATGCGCCCCGAGCGCCAGCGGTTGAGCGCCTGCACGGCTTGTCCGAGAGGCGCCTGCGTGAAGACCAGCCGCCCTTCCCGCCACGCGAGCTCGGTGCCGGTTTCCGACCGCCGGAGTTCTCCGATATGGCGGCTGTCATAGGTGACCAGCGAGCCGGCGGAAACCCGGGCGGACTCGTCGCCGAGCGCGACATCCACAGTGCTGTCGGTCACGATCACGGTCGCGCTGTCGTCCCGATAATCAA
>ENA-UOUJ01001210-UOUJ01001210.1-activated-sludge-metagenome-genome-assembly--contig:-NODE-1210-length-14283-cov-2.614985_pt1 | contig 14283 bp, 10 predicted proteins | sample MGYA00249839_ERZ747224 | MGnify/ENA primary metagenome ERZ747224 (study PRJEB28782, sample SAMN03220277) | activated sludge metagenome | biome: wastewater; feature: sewage sludge; material... | reverse complement strand
AGATCGGTGGCCTGCGTGAAGGGCAAGTTGATCGCGACCTCCAGGCCGTAAACCTTCTCGCGTTTATCCTGCTTCATCGAGATTTCGACGTGTTCCAGCCACTTCTCGTCTTTCGCCTTCTCGTATTCGATCTCGGCGCGAGTCACGGCCAGATCCAAGGTGGCCACTTGACCGCTCAAAGTTTCGCCATTCGCCGTGATCGCCGTCACGCGCCCACGAATATCGTTCATATCCATGAGATCCGAAAGATTGAACGCCTCCGGCGTCCCCAAGGACAGCTCGCGTAGCTCCGCCTGCAGATTGCGGTAATCCCTTTCGACGTCGGCCAGTTTGATATCCAACTTTTCGATGTCGTTTTTATTCTTCAGGTAAGATTTCAGCTCGGCGCGATCACGCCCGGCGGAATACGCCAGAGCCTGACTGGCTTTGCGCACCACCGCGGTCAGCTCCACCGCGTTTTTTCTTTTCTCACGCAATAAGGCGATCCGCGAAATGAGGTCGTACTTCGAGGACAATAAGCGCGAAAGCATTTCGCCCTGGGCCGCGCGTTCGTTGCGCTCCAACACGCGCTGGAGCTCCCGCGTGGTCACGTGCTCGCTGTAACCTTTCGGATACAACCGCAGTCCGAATTTGATGTCGTCCTGGGTCAGCTCTCCGCGATCGACGCGCAGATCCGCCTTCTGCAAGGGGTTCAGCGTATTCGCGTCGGTGACCAGCTTCACCGCTTCTTCGTGGGCGGTGACGCGCGGGTCTTTCCACACGGTTTTCAACACGTCTTCCGAAGTCGCCGCCCCCGCGCCCGAGGAGAGCAGCGATGCGGCGACGAAAAATTTGGACGAAGCGGTCGCTAGGAACCCGGAAAATTTCCGGATTCCCGCCGCTTTTTGCGGCTTATTTGCGGTCATTGGAGTTCACACCGCTTTCCACCAGAGGAATACGCAAGAACTTGGCGGGCTGATCCTTCAGATCGAAAGTCACGAAGAAGCTCGAATCTTCGGGATCAAAGGCGATCCCCTCGGGTTTCAAATCCTCGAAAGACTTCAGCTGTTCGGCCGTGATTTTACCCTCGGATTCCGACAGCCGCCAGATCGCTCCGCAGCCTTCGTGGTGACAGACCGTCGTCGCATACATACGCCCTTTGACCCGGATCAAATCGCTCATGTGGTGGGGAGCGCCCGCCACCTGGCCGAAATCCACCCACTTCACGGAAGAAAGCTGCGCGATCTCGAGGTTCTTCGTTTTGAACATCCGGTCCACATCTTGGACGACGAGCATCAAAGTCTCTTTAGAAGAGCTCAGCGGCGTCTTGAACCCAATGTACAAGAAGTTGTCCTCGACGAAGTGACTTTCGATTTCGAAGTCCGTCGCACGCGCGCCCTTGAAGGTCGCTTTCAGCTTCGCGTCCGACGAAGCGGCGATCATCTTCATCAGCATCGGCTTGAAGTTCAGCACTTCGGTTTCGGTCATTTCCAAACCCGCGCGTTTCGCCCGGACAAAAAGATTGCGCTCGGGTTTATCCTTGCCCTTTTTATTCAGACCTTGCGACGTCATCATGTAGACGTAATCGCCGCTTTGGCTGATGGACTCCAGATCCGAGATTTCACCGACGCCCGGGATGAAAAGCGTTTGATCTTCGATGCGACCGTCACGGTCGACCATGAACAAGCTTGCCGATTTTTGTTTATCGGTGTCGTCGCTCACGACCAAAAACTTCTTCACGTCCGGAAGATAGATCACTCCCGAAGGCTCGAAATCAAAACGACGTTCCAGCTGCGCCGGCATACGCATCTCTTGCGGTTTGCCGTCAGCCTTCGCGGTCGAAGCGGGCGCCGCTGTCGTCGCGGTATTCGCCTTCGCCATTTCGGTCGCCGCGATCACGAGCGGCAGTTTGAACATTTCGAAGTCCGGCTTGATCTGGACCTTCTCGTTCATCAGCAATCCGCTGTGTTCGGGAATCTCGACGACGACTTCGCGTCCCCAGACTTGCTGGTTCGGGTAAAGCGTCAAACGCAGCGGCATCATGATGATGCGCGAACCGACGCTGACGATACGTCCTTGGACGGGCTGGGTCGAAGACGTGACGGGCTTCACCGTGACCGTCCGACCGACCTCCAGTCGCGTATGCAAACTTTCATGAACGAAGCCTTCGACGAAAGTCGGACTCTCCGGCGACAGCGTCAGCAGCGGCATGAAGTTCGGAACTTTTTCGCCTTTTTTGTAATTCACCGCGCCGACGACTCCGTCGACTTCCGCGAAGACGTACAGATTCCGCTTTGCGCGCTCGAGCAAAGCCAGCTCTTCACGCAAATCCGCCGCGTCGACCATCAGCGGGTCGGCATCGCCGTCCTCAGAGGTCCCGTTGCTGACGAGGATGTTCAAATGCTTGCGAACTTTCATCTCGGCTTCGATCTTTCCGAGCATCGAGCGCGTCAGACGGATCTTACCGTTGAGTTCGCTTTGATCGAGTTCGGCCAACAGATCCCCACGACGGACCACTTGTCCCGGCATGACGTGCAAACGTTTGATCTCGACGGGGTATTCGAAGGTGACTTGAAACTCCCGCGAGCCCGAAACTCCCATGAAGCTCATGGACTCCGAGCTGAGGTAAAATCCAAAAACGATCACGCCGGTGAGCGCGACCAACCAGGACATCGCGATGATGCGATTGCCGGTACCGATGATGTCTTCTTGAATGATCGTGATGAGTTTTTTGATGGCGTTCATGGCTTAGACCTCGATGATCGATTCTTGCATCATTAAATTCACACCCTTGGCGCCCGGAATCTTCTGAATCGACTGCATCACCGAGTGATTCGTGGCCTGACCTTTAAATTTCAATTGGTAGGCGTAGTCCAGCAAATCCCCTTGTCCCATTTCGCGGCACGAGATCATTGCAAAGTGTTTGCAGTTCTCGTTGAGGACTTTTTCCAGTGCGCGCGCGCTTTCCTCATCACGCTTGAGGTTGATTCTTAACAAAGCGTCGAATTGCGGTCCGTGCGCGAACGGCGTCTTCGACAGCACCAGCGTCGCCGCCACGAAACAGAACGCGCCGATTGCCGCGATCGCGTAGGCGTGAACGCCGGCCGCAAGGCCGATCGCGAGCGACGCGAAGATGAAGAACATATCGCGCGGGTCTTTAATATTCGTGCGGAAGCGCAGAATCGAGATCGCGCCGATCATGCCGATCCCGCGAGCCACGTTATCGCCGATTGCCTGCATCGCCGTCGCGGTCAGGATCGGACACAGCACCAAGCAGTGCAGGAAGTTTCGTGAGTACGAAAGTCCCTGGAAGGTTTTGATGTAGAGAACCGCAATCACGGTTCCCAGCACGAAGGAAAGAAGGAAGGCGTAGAAGACCGACAGCAGGGTCGGATTCGCCATCGAAGTGCTCAGGACATTGAAATCGAGCATCGCTAAACCTCGTCGCGCAGACGTTGGAATTGTGCCTGTAAACGCGGCGCAACATAACCGAACCCTGACAAAGAGGCGACCAATTACGCGAGATCAGGAAGTTATTGCAATGCGTTAGTAGGCATGAAGGAATTACACGGGGCCGTGACACTTTGCGAAATAAGCTGGGTTTATAGGCCAATCTCGGCTAATTCGCTGCCCGATATTTAAACACATCCACAAACAGCCCGGATCCCCTCCCGGCAGCAGAAGGACACCGAATGAAACTGAAAGCGTTCAACTTGGCCCTTGTGTTACTCATCGGCGGAAGTTTCTCCGTCGCGCAAAACCAGAGTGTCACCACCATCGAAGAATACAACAAATTGGTTCCGCACTGGGGAATCAGCTGGTCGCCCGGCAGTGGCGCGGTCAACGGATACTATCCGACCTTCTATACCGGCTTCGTGATGCGCCAGCAGTCGCCCGAAAAAATTCACGTGCGCGTGGCCCGCGGGAACAATACTCGCGTCTCGGTCATCCTCGATGAAACGACCGTGTCGGACCACCTGTACGATCTCGCCGCACGTTACGCGTTCTACAATAAAGTGACCTCGGGTTCGGGCGCCATGCTCAACATCAATCCGAAAGGCGCGAAGTTCCTTCCGCAGCTTTCTTACTTCAATCAAATTCTCGAATCCCGCGAATACGGCATCCTCGATTTCGTGAAATCGGGCGGCCAGTCGGACGAAGCCATCTATCAAAAAGGCCTCGAAACCCTTTCGAAGCTGAATCCCGGCCGCGTGTTCCAGATCCAACTGGATCTGAAGAACGAATTCGCGAAATGGAAAGCGGATATCCAACGCCGTTCGGGTGGCGACGCCGCGAAAATCACGAACGACGCGAAGGCCGTCGTCACCGCGATCAACACCCTGGTGTGGGGCCGCGTGAACTACAACGCGAAACCTTCGGACGACGTCATGGCGAAGCTGAAAACGGCCGTCAGCCTGGCGATCGCTAACGCCGCGGACGACCAGTTCGTTCCCGCCGCGCTGGAGTTGTTCAAAGCGACGACCGGCACCAAATATCAAATCAAGGTGATGGGCGCGGACGGCAAGTTCACTTCGCCGATCCAGTGCTCGGCCGCTTCGTGCGTCTTGAGCTACCCCGAATTCTCGGCGGTTTACCCGACCGGATCGATGGAAGCGAAGACTTCGGACGAATTCGGCAACCGCATCAACTTGTTCGCGACTCCCGGTCTGTGGCAGTTCCTGAACTACGCGGGCAAAGAAGTCGACAACATCCGCAACGAGCCCCACTACGGCTTCATCCCGAAAATGGACTACGAAGGCATCGGCAACGGTTTCCACAACCCCGCCGTTCGTTTCTGGAATCCCGCCTCGGGTCTGAAACAAGCCCTGGGCATCAACTCGTCTCACAACACTTTGTGGGCGGTAAAACGCGGTGGCGTTTCTCACGGTTGCTTGCGTTTGCCCGCTGGCCACGTCTGGGAACTTCGTCAGATCTTCCCCGTTGAGAATTCGAAGATGACCCAAGTTTCTTTCTACGGAAACAATTCGGGCGACTTCGACGTTTACGACATCGACGGTGATGGCACCGCAGAAGTCATGGGCGTTCAGTACCTGATTTCGTACGGCCTGCAAGGCTCGAACGGATTGGCCCGTCGCGAAGGTCAAGGCTTCGAAGTCAACGCGGACAAAAAACTCGAATTCTACCAAGACCTCTACGGTGCGCGTAACGTCTTCCGCACCACCGGAGACGGCAAATACATCTTCGCGAATCCGAAAGTCTCGGTTCAGTCTTACCTGGACTTCAAAAAGAAGAGCGTCGGGACCCGCATGGTCATGAACGGCGAGTACGAACTGTACGAGCAAGTTTACGAGAAAGAAAAAGTCCAATTGTATTCGGTCGGCAGCTCGATGGGCACCACTGAAAAACTGAAAGTCCGTTTGATGGGTCGCGTGCGCGGTTGCGCTCCGAAGACCGACAAACAGGCGTGCGGACAAGCGGCTTTCGAACAAGAAGCTCGCGGATTGGTGCGCTAATATGAAATCCCTCTCGAAGATCCTCACACTGGCAACCGCGCTGACTTTGGTCGGCGCGCACGCCTTCGCAAATCCCGACTTAGTTAAGACCTTCAAGAGCCTCGAAACAAAAAGCAAAGGCCCCTTCGGCCTGAACATGCTGCAGGGCTCGCGCTCAAAGATCGGCGTCCTCAACGGGTCGCCGAGCGGCAGCTTCCAGTTCCAAGCCGCTTACCGCAATGAAATCGCGCAAAAGCTGGCGGACACTCACAAGTTCTACGTCGGCAACCTGTTCACCACCAACTATTACGAGCTGATGGGCGAATACGTTTACGGCAACCGCGATTCGAGCCATGACCTGAATCACCAAGGTATGGCCAACATCGCTTCGCAAATCATGCCCAAGGCCGAGATCATCGTTCAGCACTGGGTACTCGAAAAGCACTACGTGCACGCAAATCAGAACTCGCCCCTCGCTCGCGGCTTCCGCGTTCGCGGAATCAGCGGATCGGAATTCGAAGTCGAGTACGCACGTTACTTCCTGAATTTCTTCCTGACCGGCGTGCAAACCGATCAACAGTACCTGACCGCTTCGCTCCTCGCGAAAGGCAGCCCGGTCGCCGCTTCGAATTCGCTCGAGCGCGCGCGCAATCTGATCGCCCAACAGTACGATCAGTCCGTGCTTTCGCGCGGCGAGAAAGACCCGCTCACGCGTCGTCTTTACGCGCTTCGTAACGCGATCCATAATCAACTTTCGCGGACGGTGATCGGACAGATCGACGCTTTCGTGCGCGACTACCCCCAGTACCGCAATGATTCGACCATCACCGAAATCCGCTCGATTCTGGTGGCCTACTACGCCGTCAGCGCGAAGCGCGTGGCGGAAGCCGCTCAGAAAATCGGCGCGGCGAATATCGTGGCCGTCGCGAATCAGCTGCAAGCCGGTGGCAACATGGCGGGCTTCGTTCAGCTGAGCCAACTGGTCGCGGATCTGCGGACCCAACTGACGACTCCCGGCGCGATCGCTTGGGAAAAGAAAACCGAAACTCTGTTGGTTCTGAACGCGGCATCGCAGTACTTGAACAAAGAGCTGAACGTCTTGAAGTCGGTTTCCGGCAAAGAGGCCTTCCAGGTCGGCGTCAACTTGATCTACTCGGAAGGGTTTTTGATCAAAGACAACTGGGAGTACTTCGCCGGTGAAATCGCAAACTCGGCGGACGCTTCGGCGGCCGGCGCGCAAATGCCCGACATCATCGGTATTGCGAGCGATACGCTGACGCAGGCGTTTTCGCCCGCGTTGGATCAGTGGCTGATCGTTGAACCGAAAATGCAATACTTTATCGATAACACCATCAAGTCGTCGTCTTTGAACACGGCTTCACTCTTGACTGAAAAGATCAAAAGGTAGGACGCAATGAAACTCGTTCTGAAAAAACTCTCTCTTATCGTGTCGGTGGCGACCCTCGCGACTCTGGCAATGACCGGTACCGCTTACGCGGCCGCGAAAGTCATGAATCCCGGCGAAGCCACGGGACAACTGGTTTACTTGTCGGCGGACGACGTCTTGAAAGAGTCGCCCAAATATAAGTCCCTGAACCCCCTCTCGATCCCCGTTTTCGGTGAGATGCCGCTGGATATGTCGGTCGTCGCGGGCGCGATCACGCTGAAACAACAGAACCTGCTTTCGCACGTTCAGTTGAAGTCACGCGCACGCCACACGCCGAATTTGGACATATCGGGCCTCGAGGGCGGAATCGAAAACGCCATGTTCAAAAACTTCCCCGACGGTTCGTGGATCCGCATGGTTCTGGGCGCCGACGGTTCGATCAAAATCGAAGCTTCGAACGAAGCGGCGGCGACCGCGGCTTACAATAAGAAAAAGACCGCGAAGGTGAATCTGGAAGCGGACGTGCAGACCAGCACGATCTTCCGCACGGAAGAGTTGGGTTCGCCCGATTTCGTCCGCGTTGGTTCCAAAGCGGCGAACTACGCCGAACTCGCGAAAGTCTTGAACACGGCTTCGCGCACCGTCGTGCGTCCCGGTTTCGGTATTCCGTTCTACTACTATGAAGAGTTCGTGAACGCGAACCCCAAGATCAAAGCGGCCATCGAAGCTTTGCTGCGTGATCCGCTCATGAAACGCGTCGCTAAGGTCGAGTATCGCGAAGCGAAGCTGAAAGCGATCCGCGATATGATGACTGCGACCGACGCGGTCATGAACGAAAAACTCGTCGACGAGTTGATCTCGCGCTTCGAACAAGTTCGCTCGAACAATCAACCCCGCAAAATGAAACTGCGCAGCTCGACCAACTCGGAAGATCTGCCCAACTTCAACGGCGCGGGTCTGTACCCTTCCGAGTCGTACAAACCGGTCAACAAAGAGGGTAAAGAGAAAAAAGACGCGAAAAAACGCGAAAGCCTCAAAGAAGCCCTGCAAGTCGTTTGGGCGTCGGTGTGGAACCTTCGCGCTTATGACGAACGCGAGTTCTTCTCGATCCCCCACGCGCAGGTCCGTATGGGCATGCAGGTGAACCCCTCGTTCGCGAACGAAGGCGCAGATGGCGTCGTCGTCACCAAGAACATGGCGGCAGATCCCCGTTACCCCGGCTACGGCGTTTACATCGAAGCTCAACGCGGTGACGACCACAGCGTCGCGAATCCCGAACCCGGCGTGAAGCCCATGCGCGTCTTGGTGCTGGTCGACCAGAACGACAAACTGAACGTCGCGAAATACGACGTCAAAGTTCTGCAAACTTCGAACATCGGTGACGACAACAAAACGATCTTGCCCAACGACAATCCGATTCCCGTGATGACGACCGAGGAACTGAAGGACCTCGTGTACCAATCGCTGAAGGCGGAAGCACACTTCGGCCCGACCCTGGATCCGCAGAACAAAAACTTCTCGCTCGATCTGGAATTCAAAGTGGACGCGGAAGACACCGGCAAACGTCAGGTCTACTTGAAACAAGCACGTCCCTACATCGACTAAGAAAACGTCTTCTAAAACCAGACGAACGTGAAAGGCACCCTTCGGGGTGCCTTTTGTTTTTGCGGTCCATCGGCTAGTCGATAAGACCTTTTCCGGCACAACGCCCGGGCCAGGATTCCCTTGCCCATCTTGTGAGAGCGGACCCCGCTGATAAAATTGTAAGCACAACATTAAGCTCATGGAGGAGCCCGTGAACTCACCGTTCGCAGTCCAGGATGGACTGAAGTGCCTCTTATTGTCCGCGATCGCCGTCGGCGCGATCTCGGCCCTGCCCACGGTCGCCACGGCGGCCATGCCCACTAACCCCGTCTCTGATCCGCAGTTCACCCGCCTGCCGAACGGTCGCGATCTGACCTCGATTTCAGTTAAAGGTTCGCGCCTGTATCTCGCCAAGGGCACCGGCACCGCCTTCGGCGCGAGCGCGAAAGCGGCGTACGCGAAGCTGAAAGCCGATTCACAGTCGAATCCCGATCACCGCGTGCAATGGGTGCTGATGGATCTCGACGGCCATCAGGTGGTGGACATGAGTCTGGCGCACAACCGCAAAATCTTCGGTGCGTCCTCATCGAAGCCGTTCGTGGGCGCCGCGCTTCTGGACAAGCAAGGGGGTGACCTCAGCTCCTCGCAACTTCAGCTAATGTCCGACATGATCGTCGTCTCTTCCAATACCGCTTGGACCAATTTGCAAACTCAAGCCGGTGGCGGAAATTCGACCAAGGGTCGCGAGGTCGTCCATACCTTCACCCAACGCATGGGTTACGAAAGAACGCGTGGCTTCCAAGGCTATTGGGGAACACTGCACGGCAATGAATTGACGGCTCACGAGTCTGCGGAATTCCTGCACGATACCTACAAAGGAAATTATCCCGGCGCCGAAACGTTGTGGAAGATCATGCACGCGTGCCGCACCGGTTCCAGCCGCGGCCGGAAGTACATCCCTTCGAATATCTACGTCGGCGGCAAAACCGGAACCTACGACGGACCGACCGAGAATCCCGAAACCGGAAAAACGAAAAACCCCGACGGGTCGTCTTACCGCGTGGCCGTGCGCAATCATCTTCTGGTGTTCAACATTGGTGGACGGCAGTATGCGCTAACGATCCTCGCTGACACGGGTTCGGACGAGTCGGCCGCAGTGTTAGCGGGTGGATTGATCCGCGAATACCTCGGCGTGAAGTAGTCAGCGGACCTTGAGGACTTCGTATTCGAGCGTTCGATTGGCTTGATCGACGATGGCGAAGTCCCCGGTTTTTAGACCCACGAGGGCCTCTCCCAAGGGGCTTTTCGGGGTGAGAACCTGAATCGCCTGGCCTTCAAATTTAAGCACCATGCCCCCGCTCGCGGGCGTGATGAAGGCCAAGCTCTTTTTCCCATCCAGATCCAAATCCACGAGTGCGGTCGGCCCGATCGGCTTCTGGTCATCAAAATCTCGGACTTCCAAAAGTTTATAGGTCATCAGCGACTCTTCGACTTCGGCGACTCGTTTTCCTTGGGCCCCCGCTAGGTAAGAGGCTTCGAGCGCACGGGTATCGTATTCGTTCTCGGGTTGGCTTTCTTCACCCGTCGCCGCGGCATAGGTTTCGAGAGCCGCCGCCTTCAACGCGGCGATATCCTTTTCGAGTTGGGCGATGATCGCTTGTACGAGCTTTTTCTTGTCCATTTTCTCTCCGGGCCGACACTCAAGGAATACTCAAGGTCATGGTGGTGGCCATCCTTGCGATGATTTCCGAAAAAATATACGCTTTCCGTAAATGACTCACAAGCCCTCGATCCTCTGCCTGGATGACGACTCTCAATTTCAAGGAACGCTTCAGCGGACCTTGAACTCCCGTTTCGTCGTTCACTCGGCGACCCGAGTCGAAGAGGCGGAGTCTTGCCTGCGTGAGTCCAATATCGACGCCATTATTTTGGACTATTCTTTAGGCGCTCGCGACGGCCACGCGGTTTTGGATGACTTGCGTCGCCAGAACTGGCGGCAACCGGTCATCGTTGTTTCGGGGGTCATCAACCTCGAAATGACCTTGGGATTTCTGAAACGCCGGGTTTTTGGCTTCCTGGAAAAGCCTTTCGCACTTGCCGAGCTGGAATCGCTTCTTCTCGAAGCGACCGGCACATCGAGTTCCACAGCCGACGAGGATTTCGAAATTCATGTCCCGACCCGCAAGGTGACCTGCCAAGGGCAACAGGTGTCGCTCACGCCCACCGAGTTCGAGATTCTGGATTTTTTCTTAAAACACCAAGGCGAACAGATTTCCCGCGACGATATCCGCCGACACCTTTGGGGTGAGAGTAAGGTCAGCCGTCATACCTTCGATACCCACCTCCTGAACTTGAAACGCAAGCTTCCGCTGTTTGCGCGCCGGTTGGTTTCGGTCTACGGTACCGGCTACTTCTATGACCGATCGGAAAACTGACTGGTTCCCGCTGCTTTGCTCGGGGATCTTCGCCACGCTCTGCATCTACTACGCCGCGACGGACACCCAGCGCGCCCTTCCCGCCATGCAGGAAACCTATTTCTATCTGAAGTGGGCCTGCGCGATTCTCGGCTTCGGTTTCTGCGGATATTTCTATTTTTTTGAAAGCAACGACTTCGCACTGGGTCTGCTCATGGTGATGTTCGCGGTCTACACGGTTTCGCATATGTGGCTGATGCCGCTTTACGAAAACGCTTTTCTGCAAACCGCCATTGCCAGCAGCTTCTTCAACATGCGAAGGCGTTGGATCTTTCCCGTGGTCTTCGGCGCGTGTTTGGCCGCGATGATTTATACATATCACCTGCAGGACCTTTGGGGTTGGCGGATTCCTGAAGCCACGCGGAAAGATTGGATCGCCTCGATCGTCATTTTCTTCCTGGCGGCTTGGTTCATTCAGCTTTTCGCTTTAGGCACCTACCGTCGTGAACAGGAGCGCCTCTCGCGTTTCAGCATCATCGGAGCCGAGGCCACGCGCCTGATTCACGACATCAAAGGCTTATTGTCATCGCCGCTCCTGATCGTCGACTCGTTACGCAGCGGCCGCAAGATCAGCAACGAAGAGTTCGAATCGCAAATGGTCTATCTCGCACGGGACATGGAAAATGTGCGCGAAATGATCAAATCCATTCATCGCTTGGTTCGTATTGAAGAGGTCGAAAGCGAGGTCGACATTGCGGAGGCCGCGCGCAGCTCGGCGAGGCTTTTAGAGCGACGGATGCAACATGTGCGCATCCAAATGCCCGAAGCACGCAAGATCGTCACCAGCGGAGACCGACTGCACTCGGTGTTCTTCAACCTGTTCCTCAACTCTCTCGAGGCTTTTGAAGACTCCAAAGTGAAAGACGCCCGAATCGATATGCATTGGGAAGGCAACATCCTTTACTTCGTCGATAATGCCGGCGGCTTGGACAACCGCCGAGCCCAAAAAGCACATGGTTCGGGCCTTGGCCTCGCCCTCGCCAAAGCGGATTTGGCGAAAATGGGAGCCCGTCTCTCGCTCGCCTCGTCCGCGACGTCGACCACGATCCGCATCCGCTTTTCAAAGCTGCGGACGAACAAAGAAAAACCTGTAGTTTAGCAGAGTTATGGGAATTCTGCCCCTGACCTCGGGGTCCAGACCCGTTGTAATTTACATATGTAAATGCTAACTTGCAAGCATGCAAAAGCCCCCCGCATCCGCGACGTCCCCCATCTCCGCTACCGCCGTCCAAGCGAAGTTGAAAATCCTCGCGGACGCCGCGAAGTACGACGCCTCTTGCTCGAGCTCCGGCACTCAACGCGCTCGCGATCCCCAAGGGATGGGGAACGTGGAGGGCATGGGGATTTGCCACAGCTACACACCCGACGGACGCTGCGTTTCGCTTCTCAAAATCTTGCTTACGAACTTTTGTATCTACGACTGCAAGTTCTGTATCAATCGTGTCTCGAGCGATACGCCGCGCGCGAAATTCACGCCCGCCGAAGTCGTTTGGCTCACCTTGGAATTTTACCGACGGAACTACATCGAAGGTCTATTTCTAAGCTCTGGAATCATCGATAGTCCCGATTCCACGATGGAGTTATTGATCGAAGTCGCGCGTCGACTACGCGAAGATCACAAATTCGGCGGCTATATTCATTTGAAGGTCGTGGCGGGCGCGTCGCAAGAGCTCGCGCAAAAGGCCGGTCGATGGGCCGACCGCCTTAGCGCGAATATCGAAATGCCCGTGCAGGCTGACTTGAATGTTCTCGCGCCGGCGAAAACGATCGCCGCCGCCGAAAAAACAATGGACCAAATTCAAGATCGCCTGGATGAAGCGAAAGAGGATCTACGCAAATTTAAATCCGCCGAGAAGTTCGCTCCCGCCGGACAAACCACCCAAATGATCGTGGGCGCCACCGAAAGCACGGACGCCACGATCCTCAACACCTCGGCCAAGCTTTATGACGAATACAAGCTGAAGCGGGTTTATTACTCCGCTTACAGTCCCATCCCCCATGCGGACGCGCTTCTTCCCGTCGAGCGGCCGTCTTTAATTCGGGAAAACCGTCTTTACCAAGCGGACTGGCTCGTGCGTTTTTATGAATTCAAATCCGATGAGCTGACGACGAACGAACAACCGAATCTCGCTTTGGACATCGATCCCAAAAGCAATTGGGCCTTGCGCAACCGTCCTTTCTTTCCCGTCGACGTGAACCAAGCATCGCGCGAAGAACTTCTACGCGTTCCCGGCTTCGGAGTTAAAAACGTCGAGCGCATCCTCCTGGCTCGCAAATACCGACGCTTACGCACGGAAGACCTCCGTAAACTGCGCATCGCGTGGAATCGGGCGCGTTTCTTCGTCAAAACCGCCGACCACAATCCTGATGCGCTGTTGATCGATACGCAGCACCTTGAGTCCCGCCTTAAGCCGCAAGCGGAACAACTGGCGCTCTTCGACCTACGCGAGGTCCCTTTAAAGGATGGCGCTTGATCCTCGCGAATTTCGATCCGCATTTTGAGAGTTGGCGCGAAGAAGCGCGGCGACTTTTGCGCGAGGGCATATCCCCCGAGCGAATCATCTGGTCCTCGGCAGACCAAGCCTTAAGCCTTTTCACCATGGAGCAAAATCGAGGATCGGTCGCGGTTGCGCTCACGCCCCGGGTGTCCGCGGATTTTTTGGCGAATGCGCGTCTCGTTTCGATGGCTCGTGACGACGAGCGCTGGTCCCTTCTTTACCGCTTGCTGTACCGCATGGCTTGCGGACATCCGGAGCTCATGAATGACGTCGTGGACGACGACGTCATCGCATTCCATCACCTTCTCAAGTCCGTGAAACGTGACCTTCATAAAATGCACGCTTTCGTTCGCTTCAAAGAAGTCCACTGGGAAGGGATCACCCGCTACGTCGCCTGGCATCGGTCCGAGCACCCCTGCTTGCGGGAAGGCGCGGAATTTTTCAAACGTCGCTTCGGTGACAAGCCTTGGTCTATTTTCACTCCGGACGAGTCCGCCCACTGGGACTTACGCGAACTCACGTTCGCATCCGGAATCCCCCAGCACGAATTCCAAGTCACCTATGACTTCGACGAGCTCTGGAAATCTTATTACGCTTCGATTTTCAACCCCGCCCGCATCAAAATCAAAGCCATGAAAGCCGAAATGGCGCCGAAGTACTGGGGCACTTTGCCCGAGGTCGATCTCATTCGAGAGCTGGTACGGGAAGCGCCGGCACGTTTGCATCGCATGGCCGAACGTCAAAATGTGCGCGCCGAACCTCCGCCCGCAAGCAGCCTGACGGAATTGCGTCAATCCGCCCTGTCTTGCAAGGCTTGCCCCATCGCCGCCCACGCCACGCAAACCGTTTTCGGTGAAGGAGCCTCCCCCGCGCGACTGATGATTGTGGGTGAACAACCTGGCGATCAG
>ENA-UOUJ01001209-UOUJ01001209.1-activated-sludge-metagenome-genome-assembly--contig:-NODE-1209-length-14294-cov-3.549477_pt1 | contig 14294 bp, 9 predicted proteins | sample MGYA00249839_ERZ747224 | MGnify/ENA primary metagenome ERZ747224 (study PRJEB28782, sample SAMN03220277) | activated sludge metagenome | biome: wastewater; feature: sewage sludge; material... | reverse complement strand
CGGAGAAGTTCGTGCTCCATCCGGTGAGGGGCACGCTCACCGTTCCGGAGGTGGCGACGGTGGGCAGGATGTGCACCTTGAGGCTTTGCGCCCCGAAGCCGTTCTGCATGAAGCCGGTCCAGAACCGCTTTCCCCGCGTGGGAATGGCGTTGACCTGGGCCGTGATGAGCTCAGCATGGGCGAGCAGGGCTGTGAGCAACAGCACCCATCGCCAGGTCGAAAGCGTATCTCGTTCAGTGGAGCGCAAGGTCGGCAGCCCGGAGCATAGGGGCGGCCGTTCTACGCAAGGCCCGCGGTCAGGGTTCCTGCAGGATCACCGGGCCGGCTGCAGGGTCCATTCGAGGCCGATGTCCCAGGCCGCACGGATGTTCACCTTGTCCGGATAGCTCCAGACCAGTTCCGGCTGGCGCTGGGCGGTCAGATCGCCGGTATCCCAGCGTCCGTTCCCGTTCGCATCGGCGATGGCCCGCAGCGTGTACAGACCGGGACGCGCACGTTCCCACACATGCTGGGTGGTCCCCGCTGGCAGCGTGTCGGTGCGCACGATGCGGCCCTGGCCGTCCAGCAGTTGCAGCAGGAAGGGCACCCCGCGCTGTTCTCCGGCATCGAGCCGCACACGCAGGGTGCCTGTGCTTTGGGCATCGCCGGCCCCGAGCGCGGTCCTGGTGGTGTCGTTGTAGCTGCCGTAGGCGCCCATCACCGCCTTGGGGAGAAGGGTCAGATGCACCGCGCTTCCCAAGGGCACCGCATGGTCGAGGTAGGCCGTGCGCATGCCGTCGGTCCTCACGGTGTATCCCCTCACGGGAAGGCTGTCCACCAGCACCTGCAGGCGTGCGGTGTCCACGCTGAGCAGCGGCCGGTCCGTGGTGAGCGCGATCACCATCGCCTGTCCTTGTTCCACCAGGGTCGGGGTCACTTGCAGGTTGAAGCGTGGTCGCAGTGGTGGGCGGTACCGGATGGTGTCCAGCACACCGGCCTCGGTGGACACCTCGAAACGACCTTCGCTCAACAAGACGGTGTCCGAGGGCCACACCACCACGGTGTCGCGACCGACGCTCCATTCGTTCGTCCACGTGAGCTGCCCACCGGTGCGCGCCACGTCGCGAAGAGTGAGCTCCTGCGCTGGTCTGGCCAGGACGATGCGCATCGAAAGGTCGGCCTGAGTGCCCGCTTCACGGAGCAGTTGGCGCGAGGGCAGTTCCTGGAAAAGCCGGAGCGTGAGCGGGGCTGGCATGCTGTCCGTGGTGGCGTTCACCACCGTGTCGTGGAAGGCGATCTCCTCGTTCGGCAGGTCGTACCGGTAGTTCGCGTTCTTGTCGCGAAGCGCATTCACCACGAAGGGCGCGGCCGGAAGGTGCGGAAAGAGGAACCGCCCCTCGGCGTCGCAGCGGGTGGCATACAAGGGCCTGCCCTTGCGGAAGGTGCTGTCCGCTTCCGCATACAGCAGCACCATCACATCCTTCTCCGGCGCACCGGTGTATGCGTTGAGCACGGTGCCCATGATGCGTGCGCTGTCCAGCACCTGGCCCGTGGCGAAGAAGAGGTCCACATCGGCCGGATTGCCCTCGGTGAGGTCCTTCACCGCCTCACCCAGCGAGACCACGTAGGTGACATCGGCACGCAGGGCGGCGTTCAGCAGGATGGTCACCTCCCGGGGCCCGGTCTGTTTGTAGGTGGGCGGCACATCGAGGGGGGGCGAAATGAGCACCCGGTCGCCGGGCCGTTCCAGCACCACACGCTCATCGAACTGCAGGACGATCCGATCGCCCTGGTACGCGAGGGAGGCCTGTGCAGGGACGGAGGCCACCAGGTGTGGGGCGGTCGTATCACGCTCCCCGCCGGTGATCTCCTTCACCTGGGCGCAGCCTGCCAGCAGCGCAAGGGCAGGAAGGATGGGGATGCGCGCCAGGTTCACCATAGGGGACGCAGCAGGTCGCACAGGCGTTCCAAAGCGCGGGCATCGGCCTCATCAAAGTCCGCCACCAAGGAACTGTCGATATCGAGCACGGCGCGGATGTCCCCCTGTTCATTGCGGCAAGGCACCACCACTTCGGAACGGGAGAGCGCACTGCAGGCGATGTGCCCGGGGAAGAGGTCCACGTCCGGCACCAGCATCGTGCGCCCCTCGGCCCAGGCCGTGCCGCACACCCCCTTGCCTTTGGCGATGCGGGTGCAGGCCACCGGCCCTTGGAACGGACCGAGCACCAGCTCGTTGCCCACCACCCGATAGAACCCCACCCAATGCCAGCCAAAGGTCTGGTGCACAGCGGCGCTGAAATTGGCCATCGCGGCCACCACGTCGCGCTCTTCCTGCAGCAGGGCAGCCAGCTCGGGCTCCAAGGCCAGATAGCGGTCCGCTCGGGAGAGGTTCGTGTCGGGCAGGTGAAGGTCGGCCATGCGGAGGCCAAAGGTATCGGGCTACGCGCACGCGGCCGTGAACAAGCTGAGCCGCAGACCGGGCACATCGGCCAGGGCCTTGGCACAGCCCTCGATGGTGGCACCGGTGGTCACCACATCATCGATGATGAGCACATGCCGGCCGGCCAGCTTCCCCGGGTCGGGTACATGGAAGGCCTCCTTCACGTTCCGCCACCGGTCCAGCCGGCCCTTGCGGGTCTGTGAAGGGGTCTGCACCACCCGGAGCAGGTCCCCGCCGATCGCCTCCTTGGGCCATACCTCCTGGATGCCTTCCACCAGCACCTGGCTCTGGTTGTAACCACGGGTCCGTTGCTTGCGGGGGTGCAGCGGCACGGCCAGCAGGGCATCCACCGTGGCGAAGCGACCGCATTCCTCGATCGCCTGGCCCATCAGCCTCCCCAACAGCAGGCCCACCTCCTTGTCCTGCTTGTACTTCAACCGGTGCAGCATGCGCTGGACCTTCCCGGTGCGCTGGAAGTGGAGCAGGGAGCTCGCGGCCTGCAGGTCGATCTTGCCCCAGAACAAACGGGCCACCGGATTGGCCGGGTCGCCATGGAAGCGGGTCAGGGGAAGGTCGTTCAGGCAGTGCAGGCAGATGCCGCTCTCGAACCGCATCAACGGGTCGTCGCACGCGGCACATCGCCGGGGCATGAACAAGCCCAGCAGGTCGGCCGCCCAACCGCGCCGTGTCGAGCCGTATGGGTTCAATACTTTGTTGATAAGCGCGCCGTTCTACAGGTAGGTCCGGGAATGGCGTAGGTAATTTAGCGACCCGAACCGCCCAGCCACCATGGAACAGTCGAACCTGAACGAAAAAAAGAACCGCTCGAACACCGGCCTCCTGTTGTTGGTGGTGCTCCTGCTCATCAGCAATGTGGTGCTGCTGTGGATGTACATGCAGAGCCAGAAGCGGGGTGAGGAGACGCAGGCCCAGGTGGAACAGATCAGCAGCCAGAAGGATGATGTGACCCACCTGCTGGAGAACATGCTGGCGAGCTACGACACGCTGAAGACCGAGAACGAGCAGCTCACCGTGGAGATGGAAGCCCAGAAGGAGAAGATCGAGAGCCTTCTCGAGCAGGTGAAGCGCGGCAACTACGACTTGTCCAAGGCGCGCAAGGAGGCCGAGACCCTGCGCCGGATCATGAAGGGCTATGTGGTCACCATCGATTCGCTGAACCAGGTGAACCAGCAGCTCACCGCGGACAAGATCAACCTGACCCAGGAACTTGGGGAGGTGAAGGGCCAGAAGGACGCGCTCAGCTCCAAGGCCGAGGAGTTGGAAGGGAAGATCGCCAAGGGCAGTGTGCTGCACACCACGTCCATCATGGCCAATGCCCTGTTCATGCGCAGCAACGGCAAGCAGGTGGAGACCGACCGCGCCAAGAAGGCCGAGATGGTGAAGTGCTGCTTCACGCTGGGGGAGAACAAGGTGACCAGTGCGGGGGACAAGACGCTTTACATGCGCGTCATCAGCCCGGATGGCAAGGTGCTCCGCGCCACCGAGGCCGACAACCGCTTCAAGTTCAACGGTGTCGAGGGCGAGTTCAGCGCACGTCGCGAGATCAACTACCAGAACCAGCCAGTGGATGCCTGCATCTTCTGGACAGGAACGGATGAGCTCCGCACCGGTCAGTACATCGTGGAGGTGTATGAGGCCGGCGCGCTGGTGTCGAAGACCAACTTCGACCTGAAGTAGTCCTAGAAGTAGGCGCGGACCTGCGCCCCGCCCACGTGTACCACGGGCACGCCCTCTGATCGTCGGCCGTTGTAGGTGATGTCCACCTGCAGGTTGTTGCTCAGGTTGCGCTGCAGGCTGATGCTCCAGGTGGCGTTGGTCCCGGGCTTCAGTCCACCCAGCATCTCGTTGCCCAGTGGGGAGTTCACTTCGCCATCGTACCTGATCTCCACCAGGTTGGCGTTCACCAGCAGACTGCCTTTCCCCGGGGTGTTGTAGCGCATCTCCAGGCCAAGGTCGTGCAGGGTGGCCTGCTGCCCACCGAACTCCGGTGCATTGCGCTTTTCCGTGAACTTGTAGGTGACCAGCGTGCGAAGGGTGGTGCCCGGTTGCCAGGTAAGCCGTGGGCGGAGGGATTCCTGGTCGATGGTGTAAGTGCGACCGCTCAGCAGGTCGGAGGCATTGGCCACGCGCCCGCGTTCGGTCTCCACCTCGAAGGTCCAATGCCGGGTGAGGTTCCAACGTACGTGCAGCGCGTTGTTCAGGCGTGAGCGGGATTCATAACCGTTCAACAGCAGGGTGCGGCTCCGGTCGTTCTGCCAGGTGTGGTCGATGCTCCAGGTCCGGCTGGTCCGGTCGTAATAGACGGTGTTGCGCGCCGAGCCATTGTAGGCCAGCAGCGCGGTGTCCGACCGCTCGGACAGGAAGGGGTCCAGCCCGTTGAGCACATCGTCTGTCCCGGTCTTCCGGTCCACCCGGTAGGAGGCGATGTCGGAGAACTTGCCGAGGAACCGCCGCAGTCCCTCGGCGTCCGCCCAACGCACGCCGGGCCGCAGATCGAGCGAGGCACTGAGCTGGTTGCGGTAGGTGCGCACGTAGGTGTCGCTGGGAACGAACACGCGCAGGTAGTTCGCCTCGTAACCGAAGTTGGCCAGCTCGAACTCGTTCAGGTCCTTGATGCCATCGCCGTTGTAGTCGATCCAGATGTATAGGCCCTGGCCGGCGGGCACTTCGATGTACACATAGGAACGCTGTTGCTCCAATCCGGAGCTGAACTCGTAGAACAGGTCCACGATGGCGACGCCTTTCCAGAGGGTGGCATCGTGATCGATCCGCGCCAGGTAGGTGGATTCCGGCTTGTTGGAGGAGAGCGTGCTGTCCCTGATCTCCAGGCTGCGGTAGGTGAAGGTGGCCGACAGCCGCTTGCGCGGGTCACGCGCCAGGTCCACGCCGAAGGAGCCGGTGTTGGCCACGGTGCTGGTGGCCAGGGCCCCGTTCCTCACCGCCTGATCGGTGCGTTGCCCACCGGCGATGCGCCACTTGTTGCGCATGGTGTCCGGGCTCTGGGCGAAGGCCTCCCACTCGTGGAACTGGTAGCTGCCCACGTTGAGCCCGGATGTGGTATCCGTCCTGAACAGGTTGCGTTCGTGCTCGCTGTTGAGGCCGAGCGTCAGGGGCTTCAGCCGGTGGCGCAGGGTGCCTTTGTGCCGCAGGAAGTCCGTGGTGCGCGGCGTGGTGGCCGACAGCCAGCTCGCGGTCCCCACCAGGTCCGTGCGCCCGATGTGCAGGTCGCTGTTCAGGTCCTGCTTCCAGCCGGTATACCGGTCACGCACGTGGAAGGTGCCTATCCCATAGGTGAAGGAACCCAGCTTGCGACCCTTGATGCCCACCCCGGTCGTGGCCAGCAACTGATCACCGTCCAAGGGGATGTCCCGCGCGTTCCAGTTCCGCTCGAACTCCACCGCACGGTACCGTTCCACGGGCCTGAACTCGCGGGTGATGCCTTCCGCCTCGCCCATGAGCAGCAGCCGCAGTGTGGTGTCCCGGGCGCCGAGGGGGATCTCGTGCTTCAATCGGGTCAGCAGGCCCAGTCCATCATCATCGGCACGGTCCAGTGAGCTGAAGGTGTTGCGGTCATCATGACTGAAGGCGCCTTCCACCGTCAGGCTGGTCCGATCGGTGAACTGGTGATCCACGCCCAGGGTGATCACCTGCTGGCTGCGTGCTGCGATCAGCACACGGACCGGCGCATGGTCGCCCCGTTTGATGAGCAGGCCGTTCACCGTGTCCGGCGCCACCCAGCGGAACACCCGGCCGTTCGGGGTGAACTCCTGCTGCACGTAATCACCGTTGCCCATGCCCACCTGGGTGAACGTGAGGCGGTAGACGGCCACGGCCGGGTCGTTGCTGTTCACGAACACCGAGTCGTAGCCCAGGGAGTCCGTGAGCAGGTAGAGCACCTGGTCGTCCGCGAAGCCGGTGCTGTCGATGCCGCTCACCACGGCGGCCAACGGGTCGTCACCGGCCCGGCTGAGCACGGCGCGCTCTTCTTCCGACAGTTGTTGCTGAAGGGACTGGTTCTTGTGGTCCTGTTCACTGAACACATGGAGGCGCACCGTGCTGCGGCCCATCACCGTGGTGTTGTCCAGCCGCACCAGCGAACGGGCGTAGTTCTTGTCCGAGTACTGGAACTCCACGGTGATACGCCGATCTTTGGTGATGAGCCGTCGTGCGGTGAAGGTGACCTCCGCCGTGTTGTAGTCGATCACATAGTCGTTCTCCTGCCCGCGGGTGAGCAGCTGCCCGTCGATGTAGACCCGCTCGGTGCCGGACAGCACGATGATGAACGCCTCCCCGTCGTTGCCCCGGAGCCGGTAGGGTCCCTGCACCCCTTCGATGCCCTGCACCTGGAACCGCGCGAACTTGCCCTTGCTGATGGCGATGCTGGCCCCGAGGTCGCTGCGCGAACGGTCCGAGGTCCAGAGATGGGTGTTGTAGTCGAGGCCCTTGGTCTTCTTCAGGTAGGTGAGGAAGTGGCTCGTGGGCCGCTGCAGCACGAAATCACCGGCCACCAGTTCCCACAGGTTGCCCGCGCGTTTCGTGTCCTCCTCGAACAACTTGATGAACACCTGGTCGAAGTCCTGCAGCTCCAGCGTATTGCCGCCGGCCTGGATGGGGATGTTATTGTCCGTGATCGAGGCCAGCACCTGGATCTTGTCGCTCAATCGGCCGTTCAGCTCCAGGTTCAGGGTGGAGTTCACCGAGAGGTCCTGGTTGTTGCCGAAGAGCACCCCGCGCGAGATGCTGCCCGAGCGGTTGAGGCCCTGCAGCCCCATCAGGTCGGTGCTTTGGCGCGGAGGCTCGTACCGGAACGGGTCGATCCGCACGCTTCCGTCCGGGGAGCGCGCGCGGAGCGTGTCCTTGTGCAGCCTCACACCACTGAAGAGCAGGGGCATCACGCGGTAGCGCACCAGTACGGAATCGGCCTTGGAACTCAGGGTCAGACGAGCCGTGTAAGGGTCGAGGCTGAAGTCGGTCAGCGGAAGCGGAACGCTGTCCACGAGCACCACCAGGCTTCCAGGCACGATGCTGAGGGTGTCCAGCACCAACGGTTCCGCCTTCACCTGCACCCAGCGTTCGCGCAGGTTGCTGGTGCCCTGTGCCCGAAGTTCCGCAAGGCCCGGACCTGACAGCATCCACAAGCAGAGCGCCACCCTTGCCCATGCGCCGCCCGTCAGGAGCCGGAGTGCCGGACCAGCGAACGGGCAGGTGGACGCAACATGGATCATCCAGGGTGGAAGCCCGAAAATTACCGGAGGATGGCCACCGGAGCGCGGATCACCGTCCATCACCAAGGGGCTGTTGATGGGTAGGCAGCGGAAGCGGGAACCCTACTGGTGCCGGCGGGTAGTTTTGGCCGGATAGCATCGGTAGCATGAAGGGTTCGTGGTCAACGTTCGTCTTCGCCCTCGTGGTATGCCTGGCAGCCTGCTCAGGGCCTGAGGCTTCCCTTCCCCGCGTGGGACAGGGAGGGCGATACTACGGCGGCATGTTCAATGCGAACGAGAGCGAGCCGCTCCGGAGCCTCTTTCCGCTTTCCGTCGCCCAAGCGGCCGACCACCGCGTTGCGGCCCAGATCTACGAAGGGCTCGTTGGCCTGGACCAGGGCGACCTGAGCATCCAGCCCAGGTTGGCCGAGTCCTGGACCGTGGATGCCACGGGTACGCAATACACGTTCGTCATCCGACGCGGTGTCCGCTTCCACGATGATCCCTGCTTTCCGGATGGTCTGGGGCGCGAAGTGACCGCTCACGACATGGTGCATTGCCTCACGGCGGTGGCCACGCCCGGTGAATTGAACCAGCTGGATTGGTTGCTCCGCGACCATGTGGTGGGCGCGAACGCACATTTTGCCGCGGTCGTGGCCGGTAACGCTTCGGCGGGCGTGGAGGGGATCAAGGCCTTGGACGATCATACCCTTCAGGTGACCTTGGCGTCCCCATGGGCCGGTTTCCTGCAGGTCCTGGCCCACCAAGGCTGTTGGATCTATCCGCCCGAACTGGTGGAGCACTATGGACGCGAGGCACGCTGGCACCCCGTTGGCACAGGACCGTTCCGCGTCCGTTCCTTCACCCGGGGATCCTTGCTCGTCCTCGAGCGCCACCCGCAGTATTGGGGCACCGATGAGCATGGCAACAGGCTGCCCTTCCTCGATGGGGTGAAATACACCTTCGTGGTGGACAAGGAGAAGGAGCTCGATGCCTTCCTGGATGGGCGGTTGTCCATCGTGTATGAGGTACCCGTGGGCCGTACCGGTCTGTTGGACAGTGCCCAGGCCTTGGGATTCGAGGTGCAGGCCGTGCCGGGCCTGAGCGTGCAGTTCTATGGGGTCAACGTCCGGCACCGGTTGTTCCAGGGCATCCGGGTGCGCCAGGCGTTCTCCCTGGCGATCGATCGCCGGTGGTTGGTGGACAGTGTCCTTTTCGGCCTCGGTGTACCTGCGGACCGTGGCGTTGTGCCTCCGGGTTTCGAAGGCTATCCGTACGAGCGGGTGCCCAGGGTGCAGTTCGACCCACAGCTGGCCAGGGAACTGCTTGCAGAAGCGGGGTTCCCCGGTGGCCGGGGTTCACCAGCCGTACACCTGCAGGTGAACAACAATGGGTTCGGCTATGTGCGCGTGGCCGAAGCGGTGCAGACCATGTTGTGGGAGAACCTGGGTGTGCGGGTGGTCACCTCGGTGCTGCCCGGCGACCAGCACTTCACCGCCATCGAGACCGGGCGCGCTGATTTCTGGCGCGAAGGATGGATCCTCGACCATCCGGACCCCGAGAACGTGCTTGCCCTGTTCCAAGGGAGCCTGGTGCCGTTGGATACCGCAGCCCCTTCCTACCTCAACAGCACCCGCTACCGGAATGCCGTCTTCGATTCGCTCTTCCACCGTGCCCAACGCAGCAGCGGCACCGAGCATCTGCGCCTGCTGGCCGAGGCGGAGGCCCGCCTCATGAGCGATGCCTGTGTGCTGCCGCTGTACCATGAGCGCAGCATCCGGCTGGTGCAGCCCTGGGTGCGCGACCTGCCCATCAATGGGATGGAATACCGCGACCTGCGTGCGGTATGGTACGATCCAATGGCGCGTTCAGGACGGTAAGGGATCGCGCGCCGTGATCGCCTCCACCACCAGTTGCTTGGCCAGCGGCATGAAGGTCTCGATCGGCGGCAGCTCCACCTCAGACTCGAACGCGTAGGTGGCCGGAACCGGCCACTCCCTGAACTGTGCGATGAGGCTGCGGCGCACATCCTCATAGGTGCGTGCAATGCCCAGGATGAACGTGCTCACATAGCGCGTCTGCAGGGTGGGTGCCGTGGTCGATGACGCGGTGCGATGCAGCGGTGGCAGCGTATAGGCATAGACGCGTGCCTCCCTGCCGGTGCGGAGCAACATCCAGCCTTCATGCCGGTGCAGCGGCAGCACACCGATCGGTCCGAAGCGGATCCGGGACACCAGCTCGTCGCGAAGGCCCAGGCCCTGGTCCAGGGTGCGGTGCAGGCACGGCACAGCGAACTCGACCACGGCGTTCACCGTGGCAAGCAGCTCGTCCTCCGGCGGCGCCTCCCGCAACAAGCGGCCGGTGTGCGGATCGAAACCCACCACCGGGCCCGGATGCCGGTCGGCGATCGCCTTCCTGGCGCGGACAAGGTCCGTGAGGTCACGCAGATGGGCCCGCAACTCCTCCAGATGTGGGTACAGTTTGTGCTCCTTGAACCGGGCATGCACACGTTGGAGATAACCCAACAGCACATACTGCTTCAGTTCGAGGTCGATGCCGGGACCGACCAACCAGTCGCGTGAGAGACCAGCCTGTGCCATCCTGTTCGCCGTACGTTCCATCCATGGAACGCCCTGTTCAAAAATAATGTTGCGGTCAATGCACCGCGGCGGTCCCAGCCACCAACTTTGACCTATGATGAACGGCACCACGAAAAGCAACTTCACCACCCTGTCCACGGCTGCGATGATGGCGGTCGTCATGGTCGCCTGCGTGCCCGCGCGCAAGTATGAGGAGGCGAACCAGCGGATCAGGACGATGCAGGCCGAGGTGGATGCGGCCAACGCCAAGGCGCGTGATGCGCAGGCGGCGCTCGAGGACATCCGGTCCAGGGATGAGGTCAACACCAAGCGTGTGGGCGAGCTGCAGCGGGATACCGCCGTGCTGGGGAATTCCCTGCGACAGATGACCGGGCAGTACGACCGGATCAACGCCCTGAACAACGAGCTGCTGGACAAGTACAACAAGCTGCTCGCCGGCCAGGGCAGCGAGAACCGCAAGCTGCTCAGCGACCTGGAGGCGCTCCGCCTGGACATGATGAACCGCGAGGACTCGCTCAATGCGTTGGGCTCACGGGTGGCCGAGAAACAGGCCGCTTTGGCCGACACGGAAGCCCGCCTGGCCGCGCTGCAGGCCGAGCTGGAGTCCAAGGACCAGGCGATGAAGGCCTTGAAGGACCGCGTGAGCGCTGCGCTCACCGGGTTCGAGGGCAAGGGACTCACCGTGGAGCAGCGCAACGGCCGGGTCTATGTGAGCATGGAGAACAAGCTGCTCTTTCCCAGCGGCAGCTATGCCGTGGATGCCAAAGGGCGTGACCTGATCGTCAAGCTGGCCAAGGCCGTGGAGGGCGAGAAGGACCTCAATGTGCTGGTGGAGGGCCATACCGATACCGACAAAGTGCAGCCAGGCGGGACCCTGAAGGACAATTGGGACCTCAGCGTGATGCGGGCCACGAGCGTGGTGCGCATCATGCAGGAGAGCAGCCGGATGGACCCTGTGCGCATCACAGCGGCCGGACGCGGCGAGTACATCCCCGTGGACCGCAACGACAAGGCCAAGAACCGGCGCATCGAGATCATCCTTGCCCCCGACCTCAAGGAGCTCTACGACCTGGTGAAGTAGTGCCTTGTGCGGGTGGCCTGGACCTTGGTGCAGCGTTGCGTCGCGATGACCAGGCTGTCCTGTTACTCGGGATGGCACGGTCCAACGAGCATCGGTATGCGTTCCTGGATGGCCCGGTGAGCTCATGGCAGGGGACCTTCCGATCGTTCGCAGGCATGTGGTCATCATCGGTGGTGGGCCGTCCGCCCTCATCGCTGCGGACGTGCTGGCCGAGGTGGCGGAGGTGGACCTCTATGAACGAGGGCATGTCCTGGGACGGAAATTCCTGGTCGCTGGTGGGGGTGGGTTGAACATCACCAACAGTGCAGCAGGGGAGGACCTGATTGCGGAGTTCACCCCCGCTGATCTCCTGGCGCCCATGCTTGCCGCGTGGGGGCCTGCGGATCTGCGCGCCTGGCTGTTGCGCATGGGGGTGCCCACCTTCGTGGGAAGCAGTGGCCGTGTGTTCCCGGAGAAGGGGATCAAGCCTGCCGAGGTCCTCAAGGCCATTACCCGACACATCCGGGACAAGGGCGTTCGCGTCCATCTCCGCCATACGTTCGTGGGCTTCGATGATCAGGTGCGTCCCATCGTGGAGCATCAAGGTGTGCGCAGGACATTGACCGCGGATGCGTTCCTGTTCGCCCTGGGAGGAGCTTCCTGGCCGAGGACCGGGTCGGTGGGCGAATGGACCGAGGCGTTCAGGGCCATCGGCGTGCGCACCGTGCCTTTTCGCCCCAGCAATTGCGGGGTGGAGGTCCCGTTGCCGGAGGGGCTGGGCCTGCATGCGGGCAAGCCGCTCAAGAACGTGCGCATCACCTGCGGCCAACGTTCGGTGCGCGGTGAGGCCACCATCACGCGGTACGGTCTGGAGGGCCAGGCGATCTATCCGTTGATCCCGGAGGTGCGTCGACAGTTGGACGAACGAGGGCTGGCCGAGCTGCACATCGACCTCAAGCCGGATGTTCCGCTCCAGGACATGGAGCGGCGGCTTCGGTCAGCGTCCGCCAAGGAGCGCACCCATGTCCTTCGCCTGGACCGCCCGGCACTTGCCCTGTTGAAGGCGTTCACGCCCCGTGATCGCTTCCTCGACCCGGCCGATCTCGCCACCGACGTCAAGGACCTGCGGGTGGGCGTTCGCGGCCTGCGGCCGCTGGAGGAGGCGATCAGCTCGGTGGGCGGTATCGCCTTGGGGGAAGTGGCTACCAACCTCAGCCTGAAGCAGTTCCCCGCGATGTTCGTAGCCGGTGAGATGCTTGATGTGGATGCCCCCACGGGGGGATTCCTGCTGCAGGGAGCGTTCAGTATGGGCCATTGGGCCGCCCAAGGCCTGCAGCGATACCTGTCGGGGTCGTCGATCGATCCGCCGGGTTTTGGGGCCGGTTGGTCGGATCTGCCGTTCTCCCGATGAAACGGCAGGTTCGCCGGTCGAGCCGGGACAAGTTCCCGATGAACCCGGAAAAGCCCCCTTTTTGACCGGCCGAAAGCCTTGTCTTTCAGGCATTTTAACGATCGCAACAAGGGTCCTTTCAGGGTAATCTTGCAACATGATCAGCTGGCCGATGTTCCGACGTGGCACCAATGAACAACAACCCACCAAAGGGGTTCCTATGGGGTCATCCATCTTCCGCATGTCCGCACTCCGACCGTTGCTCCTGAGCACCCTGCTCCTTGCCTTCGTCACGGCAGGCCATGCCCAGACCTCTTCCCAGCGGGCCGCCGTGCAGCTTTCGGCCACCGCACTGACCTCCCCGGTGGGCATCACGCTGAGCTGGCCTGCCATGTCCAGCACCACCTCCATCACCATTCATCGGAAGGCGCGCACCGCCACCAGCTGGACCTCCCTGGCCACGCCATCGGCCAGTGCCACGAGCTACACGGACAACACGGTCACCGTGGGCCAGGTCTATGAGTACCGGGTCACGCGCGTGTCCGGCGGGGTCACTGGTACCGGCTACCTCTGCACGGGCATCAACGTGCCGGCTCCCGATTACCGCGGCAAGCTGGTCCTGCTGGTGGACAATACGTTCAGTTCATCGCTCAGCGCAGAGCTGCAGCAATTGGTGCGAGACCTGCGCGGGGACGGTTGGGCCGTGGTCCGCTCCGATCTGGCCCGGACCTCGACGGTCGCCACGGTGAAAAGCACCATCCTTTCCCACTACAACAGCGATCCGGCCAACGTAAAGGCCGTCTTCATCCTGGGCCACCTTGCCGTGCCCTACTCCGGCAACGTGGCACCCGACGGACACTCCGAGCATCAGGGTGCCTGGCCCTGCGACGGGTATTATGGCGAGTTGAACGGCACCTGGACCGATGCCTCCGTGAACATCTCCTCCGCCCAGCGGGCCGAGAACCGCAACGTGCCCGGTGATGGCAAGTTCGACCAGAGCAACTTCCCCTCAGACCTGGAGCTGCAGGTGGGCCGCGTGGACCTGTACGACATGCCCGCCTTCGGTACGAGCGAGACCGAGCTCATGCGGGCCTACCTGAACAAGCTGCATGCCTTCAAGGTGAAGGCCTTCACCCCCACCGTGCGGGGGGTGGTGTTCGACAATCTGCAATGGGTGGGCAATCCCCTCGCGGGCAGTGGCTGGCGCAACATGGGCCCGCTGGTCGGCCCCTCGAACATCACGGCGGCCAATCAGAACAGCACCGCGTTCCATTCACTGGTGAACGGCCAGAGCCATCTGTGGACCTATTCTTCCGGCGGCGGTCTCCAGGCCGTGGATGGCGGTGTGCTCACCTACAACGGTGCCGCCAACGTGGGCACCACGCAGAATTTTGCGGCGTCGTCGCACGGCGGGGTGTTCAATCTGGCCATGGGGAGCTATTTCGGTGACTGGGACAACCGGAACAACTTCCTGCGCGCCCCGCTCGCGAGCGGACAGGCGCTGACCAGTTGCTGGTCCGGCATCCCGGCGTGGTACTTCCACCACATGGGGATCGGGGAGAACATCGGCGCCAGCGTACTGGCCACGATGAACAACAGC
>ENA-UOUJ01001208-UOUJ01001208.1-activated-sludge-metagenome-genome-assembly--contig:-NODE-1208-length-14300-cov-7.927694_pt1 | contig 14300 bp, 13 predicted proteins | sample MGYA00249839_ERZ747224 | MGnify/ENA primary metagenome ERZ747224 (study PRJEB28782, sample SAMN03220277) | activated sludge metagenome | biome: wastewater; feature: sewage sludge; material... | reverse complement strand
CTTCACACACAGTCTCATCCGTTGGATCTACTGTAACTGCAGGAGCTACATTCACTATCACGGTAGCGGCTCCAGATTCATCACTGCCACACACATTCGTAACTACTACCGTATAGCTTCCGCCATCTGCATTCACTAAGGAGGCAATGTTCAATGTGCTATTCGTTTCTCCCAATAAATCATTATTGTCTTTTTTCCACTGATACGTTGGTGCCGGGGTACCCGTTGCCGTTACGCTCAGGTTAATTGCACCGCCTTCACATATCGTTGTACCTACCGGATCAACCGTTACCACCGGTACCGTGTTCACCGTTAAAGTAGCTGCGACTGATGTAGCTGAGGTACATCCGCCATTCGATACCACCACATCATAACTTCCGGCATCACCACTCACTACTGAGGAGATGGTATAGCTCGATGCAGTTGCACCGTTGATGTCCACACCACCCTTGCGCCACTGATACGTTAAGTTGGTTCCGGTTGCCGTAACGGTAAACGTTACCGGTGATCCTTCACACACGGTTTCGTCAGTTGGATCAACCGTTACTATTGGAGCCACATTCACTACCACTACCGCTGCGCCCGACAAATCACTGCCGCAGGTATTCGTAACTTCTACGGTGTAGCTGCCACCATCTGCAAATACTGCTGATGGAATGCTCAGGGTATTGTTCGTTTCTCCAATTAAATCATTGTTGTCTTTTTTCCACTGATACGTTGGCGCCGGGGTACCCGTTGCCGTTACGCTCAGGTTAATCGATCCACCTTCACAAACCGTAGCATCTACAGGATCAACGGTTATTGCCGGTAAAGTATTCACCGTTAAGGTAGCCGCTGCTGAAGTAGCTGAGGCACATCCGCCGTTCGACACCACCACATCATAACTTCCTGCATCGGCACTTACTACTGATGGAATGGTATAGCTGGATGCATTGGCTCCGCCGATATCCACACCACCCTTACGCCACTGGTAGGTTAAGTTAGTTCCTGTAGCCGTTACCGTAAATGTAACCGGTGAACCTTCACAAACCGTTTCGTTTGTAGGATCTACTGTTACTGCAGGAGCCACATTCACCACTACTACCGCTGCTGCGGAAGTTTCAACACCACAAGTATTGGTTACTTCCACCGTATAGCTTCCTCCATCTCCATTAACGGCAGATGGTATGCTCAGAGTGCTGTTTGTTTCTCCTAATATATCGTTGTTGTCTTTTTTCCACTGATAAGTAGGTGCCGGGGTACCCGTTACCGTTACACTCAGGTTGATGGCACCGCCTTCACAAATAGTTGTTCCAACCGGATCTACTGTAATCACCGGTGCTGTTTGAACCGTTAAGGTTGCAGCCGCTGATGTAGCAGGCGTACATCCTGTATTCGATACTACTACATCATAACTTCCTGCATCGGCACTTACTACTGATGGAATGGTATAGCTGGATGCATTGGCTCCGCCGATATCCACACCACCCTTACGCCACTGGTAGGTTAAGTTAGTTCCTGTAGCCGTTACCGTAAATGTAACCGGTGAACCTTCACAAACCGTTTCGTTTGTAGGATCTACTGTTACTGCAGGAGCCACATTCACCACTACTACCGCTGCTGCAGAAGTTTCAACACTACAAGTATTGGTTACTTCAACCGTATAGCTTCCGCCATCTCCATTAACGGCAGATGGTATGCTCAGGGTGCTGTTTGTTTCTCCTAAAATATCGTTGTTGTCTTTTTTCCACTGATAGGTGGGTGCCGGGGTACCCGTTGCCGTTACACTCAGGTTGATGGCACCGCCTTCACAAATAGTTTGATTTTGTGGTTGCGTTGTAATTGCAACATCTTTATTAATCGTAACCGTTGCACTTCCGGCCACACTCCAGCATCCTGCAGCGGAACGTGAGCGGAAATAATATGTGCCGGATTCTGTCACTACCCTACTGGTAGCCGGAGTAGCAATAGAAACACCATTCGGGTCGGTTCCCTGGAAATACATCGTACCACCGGTGCCTCCCGATGCAGTCAAGGTTCTTGAATTACAAAACGTACCTCCTCCCGACACCGTCACTGCTGTAGGTTGAGCGAGAATGTTAATGGTTGGAGATACAAATACTGAGTTTCCGGGACCACATCCTCCCGAATTATTGCCAAACCAACACACCAGTTCACGCACCACATCAAACCTCAGGTTATTATTTCCGGTTAGGGTTGAGGCAGGTACATTGGGGAACGTGTAGGTAACCGTTTGCCCTGTAGCCACACTACCCGCGGGCTGGCGCGGAATAAAACTGGGGGAGGCTCCGTAGTCCACATCTTCATTCCACTTCAATCCTATGTTCACCGGTTCGGCGCTGTTCCAAGTGGCAGAACCCACATTCTTCACTGTGACAGACACATCACGTGTTTCACCCTGACACCATGGAGAGGAACCATAACTCATTGAAACAAACTCCGCCACATATGGGTTATGGGTTACTGTACCATCTACATCAACCCCTCTAAACTGACCAGACCCTGTACCCTCGCATATAAAACGATAGGTAGAACTACTTCCGTTCGCATCCGTTCCATATACCCTGAATGTAACAGGGGTAGTTCTGTTTTGAAGGGCTGTAACACCCGATAAATTCACCGTTCTGTTGTTAGCATTTGTATTCGAAACCGTCCAGGTACCCAGATTGGAGGAATAATTATTATCTCCGTATCTCACAAATACATCAAAACTTGTATTCGACATTTGATCTCTGATTTTTAGTGCAGAGAGGGAAATGCTGTGTCCGGGTTGAGGTGTTATGGTAAACTCGTAATAATCATTATTACCCGTGTTCAATGAACCTGAGGTTGACCACCCCGTAGAATTATAGGCATTGGAGGCTGAAGCTGCGGTAATGCCCGGTCCACGCGACAATACCGAAAATGTAACCCCACTACTCACACCGGTAGGCGAAACCGTGGCCGTTGTACCGCTCAGGCCGCACAACTCCCATCGCCCCATAGTTCCTTGAGCAGATGCTGTATTCCAGGTGAATGACATCACACATCCAAGCAGTATAAGCCAAATGCGGGGAATACTTGTAAAAAGGGAAAATTTGGAAAACACTGTTGTCGTTTTCATGTGTAAAATATTCATAATAGGTGGTTTAGTATGTATCAGGTTGCTTAAACGTTATGTATATTCAATAAATTATATTGACTTAATAATTACTTTTTAACAACTATATTTTCAGTTGTAAAAGCATAATTACAAGAGCAGGAATTTCAAAGGAAGTCCTTTTGGGATGTATATTGGAACCCGGATGGCGGGTGCACAGGCTGATCCTGTCGGGTTATCTTCGGATATCGTACACCGGTAGTAGGATGGCGTGTATTAATTAGATATCTCTACACGCACACCGGTAAATAGTAGAATTACGGTCGAAAATTAGTAGGGATTTTTCGCTAATCAAAGCATTTCTTAACTTTTTTTTAAAAAAAGTTGAAGTTTGAACATTAATAGGATAGTATTAGGAGAGTTCTATCAGGGTAATTTCGGGGAGAATACCCACCCGGCCGGGATATCCAATAAACCCAAAGCCGCGATTCACGTAAAGGTGCTGGTGGCCTGCCTGGTACAAACCGGCCCATTGCTTATATAAATATTGTACCGGGCTCCATTTTAAACCCGGAATTTCCACGCCGAACTGCATACCATGCGTGTGGCCGCATAGGGTTAAATCAATATCGCTGTACTGGGTGCGCACTTCCCCATCCCAATGACTGGGGTCGTGTGTTAGTAACATTTTGAATGCTGCCGTTTCGGTTCCCTGGTATGCATCTGCCAAACGACCATGTGCCGGAAACCGGCTTTTGTTGCTCCAGTTTTCCACGCCAATTAGTGCGATGGCATCCTCCCCCTTTCGAAACATCACATGCTCGTTCAGCAGCACCCTCCATCCCATAGACTCCTGCAACCGTATAAGTTGCTGAAGGTTTTCTTCTTTAGACACCCCCTGATACGGCCAACGTACATAATCTCCATAATCATGGTTGCCCAGAATGGAATACACTCCCATCGGCGCTTGTAATTGTTTAAACACATGGGTGAGTGGTACCAATTCAGTGGCCCGGTCATTAACCATATCACCGGTAAACAAAATCAAATCGGGCTTCAGATCCATTATCATGCGTACCCCGCGCTGAACGGCCGCCACATCTAACAAACTGCCCGCATGTATATCGCTAATGTGTACCACTTTCAAACCGCGGAAAGCCGTTGGCAGGTTCCTGAACGTAAGTGGAATTTTCTTGATTTGATAATTATACTTATTGGAAAAACCATACATCAGGCTACCGAGAAGTGACCCTCCGGCAGCAAAACCTACCCAGCTTAAAAAGGTAGAGCGACTGATATTTTCAGATTCGGCCTCAGATAACACAGGTACTGTTCTTGCCGGTGTTACCTTTCTGCCTATCCACAATGCACCACGGCGGATGTCATCTATCAAAAAAAATACTGCGGCAACCAATTTGGCAAAAAACAACCCGATGATCATTGAAAACAACAGGGTGCGCATCGGCTTGCCTAATACCGCCGGATCCACATAAAAAAATACAAACGCACCCATAACAGTGATTACCGTGAGTGTTATGAAAGCCAATTGAAGGGCTTTCCGGTAGCGACTTTTGCGCGTCAGTGTTTTGAATGCCTGAAATACATAAGCATCCAACAACAAAATCAACAAAACCAAAAAGAAAATACCGGAGGCAGACCGCATGAGCGTTTGTTCTAATTTAACAGGTTTACGGATACATTACAGTAAACAGGCCCCAAACTTTTAGGCCGATTCACTATTTTTGCATTGCGGATATTCGAAACAATCATCCCCCAACTCAACCATATGCAATGTACGTTTTACGGCCATTCAGCTTTCGGGCTGAACTGGAATGGCACAAAATTACTGTTTGACCCGTTCATTTCTCCGAATGAAGCAGCAAAAGATGTTAATATAAATACAATAGATGCCGATTATATTTTTTTAAGCCATGGCCATGCCGATCACGTGGCCGATGCAGAAGCGATAGCAAAAAGAACAGGTGCTACCCTCGTATCAAACTTTGAAGTGGTGAACTGGTTTGCTGAAAAAGGGATATCCAAAAACCATCCGATGAACACCGGAGGTTCCTGGACGTTTCCCTTCGGTACGGTGAAATGTGTACACGCGGTTCATTCATCGGCTATGCCCGACGGCAGTTATGGAGGCAATCCCATGGGTTTTGTGATCCATGACAATAACCAATGCATTTATTTTGCTGGAGATACCGCCTTTACGATGGATATGCAACTGATTCCATTATACCGCAAACCAGATGTGTGTATTTTGCCGGTTGGTGGAAATTTCACAATGGACATTGCCGATGCTGCCCGTGCGGCAGAAATGGTACAATGCAAGAAAGTCGTCGGTGTTCATTTCGATACATTCGGATATATTAAAATAGACCATCAAAAAGCAAAAACGTATTTTGCAGACCGCGGTATGGAACTTATACTACCGGCAATTGGAGAAACCATCAACATCTGATAATAAAAATTAACTGTGGCCAGAATCATTGGAATTGCGAATCAAAAAGGAGGCGTAGGTAAAACAACCACTGCCATCAACCTAGCAGCCAGCTTAGCTATATTGGAATATAAAACCCTGCTGGTAGATGCTGACCCTCAGGCAAACAGTACTACAGGTGTGGGATTCGACCTCCACAACGTAACCCGTAGCCTGTATGATTGTATGGTGAATGAGGCAGTGGCCGAAGATGTGATCCTGAAAACCAGTTTGCCTTACCTCGATTTAATACCATCGCACATTGATTTGGTGGGAGCTGAAATTGAGATGATCAATTACCCCAACCGGGAAAGTGTGCTGCAAAAAATCCTGGAGCCTGTTAAAAAAGAGTACGACTTTATTGTGATAGACTGCTCGCCGAGCCTTGGCTTAATAACCGTGAATGCATTGGTAGCCGCAGACAGTGTGGTGGTGCCGGTGCAGACAGAGTTTTTTGCACTGGAAGGATTAGGCAAACTCCTCAATACGGTGAAGATTGTTCAAAACAGACTGAACCCTGATTTAAAAATTGAAGGTATCCTGATGACAATGTATGATGGCCGCCTGAGGCTTTGTAATCAGGTGGTGAGTGAAGTACGAAAACATTTTGAAGATTTAGTGTTCAACAGCATCATACACCGCAATACCCGCTTAAGTGAAGCACCCAGTTTCGGAAAGCCGGTGATACTGTACGACTCAGACAGCAAAGGCGCCGTAAATTACCTGAATCTGGCCAAGGAGATTTTACAGAAAAACAACATGACCAAAATAAATCAGGAAGAAAAAGTGCTTCAGTAATTGAATCACCACGTCTGCCTGTAATACCTTTCTAATTATGCAATCACCGAATAAGAAAGATGCCCTCGGAAAAGGCATCAGAAGTCTGTTACAAAATATCGATGCCGATCTCAAAACCACAAGCGGCCATCTGAAACAGGAAGTAGTGGAAAAATCTACTTCCATTGCCCGCATTCCGGTGGAAGATATCATAGCCAATCCGGATCAGCCACGAAAAGATTTTGATGATACAGCCCTCTGTGAACTGGCTGCATCCATCAAAATGCACGACATCATACAACCGCTTACGGTTACACGCTCTGCCAACGGAAAATATAAACTCATTGCCGGTGAACGCCGTTTGCGGGCATCTAAAATTGCGGGCCTGAAAGATGTGCCGGTATATATCCGCAATCAGAACGACAGCAACATACTCGAACTCGCCCTGCTGGAAAACCTACAGCGCGAAAACCTCAATGCCATTGAAGTTGCACTGAGTTATAAACGACTGATGGAAGATCTCGATTATACTCAGGAACAAGTGGCGGAAAGGATGGGCAAAGAAAGAACAACCGTTTCAAACTACATACGCTTATTGAAACTTCCACCAGATATTCAGGTAGCGGTTCGCAACGGAACCATCAGCATGGGCCATGCAAGGGCGTTGGTAAATGTGGATGTGGTAGATAAACAACTTTATGTATTCAATGAAATCAAGAAGAAAGATTTAAACGTTCGACAAACAGAAGACCTGGTGCGTAAACTGTATACATCGGAACAGAAAAAACCAGCACCCCAATCAAGTTTACCACCGGCGTTTAAAAAAATTGAAGATAACTTATCAAGCACGTATGGTACCAAGGTTCGTTTATCACATCAAAAAAACGGAAATGGCCACATTCAGTTTGAGTATTATTCACTGGAAGAACTAAATGCACTTCTGGATAAACTGAATATTAAGGTAAGCTGATGAAAAAATGGCTGACCATTTTATGTTGCATGTTGATGCCCGCTGTGTTGCTGGCACAGGGTGATACCGTGGTACAGACCGCCCCCCATCCTGCAATCAAAGAAGGTTCGCTGGCCGTTCAAAAACCAACTGTATATAACCCGAAAATAGCTATTCGGCGTTCTGCCATTTTACCCGGCTGGGGACAAGCCACAAACAAAAAGTACTGGAAAATTCCGTTAGTGTATGGTGCTTTAGGTACCACCTCCTATTTATTTTTCCGCAACCTGAAACAATACCGCGAATCGAAAGACGCATACATACTTGCAACTGATGGAGATGAAACCAACGATTACTTAATTAAGGAACCTTATTATACGGTGAGGTACCAACCCGACCGTATCCGTAATTTTAGGAATCAGGTTCGGCAGAACGTAGATTACTCTGCGTTGTTCTTTCTGATTTTTTGGGGATTGAATGTGGTGGACGCCGCAGTAGATGCACACCTCAAAACGTTTGACGTGAGTGATGACCTGTCCCTGCATATCAAACCTGGTTTTAGTCCAACAGCCAATACCACCGGCATCAGCCTGGTGTTACAAATAGGTAAATAATACTGGTTGAACTACAAACTCTCTGATTACAAGATATTTTAATTCTGAAAAAATGAAACGCTTATTGATACCCGCCGGTTTATTTAGTGTATGCGTTATAGTTATAATGATGTGTACGTCATTCTCTCCCCGTAAGCCTCATAGGATTGTTGGCTTATGGTCGTCTTTGAATGAAGCAAAAATTACTTGTCCGGCAGGTAAACACCTCACCATAGATCAATGGTATTTCTCCAGTGATGGGGTAATCTCTCAGTGGAATTTTAAAAGTAATAAAAAGAAAGAACTGCGCTTTAAGATGGTGTACCGGTTGATGGATGCGGCTGAAGCTGCAGAAACCTATGACGACTTAAAGCCACTGGCACAATCCAAGCAGGAGTTGCTACTGCTGAAAAGTACATGTCACGATGACTTCTACGCTACGTTCAGCATTCATACCCTTACGAAAGACACGCTGAAGGTACGCTTTGAACCTTCTGTTTCCTCTCCACAGGTAAAAGCTTCCAACGATATCATGACCTTTGAACGCATTGCCGGTCCTCCGGAAAATATGTAATACTTGTTCGTGTTCACAAAATAAATACCTTCACCACCGAAGTATAAACGGACACCAGTTTATGAACATAGCACTCATCGGTTACGGAAAAATGGGCAAAGCCATTGAGCAGATTGCCCTGCAAAGAGGACATACCATTGTATTGAAAATTACTTCTGCCAATACGCAGGACCTAACCCCGGATAATGTAAGAAAAGCAGACGTGGCCATAGAGTTTACAGGTCCGGATACCGTTTTACCCAACCTCATGTTATGCGCATCAGCCGGTATGCCCGTAGTATGTGGCAGCACGGGCTGGAATAAAAAGTTACAAACAATAGAGCGGTTGTTTACGGAGCATCAGGGTGCGCTGGTGCATGCGAGCAATTTCAGTGTGGGCGTCAACATTTTCTTTGAAATCAACCGTAAGCTGGCATCCTTGATGAACGGCAGAAATACCTATAGCGTATCGTTGGAGGAAACGCATCATACTGCAAAAAAAGATGCACCGAGTGGAACAGCCATTTCATTGGCTGAGCAAATTATACATGCGGATACGCGTTACCGTTCATGGGTATGTGATGCTCCGGCTGGCGAAGGTGCCATCCCTATTCATGCGAACCGCATCGACCTGGCACCGGGCACGCATCAGGTACAATGGACGTCACGTATAGACGACATCGTAATCACCCATACGGCACATAACCGGGATGGCTTTGCTGAAGGCGCCGTTCTTGCTGCAGAATTCCTGATGGGCAAAAAGGGCGTGTTTACCATGAAGGATGTGCTGGGGTTGTGAAATAAAAAAAGGCCGTAGAAAACGACCTTTCAACATACCTTTTGATAAGTCTATCTGAATTTATAAACCAATCCAAAGTTTATATTACTAATTCCAGCTACAAAAGCAAAGTTGGTAGTAGCTTCAGCACCATCGAAATCGGGTTTCATTGAGCTAAAACCCAACAATCCCATAGAGGTTTCTAAGGCTAACCTTTTAGTCAGAAAATAATTAAAACCGGGAGAAAAAGCAACGCTAAATCCGTTTTCAATATAATCTTCAAATCCGGTTTCCTCTTCCTTATAGTTCACATAATCAACTCCTAGATTTAAAAAAATTGAGAACTTGTTAGCGGGAGTAAAATAATAGCGGCCGAACGCTCCCAAATTGAATGTGTTCATTTTTATTTCGTCAAATCCATCATCTTCTTTAGCTGAAGAAAACCCTAGGTTTAGTCCTACAGCTACTTTGGGTGAAACAAAATACCCTACTTTAGGATTGAATGTAAAAACCGTTGCTTTATCCTCATCGAATTTTTCACTTGCAAAACCAATGCTACCTGTTGCGAAAATACTCCCTTTGGAAAAGCCTTCGTTTTGTGCAAATGACGCACCGGTCATCATCACCAGTGCCAGTAAAATGATTGACTTCTTCATTGTTTGTTATTTTGGGTGATAAATTGAAAACCGCGTATTTAGTAAACAATACATTTCACAAAAAGGCCCTTTGCATTAGCAATGGGCCTGAAATCTTATGAAGGTTGTGTACTACTTCCCTAAATGTATCTGGAAACCTACATTCACACCAAAGGTGTTTGTAGCATCATCGGCATCACTATATTTAAATGAGCCATAACCCAAAGTGGCTTCCAAAGCGATGCTGGGGTTCAGGAAGAATGCAGGACCGGCCTTAATTCCCCAGTTCATGAAACCTTCGGAATCTCCACCAAACTTGGCGCTACCAAATCCAATGTTACCATGTCCGAACAATTTGGCTTTTGGACCGAGATCTACAAAGTAGTAACGTACAAAAGGACCAACAGCAAACATGGTTTGCGCATCAGTATTTTCTTCTTTGTACGAACTGAAATCAAGGCTTAAACCTGCAGCCAGATTGTTCATAAAAAAGTACCCTGCATTCGGGCTCAAATTGAACTGAGTCCATTTGTAATCTCCCTGTTTTGAAGAGTTAAATCCTGCAGAGCCTCCTAATAACCAGGTACCCTTCGAAGTTTGTGCAATGGTTGCACCAGACACTATAACCAGTGCCATTAAGATGATTGTTTTTTTCATCGTTTTAGAATTTAATGTGTAAGATGGCGACAAAATATGTTGAAAAGTTGTGAAGTCAAAGTATTTCAGCCACTTTTTTAACAGTAAATACTAAAAACAGGAAGGCCCCCTGAAAAAACAGGAGGCCTTGTATAGCTTCTAGATTATACTAATAATTAGAAAGTGTAACCTACACGCAGGTTGACCATGCTGTTGGTTTGGCTATTTTTTGTATAAGAATCAAATGTTAAACCCAAATCAATGTTAGAAGAGATTTGGTAACCGGCACCAGCAGCCCAACCGAATGCAGTTGTAGCATCGAAACCTTTTGTTTTGAAACTTCCCATACCTACTTTACCAGACAGGTAGAATTTGTCGGCAACCATGTAACGAATACCTGCACGTACTGGAATCAAGCTGGTAGCATCAGCACCATCTTTTCCAAACAATGAAGTGAAACCCGCATCCAAAGTAGCCGCTACTTTGTCAGAAAACCAGTACTGACCCTGTATGTCAACACCGGCACCGAAAGATGAAAAATCAGCCAGATCACCGATTGGCAAAGCCGCATTTGCACCTACGCTGAATTTAAAACCTTTGGTTGTGCTACCACCCTCTTGGGCGAAAGTAGCGAAAGAAGCAGCAGTGAACGCTGCGATCATGAATAACTTTTTCATTTTTTTACTGTGTTTAGATTTTGGTTAGTAAAATTCTGCGCAAAATTAATCGGAAAAACGAAACTTCCAAATGATTTATGTAGTATTGTTACGACAGGAGCAACATTAACAATTCATTTTCAACGTGTTAACTGATTGTAAAATTTATTTTACCGCGCCATCAAAAATTGTTCCTAAATGTTTTTTAGCATATCCGCAGTCATGGTTTCCAGGGTAAACTCTTCCTTCCAGCCCCAGTCGTTCCGGGCCACGGAGTCATCTATGCTCTGCGGCCAGCTATCTGCGATCGCCTGGCGATAATCCGGTTCGTACGTGCTGGTAAATCCGGGTATGTGCTTGCGTATAGCTTCTGTGATGTCTTTAGGAGAAAAACTTAGTGCCGATAAATTATAAGAAGTGCGTACACTGATTTTAGATGCATCAGCCTCCATCAACTCAATCGTAGCGCGTATGGCATCGGGCATATACATCATAGGAAGATAGGTGTCTTCCCGAAGGAAACAGGTGTATTTCCCTTCCTCCCTGGCTTCATGAAAAATCTCCACCGCATAATCAGTAGTTCCACCGCCAGGAGCCGATTTATAACTGATCAACCCCGGATATCTTAAACTTCTTACATCCACCCCATATCGCTGATAATAATAATTGCACCAAAACTCTCCCGCATATTTACTGATGCCATATACAGTGGTGGGTTCAATAATTGTTTGTTGCGGACACATCTTTTTTGGTGAAGTTGGGCCAAACACCGCAATACTGCTCGGCCAATATACTTTATGTAACTGTTCTTCTTTCGCTATATCCAATACATTCAATAAACTCTGCATGTTCAGATGCCATGCCAGTGCTGGATTCTTCTCTCCGGTTGCGGATAACATCGCCGCCAACAAATAAATCTGCGTAATACCCTGTCGAATGACCTGCACATGTAGCATTTCTTTATTCATCACGTCTATACTCACATACGGCCCGGTGCCTTTCAATAAAGGATTTTCCTCCCGCAAATCAGACGCTATCACTTGTTCTTCACCATACAAATTCCTCAAGGCTAATGTTAACTCCACCCCTATTTGTCCACACGCACCTATCACTAATATTTTTTCTTTTACCATGAATTGAATGTTTAAAACACAAAAGTAAAACAATGGCTCTGATGAAAACTGTAATTTTGCCACATGCAACATCTTCATCCCGAATTGTTTGAACACCAAACTGTAAACCCCCACCTGTTTACCCTAATCGCCGGCCCTTGTGTGGTAGAAAATGAATTTATGGTTTCGGAGATTGCCGAAAAAATTGCTGCCATTTGCACCCGATTGCATATCCCCTTTGTTTTTAAAGCGTCCTACAGAAAAGCAAACCGTACCAGTGCCACTTCCTTTACAGGCATCGGTGATGAGAAAGCATTACAACTACTGGCAGATGTGAAAAAACAATTACGCGTACCCGTTACTACCGATATTCATGCAGCCCAGGAAGCATCGCTTGCCGCCCAATATGTAGATATTTTACAAATCCCTGCCTTTTTGTGCCGTCAAACCGATTTGCTTACCGCTGCCGCCGAAACCGGAAAAATTGTGAATGTTAAAAAAGGACAATTCCTCAGCGGACCCTCTATGAAATTTGCAGTGGATAAAATTCGTGCGGCAGGAAATACTAACATATGGCTCACTGAAAGAGGCAACTCTTTCGGGTATACAGACCTGGTAGTGGATTATAGAAACATCCCATGGATGAAAGCTCATCAGGTTCCCGTGATTATGGATTGTACACACTCGCTGCAACAACCCAACCAAACAACCGGTGTTACAGGAGGGAATCCTCAACTGATAGAAACCATAGCAAAAGCTGCGATTGCCACCGGAGCAGACGGATTGTTTATTGAAACACACCCCAACCCATCCATAGCAAAAAGCGATGGCGCCAATATGCTACCCTTAGATCAACTGGAACCATTGCTCGAAAAATTAGTGCGTGTACGCGAAGCCGTTATATAATCAGTTTACGTGCGTTTAAAAAGATTGCGCATGTGCAAACGAAGGACCTCTCCCCTAAGTATTTAGGCCTTGGTGCAAAAAGTCAACTATTGACTTGGATGACACACTGCAGGAAGCCTATTCATATATTTCCTGAGGATGTTCTACAGCACTTCGAGATGAGTGGAAATATTTGTAGGTGAATGAAAGTATTTGAAAATGGCTAAATATGTTTGAATGGAATATATTGCACATGGGTGGGCACGAAGTGCTGCCATCAGGGTAAATTCATGGGGTATTCCCAATCTCCTTTCACCACCTTCAGCCATTCCCGCAGTGCATTTTAATAAAAAAGAAAGATTATAAGTAGCGCAGCGGATTCCTGCGTGCATTCAACATATAACGTTTTACATTCATCCAAAATGCCAGAAAGAGATAAAATATGAGTGGCGACCCCATCGTGATGAATGAGATATAAATAAAATACTTCCGAATGGTAGTAGTAGCAATGCCTACCCGCTCACCAATGGCAGAACAAACGCCAAATACATGCCACTCTATAAAGTCTTTGAATTTATTCATGAGGAATGAATGCCCTAAATGCAGTTTAAAATTAGTATATTTTTTCAATCATACATACTACTAAATGATTAATTTTGCATCCTGAATTGAACGGGCTAATCGCCCAATCTATTTTCTACTAAATTAATTCCCGCTATGGCATTCGATATCAACATGATTCGCAAGGTGTACGAACAACTTCCTGCCCGCATTGAGGCTGCACGTAGAGCAGTAGGCAAACCCCTGACACTTACGGAAAAAATATTATATACCCATTTATGGCAGGGTGATGCAACACAGTCGTATGAACGCGGAAAATCTTATGTTGATTTCGCACCGGATCGTGTGGCCATGCAGGATGCAACGGCACAAATGGCCCTGCTGCAATTCATGCAATCAGGACGTACCAAAGTGGCTGTTCCAAGTACGGTGCATTGCGATCACCTGATTGAAGCGAGAGACAACAGCAAGGCTGACCTGGCCCGCGCCATCAGTGAAAGTAGTGAAGTATATGATTTTCTGGCGTCTGTATCTGATAAATACGGGATTGGATTCTGGAAACCGGGGGCCGGTATCATTCATCAGGTAGTACTTGAAAATT
>ENA-UOUJ01001207-UOUJ01001207.1-activated-sludge-metagenome-genome-assembly--contig:-NODE-1207-length-14302-cov-3.643364_pt1 | contig 14302 bp, 13 predicted proteins | sample MGYA00249839_ERZ747224 | MGnify/ENA primary metagenome ERZ747224 (study PRJEB28782, sample SAMN03220277) | activated sludge metagenome | biome: wastewater; feature: sewage sludge; material... | reverse complement strand
ACAATAACCTCCCGCATCCCCATTTCCCGCTTCTTATAAAAGTGCTTAGTCAAAAAAGAATCTTAAATAGTGGAATGATTTTTATGACTGTTACGCATATTCCAATGTTATGGCATCGCTTTTCTCATTAAACATCCCATTTTGTGTATTAGCCGGTAAGTCCATTGTGCAAGGCTCAGCTTCTGGTAGTGTGTTGACACCCTATCAAGTGTATGAAGTCCGGCTTCAGGACGGCACGATTTTCAATCTTGAGGCAATTCCTTTTGGGAGACGTTATCATTGGTACAGTATCGAAGGCAAGGAATTAGCTTCCGGCATTGGTAGAGAAATAGAAAACTATTTTTCAGAATTGAAGAAGCGCCACAAAGAGGTTTGCATTTTGCACTGAGCTTGCGCCAATTAATTTCATTGCATCGTCACGTTTTACATAGTTAGTCCATCCATTAGTTGCCCTCACGTTAGGTCTTGGCGGTCATTCTGTAACGAGTACGGCATTTCAGTTACTGAGTACACCTAAGCTACTTTGGTTTCAGGGGTTGTTTCCAGGGTATATTGGCTAAGTAGTGCTATCAGTTCAGCACGGCTACTCACCCTCAGCCGTTCATATATTTTGCACAGCGTTTTTTCTATGGTGCTCAGACTCTTGGAGGTTGCGTTGCCGAGCCTTACATTGGTGAGGGTAGGGTCTTTAGCCAGTTCCACCACTACATTATATTCCTGTTCTGATAGCAGGGCACGTAGCAAGCGTATGTCTTTCCGCTCGGGGCGAAGTTGCATCCGTGGGTTTTGTACCAGATCCACTAAAAGGTCATTGCCGTAAGAACCTTTATGGGCTATTTCCAACAAAGCATCGCGCAGCTTATACTGGTCTTTATGAAGCATATAGCCATTGGCCCCCGATTTAAATAACGTGACTACACATTCCAGCGGGGCCTCTTCCCGAAACACCAGCACGGGTGTAGTGGGTAAGTGCAGTCGTACCTGTTGCAAGTCGTCATAAGCCTCGTTCGCCGTTTGCGATATAAGGGCGACTACCCGTGGGGCAAGGGGTGGAAGGTGTTGCTCCAGATATTGTGTGTTATTGCAACTACCTGCAAAGCTCAGACGGCGGTTCAGTACACTCCGTATCACTGTTTCTGCCATAGGATCGTAGCCTGCAATGAATGTGGATACAGGCTGAAAGGATTGTGACATAGGCGAAGTTTTTTTACCGGCACTGCCGGAGTATAACATCGTTCGCCTTCAGTTTCTATTACACATTAAGCTCCATTCCTTTGAAGGCAATACTAATTTACGTAAACTTTTTTAAACCATATGAGATTAGTTTAAAATTTCATTAAATACCCGAAATCTTTCGGTATCTGCCTGTCAGCACTGTGGAGCGCTACACTTGCCGGTAAGGTGTACCGTAATGAATGTGAGGGTATACCGTAACAAAATAGAAGGTGTACCACTATTGCGCGGTGTAGCTGATATGCGCAGCTTTGATGTCCGTATATTATGGAAATAAAGCTGCATATAGCTCCTTCTTCTGAAAATGCTTTGGCTTCTGGCACAGCGGCAGAGATTGCCGCTGCATATATAGGCTGTTCTTATACAGAAGTACGCTTTTTATGTATACATGTACACTCTTCATGTATACATGTACGCTCTTCATGTACACATGTACGCTCTTCATGTATACATGTACGCTCTTCATGTACACATGTACGCTCTTCATGTACAGAAGAACGCTGTACATGTGCAGAAGAAAGCGCTTTATTTCCAGATATTTCCCTGGTTTTTCTACCAAAACATTCTTTATATACGCTACTGCTTGCAACCTATGCAGCAGAGGGAAGTGCATGGCTTCATAATCTTTTATTGTGTGCAGCAATGCGCCCTGCCAGGGTGCCACACCAGCATTGCCGGGGAAGTCCTGCCCGTAGCTATACAGCCATAGGCTGCAATGGCGATTATAACACTGCTGCATAAAAACAACAGACAGTGGCACAGCCGGCAATTGCATATTTATAAACAAAAAAATATACTGAACATGAAAAAAGTAGCATTGAAAATGCAAAAAATGAATGCAGTGGCATTGGTCAACTTTGCCAGAGGGGTACACAGCGCCCTTACGGTGAATGTAGCGATATATGCTACGCCGCCCATAACGCTGGTAGCTCTTCTTGCCCTGATAGATGGGCTGGACGAGGCACAGCAAAACATGCTGACGGGTGGCACGGCTGCAACAGTTATCCGCAATCAGAAACGCAAGTTGCTGGAGGTAGCCTTGCTGGAGCTGAGCTATTATGTAAATGGTATAGCCAAAGGCGACGAAGCCATAATACACCTGGCAGGCATGGTAGCCGGTGCACGGGGACCCCGCCGCTACGATTCATTGACAACACCCTACGACCTGATAGCGGAAAGCCCACTGGTGGGCGCTATAAAGCTGCGCTGGAAAGGGCCGCACAATGTGAAAAACTATGCGGTGGAGCATTGCCCCGATCCTATAACAGGAACGCAATGGGAAAATGGAACGTACAACAGCGGCGCTAATGCGGTGCTGGAGGGTTTTGATACGGGCAAGAAATACTGGCTGCGGGTACGTGCGCTTGGCTCTGAAGGTATAAAAAGCGATTGGAGCGATCCTATTTGTCAGTTAGTGAGTTAAGGGCTGATACTGAGGTAAGTGGCAGGCAGGGCGAAAGCTCTGCTTGTTTTTTTGGGGGTGGGGAATTGGGTGGTGGCAGAAGGGGCAGTTGAGCGATTTGAAAATGTAAAAGGTATTGGAAATGTTGTATTTTTTCGCAAATGTTGGGGTTGTGTGCAGGGGTAAAAGAGGACGCAGTAAAGAAAAAAACTATATTAATGAATAAAAAGACATTTTCAGAAAGAGATATTTGCACCAAGTTTATCACTCCAGCATTAGAAAGGGCTGGGTGGGACAAGCAATTGCAGGTATTGGAGGAAGTTTCTTTTACCGATGGTAAAATTCATGTCAGAGGAAAAGTCACAGCAAGAGGAACAAGGAAGCGAGCTGACTATATTCTGTATTACAAGCCGAATATTCCAATTGCCATCATTGAGGCCAAAGACAATAACCATTCCGTAAGAGCAGGCATACAGCAAGGTTTGGAATATGCGCAAATATTAGACATCCCTTGCGTGTTCAGCAGCAATGGCGACGGGTTTTTGTTTCATGACCGAACAGCGACAGACGGAAACATTGAAACAGAAATAAGTGAATTCCCTACACCCGAACAGCTTTGGGAGAAATACAAAAAGTACAAAGAAATTGAAACACCCGAAACGGAAAGAATTGTTTTGCAGGACTACTACATTGACGGTACTAACCGCAAACCCAGATACTACCAACAAATTGCTGTAAACAGAACCGTGGAAGCCATTGCCAAAGGACAGAACAGAGTTCTGCTCGTAATGGCAACAGGAACAGGAAAAACATACACTGCTTTTCAAATTGCTTATCGCCTGTGGAAATCACAGGCTAAAAAAAGAATACTTTTTCTTGCCGACCGAACTGCACTCATTGACCAAACCCGCAGAGGCGATTTTAAACATTTTAAAGGCGCAATGACCATTATTAGAAAAAAAGTGGTGGCAAGAAACGATGGGAAAGAAGAACTCATTTCTAATTTAAAACGGGGCATTGATTCATCTGACAAAGCTTTTGAAATTTTTCTCGGATTATACCAAGGGTTAAGTAACTCAGACCCCGAGATGCAGGATGCTTACAAAGATTTTTCACCCAACTTTTTTGATTTAATAATCATTGACGAGTGCCACAGAGGAAGTGCAAAAGAAGATAGCAGTTGGAGAGAGATTTTAAGCTATTTCCAAAATGCTACGCATATTGGTTTGACAGCAACACCAAAAGAAACCAACGAAGCAAGCAATAGCGAATATTTTGGCGACCCTGTTTATACTTACTCTTTGCGACAAGGAATTGATGATGGTTTCCTGGCTCCTTATAGAGTGGTGAGAGTTGCCCTTAATGTTGATGCTGAAGGTTGGCGACCAAAACAAGGGAAAACCGACAAAGAGGGAAATGAAATTGAAGACAGAATTTATAATCGCAGAGACTTCGACAAAAATTTAGTGATTGAAGAAAGAACTGATTCAGTTGCCAAAAAAGTAACTGAGTTTCTAAAAGGTTACGACCGCTTTGCTAAAACCATTGTGTTTTGTGTGGACATTGACCACGCAGAAAGAATGCGAACCGCATTAACCAAGCATAACCCTGATTTGGTTGCAGTGAACCACAAATACATTATGCAGATTACAGGCGACAATGAGGACGGTAAACGGGAGTTGGACAACTTCATAAATCCAGAAGAAAAATATCCTGTAATTGCCACCACTTCCGAATTGATGACCACAGGCGTGGATGCGCAAACCTGCAAAGTGATTGTATTGGACAGCAACATCAATTCAATGACCAAGTTCAAACAGATCATTGGACGTGGCACACGAATCAATGAAGAATACGGCAAACTATATTTCACCATTTTGGATTTCAGAAATGCAACAGACCTTTTTGCAGACCCACAATTTGACGGTGAACCAATCAGAATTAAACCAGTTACTGAAGCAATAGACTTAGGAGCCATTATTGACGAAGAGGAAGAAAACCCAGAACCTATTATTGACATAGAAACAGGTGCAGAGATTGAGATTTCAAAGCCTGCCCTACGGTATCCTGAGGGAGATTTTCCGACATCTGCTGCAAACGAGCCAAGAGAAAAGGTTTATGTAAATGGTGTTGATGTTTCGGTTTTGATTAGTCGTGAATTGCACTTTGACCAGCAAGGGAAAGTCATTACAACAAGTCTGAAAGACCACACCAAAGAAATTATCAAGGAGCAGTTTGCATCCTTAGATGATTTTCTGAACAAGTGGAAAGGTTCTGACCGCAAAGAAGCCATTATTGCCGAATTGATAGAACAGGGCGTAATGGTGGAAGCATTGTATGAAGCTGTTGACAAGCAAGTGGACTTGTTTGATTTAATATGCCACGTGGCTTATGACCAACCACCAATGACCAGAAAAGAAAGAGCAAACCATGTGAAGAAACGCAACTACTTTACCAGGTATGGCGACCAAGCCCGAAAAGTATTGGAAGCATTGCTCGACAAATATGCAGACCAAGGCATTGAAAACATTGAGAACATTCAAATCCTGACCGTTCCGCCCATCAATGAATTTGGTTCAGTAACAGAAATTATCAAAGCATTTGGCAGTCGTGAAGAATATGAAAAAGCCATTAAAGAATTAGAGAATGAATTGTATGCAGTTGCGTAATGAATGTCATTAGAGTAAATAGGAATGAGGTTTTAGCCCATTCCATTTATAATCATTACAACAAATTGGCTTTAGCCAAAATAATCTATTCAATATGCCATTTGTAAAAGTATATGTCCATTTTGTTTGGAGCACTAAAAACAGGTATCCATTTTTGGATATAAAAGAGTTGCGCTTAAAGGTTTGGAATCATATCAGGGAAAATGCCAGGGGGAAAGGCATCTTCATTGACTTTGTAAGTGGCTATTCTGACCATTGTCATTGCCTTGTTTCACTGGGCACAGACCAAACCATTCAAAAAGTGATGCAATTGATTAAAGGAGAATCTTCTTTTTGGATAAATAAAAATGAACTGACCAAAGAAAAATTTGAATGGCAAGATGAATATTTTGCAGTTTCTGTTTCTGAGTCCATGTTGGATAGAGTGAGGGAATACATTAAAAATCAGGAACAGCATCACAGCAAGAAAACATTTCAGGAAGAACATGATGAATTTATAATCAAATATGGATTTGAGAGGCATAATGGATAATATTTGGCTAAAGCCAATAATGGAATTTATGTATCCTCCAGCTAAAGCAGGAGGCAATTCAAAAGCAGGAGGCAATTCAATGAATAGGAATGTGGCTTTAACCCATTCCATAAATCAATGAATAGAATGTGGCTTTAGCCCATTCTATGAGAAAATCAATGAATAGGAATGTGGCTTTAGCCCATTCCATAAAAGACAAACAAAACATATTTGGCTTCAGCCAAATAAATAGATAGAATATGACCAACATAGCAGGCACCATAAAATCCATCAGAGACATCTTTCGCAAAGACCCGGGCTTGAGCGGTGATGCACAACGCATTGAGCAATTGGGGTGGATGATTTTTCTGAAACTCTTTGACGATAAAGACAAGGAAAAAGAAATCCTGAACCCCAAATACAAATCACCTATTCCAAGCACTTTTCAATGGCGCAACTGGGCTGAAAACGATGAGGGAATGACGGGCGAAGAGCTCATCAACTTCATCAACAACCACTTGTTCCCCGAAATGAAAAACCTGAAAGTAGCGGCAGACAACAAGTTGGGCATCATCATCCGACAGATTTTTGACGGAACCAACAACTATATGAAAAGCGGAACTACGTTCCGACAAGCCATTAATAAACTCAACGAAATTGATTTTAACAGCAGTAAAGAGCATCACGTTTTTAATGTGATTTATGAGGAGATTTTGCAGGGATTGGCTGCCAAAAAAGACACAGGCGAGTTTTACACGCCAAGAGCCGTAACGCAATTTATTGTGGATATGGTAAATCCAAAATTAGGTGAAAAAATTAGCGACCCTGCTTGCGGAACTGCAGGCTTTTTGGTGTGTGCTATTGAACACCTGAAAAAGCAGGTAAAGAATATTGACGACCGCAAAACCTTACAAGAAACCGTAACAGGCAGCGAACTGAAACCACTGCCTTTTATGCTGAGTGTGGTAAACCTGATTACCCACGACATTGAAGTGCCTCAAATTGAAAACGGTGATTCGCTGAGCCGTGAATACAACTCCATCAAACAAAAAGACCGTGTGGACATCATTGTTGCCAATCCGCCGTTTGGTGGTGTGGTGGGCGATGGTATGGAAACCAATTTCCCCCTGAATTTCCGCACCAAGGAAAGTGCTGATTTGTTTTTGATACTGTTTATCCAATTGCTGAAAGATGGCGGACGGGCAGGAATAGTGTTGCCCGATGGCAGTTTAACAGGCGATGGCGTAAAACAACGGGTAAGACAAAAACTATTGGAAGATTGTAATGTGCATACCATTGTCCGATTGCCCCAATCCGTATTTGCACCTTACGCTACTGTAAACACCAACCTGATTTTTTTTGAAAAAGGAAAACCTACAAAAGACATATGGTATTACGAACACACTTTGCCTGATGGACAAAAAGCATACAGCAAAACCAAACCTATACGCATTGAAGAATTTGAACCTATCAAACAATGGTGGAACAACAGAGCAGAAAGTGAAGCGGCTTGGAAAGTGCCCATACAAACCATTATAGACCGCAATTATGATTTGGACTTTAAGAACCCAAATAAAGTTTTTGAAGAGGTTGTTTATGATAGAAAGGCAATAATTCTAAACTTGGAGAAGTCATTCAAGAAGTCATTGGAAGTATTAAATGAACTATCAACGACTGAAAAATGAGCAGAGGAAGAAAATCAACTCTTATAAATTTAGGGGACAATTGGCAATCCATTTTTAATAAAAGCTATGGGGCTTACTTTGAAGTACTTTTAAAAGAACTTGGCAAGATAAGTAACACAGGAAATGAAAGTGCTGAAGATTTACGCAATAGATTAAGGGCTGAAAGTGGATTTGATAACAAACAATTCCAACCGATCAAACCTGATGAGATACCATTTAAAATTCCTTTTAACTGGAAGTGGTGCAGATTAAACGAAATTGGAGCATCAACAATAGGAATAATATTTAAACCTTCACAAGTTGGAAAAACAGGCATCCCTGTCTTAAGGGCTAATAATGTTCAAAATAATAAAATCGTTTATGAAGATTTAATATTTGTAGACACAACTGTTAGAGATAAACAGATAGCAAAAGTTGGAGATATTTTAATATGCGTTAGAAGCGGAAGCAATAGTTTAATTGGCAAATCTGCTATTATTGAGAAAGACGGAATGTCATTTGGTGCATTTATGTCCTTATTCAGAAGCAGCATTAATAAATATGTTCATTCTTTTATGACATCAGATTTATTTAAATCCCAAATAGATGATAAAAAAAGCACAGGTATCAACCAGTTAACGCAGAGCACCCTTAATAATATTCTAATTCCATTACCCCCAATTTCGGAACAGGATAATATTTCAACTTTCTTTAAAGCTTTTGAAAGCGAAAGTTTTGTTCCGGAAGGACAATACTTTGATATTGAAATCGAGAAAAAAATATTTGATTTGCACAAGTCGCAATTAAAAGCTGCTATTATAAAATCTGAAATCTCCTACCAACTCACGCAACTCGAAAACCTAAACCAAGCCATTTTACAAGAAGCGGTGCAGGGCAAATTATTGTCTGAACCGGAATTAGCAGGATTAAGGGATGAACCAGATTACGAAACAGGGCAACAATTATTAGAGCGTATAAAAGCAGCAAAAAATCTTGCTAATCCTAAAATCAAAAAAATCCCAATTCCGACAATTAAGAAGGAAGAAATACCATTTGAAATTCCTTCAACTTGGGTGTGGTGTAGGTTGGGGGAAATATGCGACAACATTACAAAGGGTTCATCACCGAATTGGCAAGGAGTTCAATACGTTTCTGAAAATGAGGGAATACTATTTATTACTAGTAAGAATGTTGATAGCTTCAAAATTGATTTAACAAAAGCAACCTATGTTGAAGAAAAATTCAATGAAATTGAGCCACGTTCAATTCTAAAAAAGGGGGACATTCTCACAAATATCGTTGGTGCTTCGATAGGTAGAACAGCACTATTTAATTTAGACGTAGTTGCAAATATTAATCAGGCGGTTTGCATTCTTAGAATTGAACACAGTTTAATAAACAAAGATTACTTGCTGTATTTAATGAACTCAAATCTTGCCTTAAAATTAATGACTGACAGTTCTTTTGCACCGGGAAGAGCAAATTTAAGTATGGGAAACATTGCCAATTTTCCAATTCCCCTTCCCCCACTATCCGAGCAAAAACGCATTGTGGCAGAAATAGAAAAGCAATTTGCCAAAACAAAACAATTAAAAGAACACATCATCGCCAACCAACAAGCCACAGAGCAACTGCTCAAAGCTTTGCTGCATCAGGCGTTTGAGGTGAGGGATGGTAATCCTTAAATCCTATAAATCAAGGTTCAGACATTTATACGGTACTTTGCCTTTCTTCAAACAAAGCCATCTATGCCAAACGCAGTTATCACAGGAGCCACTCATGGGATAGGAAAAGCTACAGCAGAAAGATTTTTGCGGGCAGGTTTTTCAGTGGCTGTATGTGCAAGAAGCAAACCCGATCTTGATGCTGTTTCTACCCAATGGAAAGAACAGTTTCCTGATGCGAAGATTGAAACGGTAGTGGCAGATCTCGGTAATGGAGCGGAAGTAAAACACTTTGCAGAACATGTATTGAGTGCATTTGATGATGTTGCGGTTTTGGTAAACAATGCAGGTTTGTTCTTTCCAGGAAAGCTGGCAGCCGAGCCGGAAGGGCAGTTGGAGTACCTGATGCAGGTAAATGTTTATAGCGCTTATCAACTTACCCGCGCTCTGTTGCCGGTTATGAAGAAGAAGCGATCAGGGCATATTTTCAATCTGTGTTCGGTTGCAAGTCTTACTGCTTACGAAAATGGGGGGGCTTACAGCATAACGAAATATGCTTTGCAGGGCTTTTCCGAAAATCTGAGGATGGAATTAATGGAGGATCGTATAAAAGTAACTGCAGTAATGCCCGGGGCTACCTGGAGCCGATCGTGGGCAAAGAGTGGTTTGCCGGAAGAACGGTTTATGAAACCTGAAGATGTGGCAGAGATGATTTTTTCCGCGTACAATCTTTCTCCGCAAGCTAATGTAGAGACCATTGTGATGCGCCCGTTGCAAGGCGATATTTAAAGAATATCTTTTAACTAAGCTTTAACCGAAACGCCTTATCCACAAAGGGTTTCAAAGTTATTTTTGTAACACATCAACTATGGTTCGGTTTGCCAATATGTGTCGCTTAAGTATTCTTTGTCTGCTCACAATTTTAAGTTGTAAAGCGTGGGCACAGACCGCTGTTTTTTCGGCTAATGCCAGCGCATCGAAGATGGGTGAAAAGGATCAGATACAGGTAGATTATAGGATTGAAAATGTAAATAATCTCCGTTCTATCTCTAAGCCAGACTTTAAAGACTTTGTAATTGTTGGTGGTCCATTTAGTAGTCAGAGCAGCAATATTTCTATAGTCGGCAATAAAATGGTGCAGTCGCAGAGTCTCACACACTCTTATGTATTGCAACCAAGAAAAACAGGAACCCTTACTATTCCTCCCGCCGTGGCTAAAGATGCAGCAGGTAATACTTATGAAAGCAATGCGCTTTCGGTGCAGGTGGTAACTGGTTCTCTTGCTGCAAAACAACAACAACGTCAGTACGATCCTTTCGACGATCCGTTCAATGATCCTTTTGCTGCCATTATGCAACAACGCAGACAAGCGATGCAGCAAAGGCAGCAACAACAACAACGTCAACCACAAAGCTCTCCCGCACAGGCAGACGACCTGAGTGATGTGAATCAGAACCTTTTTATAAAGGTGTCGGTAGATAAAACTAAGGCTTATGTAGGCGAGCAAATTACTGCGAACTACAAACTTTACGCTCGCATTCCCATGAATGTGGCGATCTCAAAACTTCCGTCGCTGAATGGTTTTTGGACGCAGGATTTTATTATTCCCAGAGGAGCTATAAAGCCTGAAGAAGAAATTATTGATGGCAAACGGTATCAGGTTTTTTTGCTGAAGAAGTCTGCTTTGTTTCCGCAGCAAATCGGCACACTCGTGCTCGACCCCGCAGAAGCTGATGGACAAGCACGCATTGTTACCCAGGTTCGTCAGCGCAGCCCCTTTGGCGGCATGTTCGACGACGATCCGTTTTTTCAGCAGTTTGGCAGCCTGATGATGAGCGATCCGTTTTTCAATGATGATGTGTTTGGTGGATCGGCTTATAAAGATGTTCCTGTAAAGTTGAAGAGTGCGCCTGTAAAAATTCAGGTGATGCCCTTGCCGGAGAATGGGAAACCGGAAAACTATGGAAATGCTGTGGGAGATTTCACAGTAACTGCCGGCGTTGATAAAACAGCACTTACTACCGATGATGCACTTACCTACACCATTCGCATAAACGGTGCAGGCAATCTTAAACTTATTGAAGCACCGAGGTTGCAGCTTCCGAATGGACTGACCACCTACGACCCGCAAATAGTGGATACCATTACCGGACGGACTACAACCATCAGTGGCTCGAAGATCATCACCTACACCATTTCCCCGAACATACCCGGCGATTATGAAATTCCTCCAGTACCGTTTTCTTTTTATAATCCTAAAACCAACAGCTATGTTTCTTTGCAAACTACGCCGGTAAAAGTGCAGGTGTCAAAAGGGAAACTTTATAACCCTACTGTTGCTAAGTCACGATCGCTTACAGATATCCATCCTATAGTTTCAACGCCTTTAAAAAATCTGAAAATTCAAAGCAAGCCCTTGTTTTTTACCGCTGCGTATTGGTCTATGTATGCTTTGCCGATGCTGGCTTTTGTAGGGCTTCTTGCATGGAAGCGCCGCGACGATGAACTGTCGAAAGACATGGTGAAGTTGCGCAACAAGAGAGCTAATAAAATTGCATTGAAGCGTTTGAAAACTGCGCAACTATTATTACAGCAAAACAAAAAAGCGGGTTTCTACGAAGAGGTTTCGAAGGCAATATGGATGTATCTGAGTGATAAACTCAATATTCCGTTATCCGCTTTATCGCGCGAAAAAGCCCATGAAGCGCTGCACGAAAGGAAAGTTCCCACAGTGTTGATTGCACAGATTGACAGCGTCATTACCGCCTGTGAAACCGCATTGTATGCACCCTCTTCCGGCACTACGCAAATGCAGCAGACTTACAATGAGGCTGTGAATATTATTAGCAAACTGGAGGAAACGATCTAAAAGCTATGCGTCAAAAACTATTGCTGTTTTTATCCTTTCTGTTTTTTTATTTCCAGTTGTCAGCAAATGTTCCTTACAATGCCTGGTGGCAAAAAGGAAATATTTTTTATCAGGAAAAGAACTTTGACAGTGCAGCGTTTTACTATGAAAAACTCACCGCATTAGAAACCGGGAATGCAGAAGTTTTTTATAATCTTGGCAATACTTATTACAAGCTCAATAAAATTGGGTTGGCTGTTTTAAACTATGAAAAGGCACTAAAATTAAACCCGGATTACAAGCAGGCACAAGACAATCTTGAGTTGACCCAAAGCCGTATAAGTAACAGAATACAACAATCGAAAGACATATTTTTCGTGACTTGGTGGAAGGGTATTACCAAGACAAGTTTTGCAGCTACATGGTCGGTAATTAGCCTTGTTCTATTTCTGCTTATTCTTTCTTTTTTTGTTGCGCGAAAATGGAACAAAACGCCCTCATGGTTGCCTACTCAGATGGTGGTAATTGCAATTGTGCTTTGTCTTTGCACACTGTTGTTCGCTTATGTTTCTTCGCAAAGAACTCTTGCAGATAATCGGGCGGTAGTAATGCAACAAGACACACCACTTCGAGATAATCTTAAGTCAGCCAACACAAAAACCTTAATTCCGGAGGGCACAGTTTTGAAAGTTGAAAGCGAAGCATCAGGATGGGTAAATGTGAAATTACCTGATGGGCGAGCGGGCTGGATCAGGAAAGAAGCACTTGAAAGAATCTAACCAACTATAACTTTAATCCTCATCTTTTTTTCGTTGGTTTGTAATCATGCGTTCCTATTGGGTTAAAACACCAAAATGGCTGCCGCAGCTTTTCCCAAAGGAGCTGATCTGGAAAATGCCTTCCGAAAATGAACCGTGTGTTTACCTGACTTTTGATGATGGGCCGCACCCGAAAGCCACTGTTTTTGTATTAGATCTTTTGAAAGAATACGATGTGAAAGCCACTTTTTTTTGCATTGGTAAAAACGTAGTACGGCATCTTGAAATCTACGAGCGCATTCTGGCAGAAGGGCACACGGTTGGCAATCACACACAAGATCATTTGAACGGTTGGACGAACGACAATCATGCCTATCTTTCTAACGTGCTGAAAGCGAGTAAGCATATTCAAAGCAGAAATTTCCGTCCACCTTATGGCCGGATAAAAATCTCGCAAACAAAGCGATTATCTAAAGGATTGCATCCCTGGAAGATATTTATGTGGGATGTTTTAAGCGGCGACTTCGATACACTCCTTTCGCCTGAGCAATGTTCCCAAAACGTAATACAGCATGTAGCGCCAGGTTCTATTGTAGTTTTTCATGACAGCGAAAAAGCCTTTCCCCGCATGAGTTATGCGTTGGTAAATCTTTTGAAATTGTGTGCAGAGAAAAACTGGAAAATAAAAGCATTACCCCATTACGAATGAGATTTATAGATACCCATGCGCATCTTTACGATGAGCAATTCAGCAACGATATTGACTTGACGATACAACGCGCAATAGATAATGGCGTGGACAAAATGTATATGCCCAACTGCGACAGCACTACCATTGAGGGTATGCTGGCAATAGAGGAAAGATGGAAAGACCATTGTTTTTCGATGATAGGATTGCATCCTGTTTATGTGAAAGAAGATTACCAGCAAGAACTGAACATAATACAGGAATGGCTTGTAAAAAAAAGGTTTTGCGCCGTTGGTGAAATCGGTATTGATAAGTATTGGGATGTAAGTTTTTTAGAACAGCAAAAAGAAGCGTTTGCACTACAGATTGACTGGGCTTTACAAAATGATCTTCCCATAGTTATTCATAGCAGAGAAGCTACCCGGGATTGTATAGACATAGTACGAAGCAAACAAATTGGTTCTCTGCGTGGCATATTTCATTGTTTTAGTGGTACACTTGAGGAGGCGCAGGAAATTATTAACCTGGGACTTCTTTTGGGAATAGGAGGTGTTGCGACATTTAAGAAAAGTTCTTTGCCAGAAGTGATTCAGTCTGTGGATTTGACACATATCGTGTTAGAAACGGATGCGCCCTACCTTGCACCCATGCCTTACCGTGGTAAAAGAAATGAAAGCAGTTATATTCCTCTCATCGCTGCGCAAGTAGCTGCAATAAAAAATTTGAGTGTTGAAGAAGTTGCAACAATAACCACAGCAAATGCGGAAATAATTTTCGGCAACTGAATCATTTGGTTATTTTTGCCGCCCTTACGGAGACGTGTCCGAGTGGTTGAAGGAGCACGCCTGGAAAGTGTGTATACGGG
>ENA-UOUJ01001206-UOUJ01001206.1-activated-sludge-metagenome-genome-assembly--contig:-NODE-1206-length-14309-cov-3.773257_pt1 | contig 14309 bp, 11 predicted proteins | sample MGYA00249839_ERZ747224 | MGnify/ENA primary metagenome ERZ747224 (study PRJEB28782, sample SAMN03220277) | activated sludge metagenome | biome: wastewater; feature: sewage sludge; material... | reverse complement strand
CTGCGGGGCTGAGCATCGACTGCGGCATGCCGCCCCCTTTCTTCTCGGCGGTCTCCTGCAGCCTTTCGACGACTTGCACCAGGCTGTTCAGGGTGTCCACGATCTTGGTCGTGGCGTAGCGCGTCATCATCCCCTGGTAGGCAATGGCCGCGAGCAATTCGCGGTTGTCGCCGCCGGTCAGCATGTGCTGGACGTCCGTCGGCGCATCGTCGAGCGTTTTGACGGCTGTTTTTGCGGCACCGGGTGATGCCGGCGCGACCGCCGCCGCCAGGGCGCCCCCGGTCTGCATGACGGTCCGCACGGCCTGCCCGGTGTCGGGCGTTTCCTGAAGAATTGCCGCGACGACGGCTTCGGTATCGGCCGCGAGGGTGGGGTCGCTGGCGGTATTCGCGGGCGATGTCGCCAACGCGCCGGCCTGCCGCGCCGGCGGTCCTTCCGTGGCGTCGGAGACCGGTTCGGTGGGGGATCCGGGGGTGGCTGCCACGACAGGCGCCATAACCGGGACGGCCACGGCAGGCAGCGTTGCCACCGTCTCCGGTAGGGCGTCCGGGTCGGTCGTGTCCGAAAACGCCTGTGGCGAGTCTGAAACGTCTGTGGTCGGCGCGATTTCGGGATCGTCCTGTTTGGCCCCACGGCGGCCTTTGGCGCTCGATTGTTCGGTGCCCAGGCCGGATTGCCGAATATCCCTGCCGGTTTCCCCCGGATTGGACTGAGGCGGCGGGGCCGACGATGCCCCGGAGTTGCCAACCGGCTGCCGCATGACGTGGTTCGGAGCGGGAGCAGAGGCAGGTCTATTGAGCGGATCACGCGAATTCCCCGACCGCGCGACCGTGACATCCGAGCCTTGCATGCTGGCATCGACCAGGGTTTCGAACGCATCGCCGGACGGCCGCTCGCCGCGCTGAGAACCCGGTGGCGCGCTCGGCAAAGACACACTGGCGGTGGGTTCCGTCGTCACGCTACGCACAGCCAACCTCTTGCTGATGGAGTCGTCGAGGCAGGCAGCAAGGACCGGGCCATGTTGCGGGAAAGAAAATAATGATGACAGCCAATGGGTTATGGAACCGTAGGGGGCTGGACCCGCCGATCCGGACCGCTTTCTTTCTGCCTGGCGGCAAGATTTGCCGTCCGCTGTCGTCGTCTGGCCGTGATTGCCTCGCAGGAATACGGACTATATTAAAGGCTGGTCTTTCGGTTGGCTTTGACGGGGCGGAATCCGCTCCTGAACACTGAGAAGTTTCCGATTCGCAAGGCGGATGTGATCTTGCGCGGTCTCATGAATTGACGGGATCAATGCTCAACAGTCTGGATTTGGAAAGTCGTCCTCAGGACACGCGGATCGTGGTCGCCATGTCGGGCGGCGTCGATTCGTCGGTGACGGCCGCGCTGTTGAAGTCGGAAGGATACGATGTCGTCGGGATAACGCTGCAGCTTTACGATCATGGCGCCGCGACTCATCGCAAGGGCGCCTGCTGCGCCGGCCAGGACATCCATGACGCGCGAAACGTAGCGGGGCGGCTTGGCATCCCGCACTATGTGCTGGATTATGAAAGCCGCTTCCGCGAAACCGTGATCGAGAATTTCGCGGACAGCTATGCGTCGGGCGAGACGCCGGTGCCTTGCATCGAGTGCAACCGGCTGGTCAAATTCCGCGATCTGCTGGCCACCGCGCGCGAACTCGGCGCGGCCGCGCTGGCGACGGGTCATTACGTTTCCTCGCGCCGATTGGCCGATGGATCGCGCGCGCTGCTCTGCGCGGCGGACACCGACCGTGACCAGAGCTATTTTCTGTTCGCCACCACGAGGGAGCAGCTCGATTTTCTGCGCTTTCCGCTCGGCGACATGACCAAGCAGCAGACCCGCGAACTGGCGCGCCGCTTCGGGCTTTCGGTTGCCGACAAGCATGACAGCCAGGATATCTGCTTCGTGCCGACCGGCCGCTACACCGATATCATCAGCCGGTTGAAGCCGAACGCGATGGTATCAGGCGATATCGTCGATCGCGAGGGGCATGTCATCGGCCACCACGAGGGTATCGTGCATTTCACGGTGGGACAGCGCCGCGGCCTCGGCATCGCCTCCGGCGCGCCGCTTTACGTTCTCGGTCTCGATGCGGCGAACCGGCGCGTCGTGGTGGGGCCGCGCGAGGCGCTGAAGATGCATCGCATCGTCCTGCGCGACGTGAACTGGATCGGCGATGGCGCGCTCGATCGCGCGATCGGCGCCGGGCTTGAACTGTTCGTTCGGGTGCGTTCGACGCGCAAACCCCAGCCGGCATGGCTGCGCGTCGTCGATGGCCGCTACGAGGTCGAACTCGTGGCCGGCGAGGAGGGCGTGTCGCCCGGTCAGGCCTGTGTCTTCTATGACGGGGCGGAAGGGCAGTCGCGGGTGCTCGGCGGCGGATTCATCGCGCAGGCCATGGCGCAGCGCGCTGACGAATCCGCAGATCAGAACGGCACGCTGGCACAATCTTTCGCCGCCGAGTTGCGCGGGTAGACATCCGGGACGCACGGGAAGCATGGGTAACGACATCGATCGCGCGGGCGTCGCCAGGGCCTATGGCCTCTGGGCGCCGGTTTATGACCTGGTATTCGGCAAGGTCTTCGATGCCGGCCGTCAGTCCACGATCGAAATCGCCAACGCAATCGGCGGGCGCATCCTCGATGTCGGCGTCGGCACCGGGTTGTCGCTGTCGGATTATGCCTCCACGACGAAACTGTATGGCGTGGACCTGTCCGAGCCGATGCTGCGCAAGGCGCAGCATCGGGTGCGTTCGCTGAACCTCGCCAACGTCGAAACGCTGGCGGTGATGGACGCCAAGAATCTCGCGTTTCCCGATTCCTTTTTTGACGCGGTGGTGGCGCAGTTTGTCATCACGGCGGTCCCGGATCCCGAAGCGACGCTCGACGATTTCGTCCGCGTGCTGAAGCCGGGCGGAGAGCTGATTCTGGTCAATCATATTGGCGCTGAGAGCGGGCCGCGCCGGGTGTTCGAGCTGGCCTTTGCGCCGTTGGCCCGGCGGCTTGGCTGGCGTCCCGAGTTCCCGTGGGCGCGCCTCGTGAACTGGGCCGCGACACATGGCGGCGTCACCCTCTCGGAACGTCGCCTGATGCGGCCGCTCGGACATTTTTCGCTGATCCGCTACCGCAAATCCTGAGAGCGTCGGAACATCCGCTGTCGCCATTCGTTGCCGTTCCATGCGGATGAAAAACCTTTCCTTTTTGATCGCTTTTGTGGCGTTCGCTGATGTTGCGCTCGCGCAGGCGCCGCCGACAAGGGCCACTCCGCCCGGTGCGACGACGACGCCGTCCCCTTCTCCCAATTCTCCCGCTTGCGTTCCTCACGACACACCCGCGCTGGACGGAAAGGCTGCGGGCGAGCGCAAGGAGCCGCTTGGCGAGAAACTTGCGAAATCCGGTGGCGTATTGTGCCCGCCTGAAGGGATCAATCCGGAGATGCGCGCGCCGACCCCGGAAGGCGGCAATACGCCGGTGATTCCGCCGCCCGGCACTCCCGGCGGCGATTCTGCCGTGCGGCCGAAATAGGCCAGATCCAATCGATAAGCTGGCATATCCCGCAGCTTTGCTTGACACGCCCGTGAGCGGCTTTTTATATGCCGCGCGTTCACGGCGTCGTCGGTTGTGAACACTGTGGCGAGGTAGCTCAGCTGGTTAGAGCACGGGAATCATAATCCTGGGGTCGGGGGTTCGAGTCCCTCCCTCGCTACCATTCCTTCACATCAACTCCGGTTCAAGCATTGGGCCAGGTCGTTCCGGGGAGGCGATCGAGCCTTTCCCGCCGCATGAGCGAAACCTGATGTGATGCCGGGTTACGGGCTCGGCGGCGACGGCGCACCTTGCCTGAGCGTTTGAGATATGCGACCGGCTGAGAGGAATGCACCAACTCATCGGCGACATCACGCTTTGCATCCTGTTTGCCTGGGGTCTCGGGCTGGCCGCGCATTTTTCCCGGCAGCCGCTGATCCTGGCCTATCTGCTGGCCGGGTTCTTCATCGGCCCGTTTGGAATGGGATGGGTCAAGTCGCAGGAATCGATCCGGACCATTTCCGAACTCGGCCTGATCTTCATGCTTTTCATGATAGGCTTGGAAATCGACCTGAAGAAGATCATGCGCGCGGGGCCGGTGATCCTGATCGCCGGCGGCGGCCAGTTGCTTGGAGGCTGCATTCTCGGCGCGCTGTTCTTCCTGACAATCGGCCTGCCGGCCGGCGGGTTCGACGCGCTTTATCTCTGCGTCGCATGTGCGCTTTCGAGTACGGTCATCATCGTCAAGGTGCTTTACGAAAAGCATGAGCTCGATACGCTGCCGGGCCGCGTCACGCTCGGTGTGCTGGTGTTGCAGGATGTCTTCGCGATCCTGTTCCTGGCGGTCCAGCCCAGTCTCGACGATCTTCACATCTCCATTGTCCTGCTCTCGATCGCGCGGGTCGCCACGCTGGTCGCGACCGCGCTGATCGTCAGCCGCTATGTTCTGCCCTTCCTGTTTCATCAGATCGCGCGCCGTCCTGAACTGGTGCTGCTCGGCGCGCTGGCGTGGTGCTTCCTGATCGGCGAAATCGCTGAACAGTTGCATCTGTCCCGCGAGATGGGCTCGCTGGTGGCCGGTGTCTCGCTCTCGACCTTTCCCTACGCGCTCGATGTCACCGCCAAGGTGACGACGCTGCGCGATTTCTTCATCACGCTGTTCTTCGTCGCGCTGGGCATGACCATTCCAATTCCGAACGGATCGGTGATCGGGCTCGCGCTGATGATCGCGGCCTTCACCGTGGCGAGCCGTCTCGCCACCACCTTCCTGCCCCTGTACCTGATGAAGCAGGGATTGCGCGCCAGCCTGCTGCCGGCCATCAATCTGGCGCAGATCAGCGAGTTCTCGCTCGTCGTGATTCAAACCGGGATGATTGCTGGACACATCCAGAGCGAGACCGCGAGCGCGGCGTCGTTCGCGTTCGTGGTGCTGGCGGTGCTGAGCACGTTCGCCATCGGCCGGAGCGATCAGTTCTCGCGGCAGGCCATCAGGTTTCTGAAGCGGCTCGGCTTTCGAGACCTCGATCGCCATCAGGCGGGAGAAGGTGGACACGGCGCAGGGGCTCATGGCGAGCCGCGACGCATTGTCATTCTTGGGTTCTTCCGGGCCGCCAGCGCGCTGCTGAACGAGATCGAACGCCGGGACGAGGCGATGCTGGACCAGATCGGGGTGGTCGACTTCAATCCGCTGGTGTTCAAGACCCTCTCCGCCCGCGGTCTGCAAGTCACTTATGGCGACATCAGCAATGTGGATACGCTGGTCCATGCCGGGGTCGGCGGCGCCGAGATCATCATTCTGAGCGTGCCGGATTCGCTGCTCAAGGGCGCCAATAATGAAAAGCTCGTCCGTCACGTCCGCGCGCTGAACCCGACCGCGAAGATCATCTCGACGGCGGACCGGTTGTCGGACGTCGAGGATCAATATGCCGCCGGCGCGGATTACGTGATGCTCACCCGCCTGACCGACGCGCAGGAATTGTTCGCGGCGATCGAGGCTGCGGAGAACGGATTGCTGGCCGACAAGCGCGCCGAGACCGACGCTCTGCTGGAAGGGCGGCGGGAGGTGCTGCCGTAGCTGATCCTGATGCCGGATCATATATGATGGCATGACCGTGCGGCCGCTTTTGCCGACCGCCTCGGTTGCGCCGCCGCCCGCTCTGCGTCATACGAGCTTCCGTCAAACGGGAACGCGCGGAACCATGCCCCATCCGATACCGGAAATCCTCCAGGCCTTCACCAGCGGCGAAATCGTCGTGGTCACCGACGACGAGGATCGCGAGGGAGAGGGCGACCTGATCGTCGCGGCCTCGCTGTGCACCGCGGAGAAGATGGCGTTTGTCATTCGGCACACCTCCGGCATCGTTTGCGCGCCGATCACCATGGAGGACGCTCAACGGCTCCGGCTCGATCCGATGGTTGCGCATAATGAGTCCAACCACACCACGGCCTTCACCGTCTCGATCGATTACAAGCCGGACGGCGGCACCGGCATTTCCGCCGAAGAGCGGGCCTCCTGCTGCCGGGCGCTCGCCAATCCCAACTCCGGCGCCAGCGACTTCGCGCGGCCCGGCCATATCTTCCCTCTGATCGCGCGCAACGGCGGTGTGCTGCTGCGCGCGGGCCATACCGAGGCGGCGGTCGATCTTTGCAGGCTGGCGGGCCTGCCGCCGGTCGGCGTCATCAGCGAACTGATGAACGACGACGGCACGGTGATGAAGGGCGAGCAGGTGGCCCGGTTCGCTGACGCGCACGGGCTCAGGCATGTGACCATCGCCGATATCATCGCCTATCGTCAGGCGCGCGAGAAGCTGATCGAGCGGGTTTCGGAATTTGCGATCGACAGCCCGATCGGGCCGCTGCAGGGCTATGCCTATCGCTCGCCGTTCGATTCCATAGCTCACGTCGCGTTCGTCTATAACGGCATCGGCGACGGCAGGAATGTCCTGACCCGTTTCCACAAATCCAACATCGTGCGCGATATCTTCGAAGGGCCGAAGCGCATGGAGAAAGTGCTTGAGCACTTCAGGACGGACGGCCGCGGCGTGCTGGTCTATCTCAGGGATGGCGCAGCGGGAGTGCCGGTGGCGCCGCTTCCCGAAGAGGGTTCAGCGGAAGCCGATCGTAACAGGCAATGGCGGGAGGTCGGCGTCGGCGCGCAGATCCTGCGCGATCTCGGGGTGACGTCGATCCGGCATCTGACATCGTCGGCGTATGACTACAAGGGACTTTCCGGTTTCGGCATCGAGATCGTTTCGAACGAGCACCTTGAGACCTGACGGTGGCTGCAGCGTCGAATAGCGGATATACTTTCATCGATTGCGGCTTTGCCGACAGCGGTATCCGGAACGACGTGAAGGGATTGTCATGAGTGTTCGCCCGCAGTGCAAGGACAAACCCGCGCCGGTCAGTTTCCAATGGGACGATCCGTTCAGGCTGGACGACCAGCTGACCGAAGACGAGCGCATGATCCGCGACACCGCGCACGCCTATGCGCAGGACAAGCTGCTGCCGCGCATCGTCAAAGCCTATCAGGACGAGAAGACCGACCGCGAGATCTTCAATGAGATGGGCGAGCTCGGTCTGAACGGCATCACCCTTCCGCAGGAGTATGGCTGCGCGGAGGCCAGCTACGTCGCTTATGGCCTCGTGGCGCGCGAGATCGAGCGTGTGGACTCCGGCTATCGTTCGATGAACTCGGTGCAGTCCTCGCTGGTGATGTATCCGATCTATGCCTACGGCGACGAGAACCAGCGCAAGAAGTATCTTCCCCGGCTTGCGACCGGCGAATGGGTCGGCTGTTTCGGCCTGACCGAGCCGGACGCCGGGTCCGATCCCGGCGGCATGAAAAGCCGCGCTGAGAAGGTGTCGGACGGCTACCGGCTGACCGGCTCGAAAACCTGGATTTCCAACTCGCCGATCGCGGATCTGTTTGTTGTCTGGGCGAGGTCGGCGGTGCATGACAATCAGGTTCGCGGCTTCGTGCTCGAAAAGGGAATGAAGGGCCTGTCCGCTCCGAAGATCGGCGGCAAGCTCAGCCTGCGGGCGTCGGTCACCGGCGAGATCGTGATGGATGGCGTGGTGGTGCCGGAAGAGAACCTGCTGCCGAACGTGTCCGGACTGAAAGGCCCGTTCGGTTGCCTGAACCGCGCGCGCTACGGCATTTCATGGGGCGTGATGGGCGCGGCCGAAGACTGCATGCACCGCGCGCGGACGTACGTGCTCGAACGAAAGCAGTTCGGCCGCCCGCTGGCGGCGACGCAACTGGTGCAGAAGAAACTCGCGGACATGCAGACCGACATCGCGCTTGGACTTCAAGGTGCCTTGCGCATCGGGCGGCTGATGGACGAAGGCAGGATGACGCCGGAGATGATCTCCATCATCAAGCGCAACAATTGCGGCAAGGCACTCGATATCGCGCGGGCGGCGCGCGATATGCACGGGGGCAACGGGATTCAGATCGAATATCATGTGATGCGCCACGCCGCGAACCTTGAAGCCGTCAATACTTATGAAGGCACCCACGACGTTCATGCGCTGGTGTTGGGCCGCGCCATCACGGGCATTCCGGCGTTTTCGTAAGGTTTTCGGGAGCGAGGTTGCCTTAGAGTCTGTTTCTACTGCGTTGAAGCAGACTCGTCGCTTTTCTTTTTGTTTGAGCATGATCTTTTCCGAAAACCGGTTTCCACTTTTCGGAATCATGCTCTAGAGTCTTCACCGCTTCATGGAAACGGTGAAGACTCTATCATTATGTTTTGACGCGTTTTCTTTACGCGAACCGGATTCCACTTCGCTCGAAAACGCTCTAGTGTTCGTCATGCCCGGCCTTGTGCCGGGCATCCACGTCTTAAAGCAGCAAAAAACAGGAAGACGTGGATGGCCGGGACGAGCCCGGCCGTGACAGCATAAACGTAGGCATTCGCCCCCAATGTCCGAACCGTCTGACGCCGAAGACGATATTCCCTTCAACCGGGATTTTCCGCTGAAGCCAGGCGTTGCCGATGAGGTCGTGCCAGGGGTCCGTCGCGTGCTGTGCGATAATCCAGGCCCTTTCACCTTCACGGGAACGGTGAGCTACATTGTCGGGCGCGGCACGGTTGCGATCATCGATCCCGGACCTGACAGCGAGGCTCATGCGCGGGCGCTGCTCGACGCGGTGAGGGGCGAGACCGTGACGCACATCTTCGTCACCCACACCCACAAGGATCATTCTGCCAATGCTGCGCGGATCAAGGCCGCCACGGGCGCGCGGGTTTATGCCGAGGGGCCGCATCGCGCCTCGCGCCCGCGCTTTGAAAGCGAGATGCACAAGCCGGAATCGGGCGCGGATCGCGGCTTTGTTCCGGACGTCCGGCTTGGCGATGGCGACGTCGTGACGGGCAAGGGGTGGACGCTGGAAGCCGTGACCACGCCGGGCCATACCGCGAACCACATGGCCTTTGCGTGGAAGGATCGCGGTCTTCTTTTCGCTGGCGACCACGTCATGGGCTGGTCCACCTCGATCGTGGCGCCGCCGGACGGTTCGATGACGGATTACATGGCCTCGCTCGAAAAACTCTCGATGCGGGGCGAGCACCTGTATTTCGCAGGTCATGGCCCGGAGATCCCGGATGCGCCACGCTTCGTGCGCTTCCTTGCGCGGCATCGCAGGGCGCGCGAGGCTTCGATCCTGCATCGACTGGCGAAAGGCGAGGCCGATATCCCGACTTTGGTCCGCGCGATCTATATCGGGCTCGACGCGCGGTTGTCCGGCGCCGCCGGCTATTCGGTGCTCGCGCATCTGGAGGATCTGGTGGCGCGTGGCGTCGTGCTCGCGGATGGCGATCCCATCATCGAAGCACGCTACCGGCTGGCGTGAGCCTTATCGCCTGCCCTTTGCCGGTGGCTTGATAGGCGCGGGCGGCTCCTTCGCCGGTTTCTCGACGACGTTTTCAGCCGCGATATTGATGTCGTCGATCAGACCGCTGATGCGGGCGGCGTTGCTGCCGAGATCGTGCTCGAAATAACGCGAGGAGGAGCGGATATCGATTCGTGACCCGTCTTCGGTCGGCATGATGCGGATCGCGACGTCTTCGCGAAAACCCATGACCGGCGTTCTCGCCACGGCCTCGATATGGCCGGGCTGCCGCGGCGGCTGCGGCGGGCGTTCATCGATCATCAGCCATTTGCGCCGCGTGACGAGCCGCCGGACGATGTCGAAAGCCTGCTGGGCCGTCAGTTCCAGTTCCACCGGCTCGATCGCGGGATACGCCGCGCGTTGCTGCTCGGCTGAATAAAGACCGGCATAAACGGCGGAATTGGCGCCGTCGATGCCGCGCAGCCGCGCCAGGGCTTCGAAGTGCGGCGGGTTGACCGGGTCGGTGGTGATATCGTGGATCGGCGGCAGGTTGCGATATCTCATGGCGAGGAATGCCGGATAGGCAAGGATCAGCACGTTCAGCAGCAGGGCGGTCAGGATACGGCCTATGCCGCGTGAGCCGTCGCGCCACAGCGCGACAAGACCTGCGAACGCCAAAAGGACCGACAGTCCGGCGAAGGCGAGTGCGCCCAGCAACGTCGCGAGCGCGGGCTTGCTCTCAAGGATGCCGAACCTCACGGCGACGACGGACACCAGCGTCGCGGCCGCCGAGAATACCGCGAGCCGCCTCGCCCAGGTCGCCAGCGCGGAGAACGGTTCGGATTGATAGCGTGCGGAAAACCTGCGGGCCATGGGAGCGTTTCGTTGCGACGGCTCGTTCGTCGCCGGATTTTCCATAGGGTTTCGAGCGAAGCGGGTGCCGGCTCGCGTAACGCCTGACCTTGATTCCATCAAAGCCGGAAAATGCTCTAGCGCATTTTGTGAGGCGGTGAAACGTCGGCGTCCGCGCGCGTCAGCGCGGCGAACTCCGCGGCCAGGAAATCCAGCAGCGCCCGCACCGAAGGCAGGAGACCGCGCCGCGATGAAAACACCGCGTGGACGATTCCCGCGCGAGGCGTCCAGTCCGGCAGTACATCCACCAGCGCGCCGCTTTCAAGATCGGCCTTCACCATCATTGTTGGAAACTGTCCGACACCGATGCCGCGCAACGCCGCGAAGCGCAGCGCCACCATGTCCTCGGTGATGAAGCGGGGCGTGTGAGGAATCCGCGCGGCGCCGGCGTCGGGACCGTCGAGGGACCACTCGTGACCTTGATGCGGCGACTGCCAGCCGATACTCGGCAGGTGGGCGAGATCGGCGGGAACCAGCGGGCGGCTCAGTTTCTTCAGCAGCGACGGGCTCGCCACCAGCCGCTGCGCGCTCTCCGCCAGCACCCGCATCACCAGATCGTCGTCCTTGAGCGGCGGAAACCGCACCCGGAGCGCGATGTCGATGCCCTCGGCGATCACGTCGACCCGGCGCGGCGTGCTCTCCAGATGGACCTCGACATCGGGGCACTCGGCCATGAAGCGGGCGATCATCTCGCCGACCTGAAAGTAAAGGAGTGGCGGCGGGCAGCTTATCCGCACGATTCCCTGCGGCTTGGTGCGCGAGCGCTCGATCAGATCCTGCGCGGCCTCCGCCTCCACCAGCATGGCGACGCAGTGGCGGTAGTAGTCCTGGCCGATGCCGGTGACGGTGAAGCGCCGGGTGGAGCGCTGGATCAGCCGGACGCCAAGCCGGGCTTCGAGCGTCGCCATGCGCCGGCTGAGTCGTGATTTCGGAATGCCAAGGGCGCGGGCGGCGGCGGCGAAGCCGCCGTGATCCACCACCTGGACGAAAAAGTAGAGGTCGTTGAGATCATGCATATCGTTCTATCAATAGAACGTTGAGACGCGATATTGCCAGCTACCGGGTACTTTGTCTCGCTCATATTGTTGCTGCCAGGACAGCGGCCGATCGGGCCGCGTTATGGAGTAACGGTCATGAGAAAGGTTCTCGGTGTTTTCAGCGCTCCCCGCCAGCATTGGGTCGGCGATGGCTTTCCGGTCCGCTCGCTGTTTTCGCACGCCAGCCACGGCGACCATGTCAGCCCGTTTCTGCTGCTGGATTATGCGGGCCCGGCCGATTTCACCCCGGCGGAGCGGCCGCGCGGCGTCGGCGTCCATCCGCATCGCGGTTTCGAGACCGTCACCATCGTCTATCAGGGCGAGGTCGAGCACCGCGATTCCACCGGCAACGGCGGGCCGATCGGGCCTGGGGACGTGCAATGGATGACGGCGGCTTCGGGCATCCTGCACGAGGAGTTCCACTCCCGCGCCTTCACGAAGAAGGGCGGCGCGATGGAGATGGTGCAACTCTGGGTCAACTTGCCGGCCAGGGACAAGAACGCCGAGCCGGGCTATCAGACCCTGCTCAACGCGGACATTCCCTCGGTCGATCTGCCGGACGGCGCGGGCAGGTTGCGGGTGATCGCGGGCGAGTTCGACGGCCGCAAGGGGCCGGCGAAAACCTTCACGCCGGTCGGCATCTACGACGTGAAGCTCAATCGCGACGGCGTTGCGACGCTCAACCCGCCGGAGGGGCACACCGTCGCGGTGGTGGTGCTGAAGGGCACCGTACTGGTTGGCGGCAGCGAGATTGCCCGTGGGGCGCAGTTCGCGCTGCTCGACCGCGATGGCGGCGAGGTGACCATCGAGGCCAATGGTGCTGATCCTGTCCGGCGAGCCGATCGACGAGCCGGTGGTGATGCGCGGTCCCTTCGTCATGAACACGGAGGGCGAAATCCGCCAGGCCATGATCGATTTCCAGAGCGGTCGTTTCGGCACTCTGGAGCCGGTCGGGGCTGACGCCTGACCAACACCTCTGCGGGAGGCGGTACGCCGCCTTCCGCTTTCTTTCGTCTACTCTCAATCCGGGGAGGCCTGTCTCGCCACCCGCCACGCGCAATACGCTGGTTTGTGGTTCACGCCGCTGCGTTCGGGAATCCACAGAGCATTTTCTGGCTAGCCTGAAGAAAATGCTCTCGATCAAAAACGCGCGCGTATTCTGATCGCAAAACCGGTATCCACTTTTGCGGAATACGCGCTAGCCCTTGAACTGCTCGCGCAGCGCCGCTTTCAGGATCTTCCCGGTGGCGGTGTGGGGGATGCTGTCGACGAACGCGACGTCGTCAGGCATCCACCATTTGGCTATCTTGCCGTCCATGAAATCGAGAATCTCCTCGCGCGTCACGCTCTCACCCTGCTTGACGTGCACGATCAGGAGCGGGCGCTCGCCCCATTTCGGATGGGGCACGCCGATCACGGCGGCTTCCGCCACCTTGGGATGGCCAACCGCGAGGTTCTCCAGATCGATCGACGAAATCCATTCGCCTCCCGACTTGATCACATCCTTCGATCGATCCGTGATCCGCAGGTAGCCGTAGCTGTCAAGGGTGGCGACGTCGCCGGTGTCGAAGAAGCCGTCCTCGTCAAGGATGTTGTCATCGACGCGATAGTAGGCTGCGGAGATCGCGGGGCCCCGCACCTTGAGCCGGCCGGGGGTGTCGCCGTCCCACGGCAGTTCTTTGCCGGCGTCGTCGGTGAGCTTCATTTCGACCATGAACGGCGCGTATCCCTGCATCTGCAGCCGATCGAGCTTGGCGTCTCCCTTGAGGTGGCCGAACGCGCCTTGCAACGCTCCGACGGTGCCGCGCGGCGACATCTCCGTCATGCCCCATGCGTGGCGAACCTCGATGCCCATGTCGTCGAACGCCTTGATGATCGAGCGCGGCATCGCCGATCCGCCGCAGATCACGACCTTGAGGTCCGGCAGCTCGAGGTTGTCTGTCTCCATATGCTGCAGCAGCATCAGCCAGACGGTGGGGACGCCCGCCGCGAACGTGACCTTCTCGCTCGACAGCAGGTCGTACACTGATGCGCCGTCGAGCCTGGCGCCGGGCATGACCAGCTTGGTGCCCATCGACGGCGCGGAGAACGCGGTTCCCCAACTGTTGGCATGGAATAGCGGCACCACCGGCAGGAGAGTATCCTTCGATCCCGCGCCCAGCGCGTCAGCGCTGTTGACGATCATCGAATGCAGCACATTGGAGCGGTGCGAATACACCACGCCCTTCGGATCGCCCGTGGTTCCCGATGTGTAGCACATCGCCGCCGCGGTATTCTCATCAAAGGTTTTCCAGGCAAAGTCGCCGTCGGCCTCCGCGATCCAGTCTTCGTACGCGACCGCATTTTTCAGCGAGGTCCGCGGCATGTGAGCCCCGTCGGTGAGAACGACATAGCGCTCCACGCTCGGCAACCTGGAAGCGATCTTTTCCAGAATCGGGACGAAAGTGATATCGGTCATCACGATGCGATCGGTCGCATGATTGATGATCCAGGCGATCTGGTCCGGAAACAAGCGGGGATTGACGGTATGGCAGACCGCGCCAATACCCATGATGCCATACCAGGCTTCGAGATGACGCCAGGTGTTCCATGCGAGGGTGGCGACGCGGTCTCCCAGCCTGATGCCCTGGCGATCGAGTCGTTGCGCGAGTTTCAGCGCGCGGCCGCGAATCCCGGCGTAGCTGGTGCGATGAATCGGACCTTCGACCGATCGCGTGACAACCTCGCGCCCGGCGTGAACCCGTGCCGCGTGATCGATGATCCGATGGCACAGCAGGGGCCAGTCTTGCATCAAGCCGAGCATTCGAGCGTTCCTCTTGTCCGCGCCCCGGATGATCCTTGTCCCGCGGGAGCGTCATGAAATTTACCGCGCGGCTCGCACACCGCAAACCGCAGGTTGGCGCGACCGGCCGCGACCGATGGGTCGTGGCGGCGATCGCGATGCTGCTGCGCTTCGGCGAGGAGGAGGACGCCGAGCTCGGC
>ENA-UOUJ01001205-UOUJ01001205.1-activated-sludge-metagenome-genome-assembly--contig:-NODE-1205-length-14319-cov-12.538278_pt1 | contig 14319 bp, 15 predicted proteins | sample MGYA00249839_ERZ747224 | MGnify/ENA primary metagenome ERZ747224 (study PRJEB28782, sample SAMN03220277) | activated sludge metagenome | biome: wastewater; feature: sewage sludge; material... | reverse complement strand
CCAAACCGAGGCAGCGCAACAAATCGGAATGCCGCAGACCGCCCTATCAGCACGACTACGGGGCCGGATCGACTTCAGGATCGGAGAGTTGCTGGCTCTGGCACACCTTCTTGGAGTGCGGTTGGAAGTCCTGCTTCACGGCCTGGAAGAGAAGGACGACCGCTTCACCTGACCATCACATTGGGGGACTAAATGCAGGGCAATGAAGTGCAAGTGGCCGCAGAAGCAGCAGGCGGCCACGGTGCCACCTTGGAAAAAGATGCCGCACGAGACCTCACCGCCCGAATCAGGAATGGCCTGAGCGATGTTTACGAGCTCATTCAGGCGGCATATCAAGGCCAGGCGTGGAAGGCACTGGGCTACCGCTCCTGGGACGCCTACGTGACCGAAGAGTTCGGCAACCTGAACCTCCGTCCCCCAAAGGAATCGCAACCGGAGGTCATCCGCTCCCTCCAGGAGTCCGGGATGAGCGTCCGGGCCATTCGTGCTGCAACCCAGCTGGGATATGGCACGGTCCAACGAGTTACATCAACCAAACCTCAAGGGGATGAGGGTTCAGGTGATCCACCTGGATCACCTGACCCCTCTCGGTCACAGGGTCGGGACGGCAAGACGTATCCCGCGCGCCGAGCTACTCCAAGCGTTTCGCTCGCTCGCCCTGTGGTGGAGGGCGAGATCTTGCCGGACGAACGCCCAGAGCAAATGTCAGTGGAAGACGTGCTGGCGATGCCGGCCGCCCTTGCGGGCATTGCGCCACTGAACCTAGAAGAGCGCGCTGGAGAGGGTCGTGAGCGGGTGACTCGAATACTGCGTGAATTCCATGGCTCCGGAGACGCAGCATTGCCCCGCACGATCAAGCTCGCGGGACAGGTGGCTGGCCTCGTCTCACCTGTCACAGGACAGTCAACGGTCCCGGACGAGGACCTGCACGTCCTGGCATCAGACGTTTCACGCGGCCTGGTGGTGTTTTCGTTCATCATCAAACGTCTGTTCCGGTCCCTGGCGGCCGGAGACTCGGAGACAGAGATCAAGGCCAATCTGAGGGATTCCGTGGACGAGCTGGACGGTGTCCTGGAGCAGCTGGAGGAATCACGATGACGGTCCAGAACCAGCTGGCCCCTCTTCCGAACCGGCTCGACGGGAAGCACGCGTCCACCGTTCTTGCTGCAGAGGAAGGGCGATCGGCGGAACCGATAACTACCAACATGGACCAGCAGGATGATCCAGCCGCCTCCTCAGCAGCTTCTCCCAAACGAATAAACCCGGACGATGGACGGTTCATCCGGCTGGTGGTAGCCGGAGTAGTCATCGCCGGACTTGTCGCTTTCGCGATCAGCTTCACGGCGCTCTACGAGGTCGCAGAATGGCTCGGCATCCCTCCATTCATGTGGTGGGCAGTACCGGTCTTCATTGACCTTGCGATCCTCGTGTACGCAGCGTCGGTGTTGGTCCACAAAGCCCGTGGCGAGACAACCTGGCCCTCATGGGCGGCGCTGGCAACGTTCACGGCCCTATCCGTATTCGCCAACGCTTCCCACTCTCTCAGCAGCCCTCAGGCGGTGCCGTGGCAGGGCGTGGTCGGAGCGATCATTGCCGGAATGGTCCCGGTCGCAATCTTTGTAGCCACCGAACAGCTGTCCCGAGTCGCCGTCGAGGACCCTGCCTCCAGGAAAGCTGAACTACGAGAGCAAGCACAGATAGAACAAGCACGTGCCGAACGTGAGCGGATTCGCGCAAACATGCTGCTGGAGAAGGAACGACACGACCGCCAGATGGCGCATGAGCGAGATGCGGCTGAACGCGCGGCCGAACTGGACAGAGTCCGCCATCAGACGGAAATCGCCAAGCTCCGTGCGCACCGAGAAATACCAGCGCACGATGCTGTACCGATCACCGACTCGACCTCTGATTCGGAGGGAACAAGAGCCAGTCGGCAAGAAGATGAAGCTTCCCCCAACGACAACTCGGCGGAATCACCTCGGATGCCGCTCCATGTCGTAACAGCACCCAGCGCGAGCACACCCGATTCCGCGGCTCGGAGGGCCGGCACCTTGGACGAGGTGGCCGCATTCGTTGCCCAGCAGACTGCACGGGGCATCGACGTGACCGCCGCGATGCTGGTGGACCAGTTCGGACTGACCGAGCGGACAAGTCGACGCCGCCTGCAGGTTCTCCGGGAAAAGCAGCCGGAAGTGTTCCAGGTGCACCACGCCGAGGAACAGTGGAGGGAGCAGGGATGAGGCGCTACCTACTGACCCGCGATCTGAACCACTCCCCGAACAGGCGCCTAAAAGAGACACGTTGGATTGCCGCACGGCGGTGATCTGACTTGGGGGCGGATATGAATGATCAGTTCGAGCAGGAAACGACTGCTCTGGATGGTGAAGAACTCGCAGAGGCGGTGACGCGGGTGCGTCCGGTGATTGTGTCGCAACTTGGGGACATGGGCTCGCCGGCTGATGTGGAGGACGTGGCGCAAGCGACGTGGGAGTCGGCCTGGAACGCACGGCATCGGTTCGACCCAAGGCAGGGGTCTTTGCATGCGTGGGTGGTGACGATTGCCCGTCGGCGGGCGATCGACCGGGTTCGATCCCGCCAGCGGGACACCGTGTTGCAGGGCCAGGCCGAGCACATGTCCGGAGGACGGGTGCAGTCGGCGGTGACGCTGACGATCCCGGATCATGCCGAGGCCACGGTGAACGCCCTGGATGCCCAACAGCGGGTGGGCAAGGTCCTCCGGGTGGTCGAGCAGGTCATGCAGAACCGCGAGGCCACTTCCCGGGCGCTGGCCCTGGTGCTGGTGTTCGGCGACGACGTGGCGGCGGCAACCCGCGGCCTGGGCGTGAGCCCCGAGGTGCTGCGTCAGTCCCGGCGGGAGATGATCCGGTGCTGTCAGGTGGTGACCCGCGCCCAGGAGGCCGCGGCCGCCGGTGAGCCGGTGACGATGCGGACGCTGATCGAGTGCCTGCCCGCCGATGGGGAGTCCGGGGATTGGTCCCGGCAGATGGCCGTGGCTTGCGCCCAGGCAGGGGGGCGGTTCGAGGCAGTGACGGTGGCCCACGTGATGGACGTGACCGGGTTCAGCCGCAACACGGCACGGCAGTACCTGGCAGAGACCCGGCACCTATTGCAGGTGGCGATGACCGTGCTGACCGAGGAACAGAAGGCGAGGCAGTGAGATGACATCGACGAACCGAGTTTCCGAGAACGGCACCCCAGCAGAACATGCCCAGAGCGACGTGACCACCGAGCCCACCGGTCAGGGTCTGGCCGCTGGCCGGGATTCCCGGCGGGAGCGTCGACTGCGCCGTCGGGTAGAACGTCGGGCCCGGATGACGCGGGCCCGGGCCGTCTGGGTCGCCACGAGCGTGGATGCCGGGCTGCCCGAGCAGGTCCAGGACCGTGTGCCGGGCTGGGCGTCTACCGGGCGCGGCCGGGTCCTGCTGGCCGGGGCGGCCGTGATCGTCCTGTTGGTCTGGGCCCTGGTGTTCATCATCATCACCGGCCTCTAGAAGCCCGTGACCCGGCGGGCCTGCCCCGGGAATTTCTGACACACACCACCACGTCACCGAGCGAACTGTCCTCGAGAACTCACTCAAGGAGGACATCATGCTCGACGGAATTGATCCCTGGGGCCTGACCGGCCCGGACGGACTGAACTCGGTCGCCGCCACATTCATCGGCGCGGCGATCATCCTGCTGGCCATCGGTTGCGTCGTCGGACTGGTCCGCTGGCTCGGCGGCAAGGCCACCGGCTCATCGGAGGGCTCCACCAAGGGCCTGAAGATGGCCGGGGCCGGGGTGCTCGGGGCGGTGGTGCTGGGCTCGCTCGGTGGGGCGGTGCAGTGGGGATCGTCCCTGGGCACCGACTCGCTGATGCCTGCGGCCGCCCGCCCCGGGCAGGTCGTGATCGACCGCAAGGCGCCCAAGACGACCTGCACCGCGCAGGCGGTCCGGAACTTCGACGACGAAGACCCCAAGCTCGACCAGCCCAAGCGCGCCGCCGTGGTCAAGGAGGTCTCCCAGGGCGGGCTGACGGTCGAACCCGGTGAACAGATCATCTCGGTGAAGTGGTACCCGACCGGCACCGACTGCTCGGCGGAGAACACCGAGGCGGCCTCGGGCACCGAGGTCGAGATGCGCATCTATGACACCGTCGCGGTCGGCGGATCGGACGAGCAGGTCCGCACACACACCATCGACTGACCGACCGCACAACAGATTCCTGTGCCCGACGGGGGCATAGGGGGGAGCCCCGCCCGGGGCATAAGGAAAGGGAAACGAACCATGAATGCACTGACGTCGCTGTCCGTGATGGCCAAGGGGTACGACCCGGGGGTGACGCCGAACTTCAACGCCCCGTGGATGGACCAGCTGCAGAACATCGGCGGGATGGTGCTGGCCACCGCGCTGGTGCTGTTCGTCATCGCCGTGGTCGCCGGGCTGGTGGTGTGGCTGTTCGGCAAGCTCTCCGGCGGTGGCCGGGCCCAGGACGCGGGCCTGAGCATCCTGCTGTGGGGCGTGGTCGCAGCCGTCGTCGTCGGTTCCATCGGCGGGATCATCTCCTGGGCCACCGGCGTCCCCCTGTTCGCCTGAACTGATCCGGACAACGGGAAGGAGGGGTCATGAATCTGTTGGAACCGATGCAGGCATTCCTGCGCGACGGCATCCTGGGCTTCGCCACCGCCGCGTGGGCCTTCATCCGGGACTCGTTCTCGGCCGGGTCCATGACCGGCGAATGGTGGATGACCATCGTCGGGGGCACGGTCGTGGTGAACGTGGACGGCCAGGCGGCCACCACGATCGAGCACCCCGGAATGCTCAACGTCATGGTCCTGGCCATGATCCCCTTCCTGCTGATCTTCGTCGCCGTCCAGGTCATCTGGTCCCTGTTCCGGTCCTCCACCGCCGGAGTCATCCGGGCCCTGACCGTCACCGTGGTCTGTGTGCCGGCGGTGTACGTGGTCGCCGGGTTGATGTTCGTGGTCCTCGGGGCAGTGGACCAGATGAGCCTGTGGATCCTGCAGGCCGGAGAACGCGGCGGAGAGGAAGCAGCCCTGGGGGCCATCCTGCACCTGTTCGGGCTGACCTACGACGCAGCCAACGGCCAGGTGCTCATGGACGAGAACTACGCCCAGTGGCAGATGGCCACCAACACCGAGAACCCGGGCATGGCCATCCTGCCGTTCATCATCGGGATCATCATCGTCGGGGTCTGCCTGCTGCTGATGCTGATGATGATCTTCCGCCTGGCCGTCATCGTCCTGCTGACCGTGATGATGCCCGCCGCCGTGTTCTCCCTGAGCCTGGAACCGGCCAAGGCCGTGTTCACCCGCTGGCTCTCGGTGGTCTTCGCCCTGATCCTGGCCAAACCCGCCGCCGCACTGGTGGTGAAGATCGGCATGGTCGCCGCCTCCATCGGCACCGACTGGGTCCAGCTGGCCGCCGGGATCGTACTGATCGTGATGGGCGCAGCGATGCCCATCCTGATGCTCACCATGGTCTCGTTCCTGACCGGCGGGGCCTCCGAATCCATGGAACGCTCCGCCGTGGCCAGCGGCAACACCATGATGCGCCAGGGAACCAACGTGGTCCGCGGCGGGGCCCGCAAGGCCGGACAGATCACCCGCCCAGCCCGCACCGCCGCCCGACTCGGCCGCTAGCGACCCACCCCCACCAGAGACCGCAACACCAGCAGACGTGCGAGAGAAGGACAACGTAGCCATGGCCCATCAGATCCTCGAACAGCAAGTGGACTCCCCGTGGGACGGGGCCCGGTTCGCCCGGGAACGCACCACCGGGGTGCTGCTGGGGTTGAGCTGGCCCCAGGTCATCACCCTCGGGGTGGCCCTGGGGTTGATGCTGCTGCTGGTGTTCACCGGTGGCTTCCCCCGCGGGTTTTTCACCGCCCTGGTCCTCGGTGCGGTGGCCGCCGGGATCGTCATCCCCACGGTCATGGGACGGCCCCTGATCGGTTGGGCCGGGCTGTGGCTGCGCTACCTGGTCCGCGGGGCCCGCAACCAGCTGACCTTCGTCCGCCGCGACGGCACCGACGACGATGAGACCCCCACCGAACCGTCCTCCCCGGTGCTCTCCCCCGGTGAGACCAGCACGTCTCGGGATGAGGCCGGGCGGATCAAGCCCGGGGCCGGGGCCCGGTTCCGGCTGCCCGGGGAGGCCAACGAACTGCGCGTGTACACCCTGCCCAGCGGGGCCGGATTCGTCTACGACCCGCGCCGGGGCGAGGGCATCGTGTGCGCGAAGATCAACACCTCCAAGGCCTTCGCCCTGGAGTCCTTCGACGCCCAGGAGGACCGCACCGCGAACTGGCGCGAAGCCATCTCAGCGATCGCCCGGATGCCCGGGGTGGCCCGGATCCAGCACGCGGACCAGACCACGCTGATCTCCGGGTCCAAGGTCATGGAGTTCTACAACGCCAAGGGCGCCGAAGCCACCGGAGAGGGTCGGCCCAGCGGGGAGGCGGTGAACCCGTTCCTGCACGCGGCGTTCGTGGAGCTGATGGCCGAGGCCCAGGACATGCCGGTGCACGAGACCTGGATGACGATCGTGCTGTCCCGGGACAAGGTCGCCAAGCGCATCAAGTCCCTCGGCGGTGGGCTGCCCGGGTTCATGAACCTGGCCCTGTCGGTGATGACGACCATCGAGGGCACCCTGCCGGCCTCGGGGACCACCGTGCAGGCCTGGCACTCCCCCCGGTCGCTGGCCGCCCTGGTCCGCTCGGCGTTCGACCCGCAGGCCTCGGTGGTCATCTCCGAACGCTCCGGGGACTGGGTCGGGGTCGCCCCCGGCTCGGCCGGTCCGGTGGCCATGGAGGTCTTCACCGACCATGTGCGCACCGACGGGTACCTGCACCGCACCTACAAGGTCTCCGAGTTCCCCCAGTCCCAGGCCCGCCTCGGATTCTTGGAGCCGTTGATCTTCGCCGGGGACTTCCGGCACACCGTCTCTGTGGTCTGGGTGCCGCGCGATGCCCGGGGGGCGTTGAACCACATCCAGCGGCGCAAGGCCGACTGGCGCACCACCACCCGACTGCTGGACAAACTGGACCGGCCCCACACCCTGGAGCACGACCGGGAACTTCAGGACATCACCCGGGAAGAGACCGAACTGGTCGACGGCCACGCCCGCCTGGACCTGGCGGTGCTGATCACCGTCACCGGGGCCGACGAAATGGAACTGGAGGCCAACTGCGCCGACGTGCTCTCCCGGGCCGTGAACGCCAACTGTGAGCTGCGCGTGGTGTACCTGGAACAGGACGCGGCGATGCTCGCCGCGGCCCTGCCCTTCGGAATGGTGGAGATGTGATGAGCCCGACGACGAAGAACCGCCAGAAGATCGAGGTCTTCGACTTCTACCAAGCCAACCGGGAGGGAAAACGCGCCTCGCTCACCTCCACCCGGCAGGTGCTCAAGGCCCTCAAGGCCACCCAGGACCAGAGCACCGAGACCACCGGGGACTTCCCCCGGCCCACCTGGGGCCGGGGCGGTCAGCGTCGGCCGAAGTCCCTGCACGGGACGGGGGTGTTGCGCACGCGCGGGGTGCCGACCACCGCCCACACCGGGGCCACCGCCTACCCGTATGTGGCCGGGACCTCGCTGGGCGCCGACGGGTTGTACATCGGCCGGGACCTCAACGGCGGGGGCGCGTTCTGCTTCGACCCGTGGCAGCTGTATGAGCGCGGCATCATCTCGGGGATGTCGATGATCCTGTTCGGCCAGGTCGGGGTGGGCAAGTCTTCGCTGGCCAAGTCCTTCGCCGTGCGTCTGGTCCAGGCCGGGCGCAAGCTCTCCGTCGCCAGCGACAAGAAGGGCGAATGGACCCGGGTCGTGCACGCCCTGGGCGGGTCGGTCATCCAGGTCGGCCCCGGCATGGGCACCCGGATCAACCCGCTGGACCCGGGCACCCGGCCCTCCCTGAATGCCCAGGGCGAGCCGCTGAGCGATGAGGGGTGGGCGATGACGGTCCGCACCCGACGGATGGCCATCCTGGTGACGCTGGTGCGGATCCTCACGAATCGGGACCTGTCCCCGGCCGAGCACCACGTGCTCTCCCTGGCCCTGGACACCGGAGTCGCCGCAGCCCAGGCCCGGGGCGGGATCGTGATCATCCCGGACGTGATCGACGCCCTGGAAGCGGCCAAGGACCACCCCGACCGGCTGGTCGCCGAGGCGTCCTCGGTGATGGCGATGACCCTGCACCGGATGACCACCGGCGATTTGGCCGGGATGTTCGACGGGGAGACCACCGCGCACTTCGCCGCCGACGCCCCGGCCACCTCGATCGACACCTCCGCCCTGCAGGGGGCCAGCCCCGAAGCAGTCCGGGTGGTCAACGCCTGCTCCGGGGCGTGGACCGAGGCCATGGTCACCACCAGTGACGGTGGCCAGCGGATCGTGGTCTACGAAGAGGGGTGGGACAACATCTCCTCCGAGGCCGACCTGCGCCGCATGGTCGAGTCCTGGAAGCTGGCCCGGGCCTACGGCATCTTCAACGTGCTGATCCTGCACAAGATCGCCGACCTGGACATGGCCGGAGACCGCGGCTCGAAGATGGCCGCGATGGCCAAGTCCCTGCTGGCCGACGCCGACGTCAAGGTCATCTACCGCCAAGACCGCTCCGCGCTGCGGGTCACCACCGACGAACTCGAACTCTCCGACCGGGAACGGTCCCTACTGAAGTACCTGGACGAGGGCGTGGGCCTGTGGCGGCTCGGCGGGTCCAGCTTCCAGGTCAAGAACGACCTCACCCGCGTCGAACTCAGGCTGTTCAACACCGATGAACGCCTCGTCACGGCCGCTGCGAAGGAGACCCGGGCATGAGCGCCGAGAACCGTCAGTCCACGACCGCCTCGAACAATGCTCTACCGCTGGCCCTGCTGGGAGTGTTCGCCCTGTACGGGGCTTACGTGCTGGTCGGGGTGCTGACCAACCGGGCCGCATGCGGGGCCCTGGCCTGGCCGGCCACGCTCTTCGACCCGGTCGGGTTCGTAGCTACCGGGGACGGAACCGCCTTCGGCTCGGTGGCTGGCTGCGCGGCCGACACTGGCACGCTCATCGCCGCCTACGTCGGGCTGGCCGTCCTCGTGGCCGTCGCGGTCGGGGCCGGGGCGTACGCATGGATGCGGTACCAGCAGTCCGACCAGGCCTTCATTCGCTCCATCCGGTGGCGCGAGGGCATGGCCCGCGGCCCGGAGATCCGCCGCGCGGTCGGGGCCGGGGCGGCCCGGAAGAAGGCGAAGAAGGTCCGCCCGAGCCTCAAGCACCCCAAGCCGGCCGACGCCGCCCTGCTGCTGGGCTCGGCCGAGGGCTCACCGGTGTGGAGCTGCCTGGAGGAATCCGTGGTGCTCATCGGCCCGCCGCGCTCGGGTAAGGGCCTGCACCTGCTCATCGGGGCCATCCTGGACGCCCCCGGCCCGGTCATCACCACCAGCTCCCGGGCCGATAACCTCGCCGCCACCGCCGAACTCCGCAGCCAGAAGGGCCCGGTGGCCCTGTTCGACCCGCAGGGTCTCACCGGTCAGCCGACCACCCTGAAGTGGTCCCCGATCACCGGGTGCGAGGTCCCCCGGGTCGCCAACCAGCGCGCCACCTCCCTGATCAGCTCCTCCGGGCTCGGGGCGTCCTCCACGAACGCCGAGTGGCAGGCCCCGGCGGTGACCATCATGGAATGCCTGCTGCACGCCGCCGCCCTCGGGAACCGCACCGTGGATGACCTGATGCGCTGGGGCAACAACCCGGCCGAGGCCAAGGAAGCGGTGAAGATCCTGGCCGAACACTCAGGTGCGGCCTCGAACTGGAACCTGGTGCTGCAGGGCATCATCGACGGCGAACCCAAGCTGCTGCAGAACAAGTGGTTCGGCGTCGAGGGCGCCGTCAAGGGCCTGTCCGTGCCCGAGGTCCGCGAGATCCTCAAACCCACCCAGGTCGAAGAAACCCTGGACATCGACAAGTTCCTGCGCGAGAACGGGACGCTGTACATCGTGGGCACCAAGACCGGCGGGTCCTCCGCCGGCCCGTTCTTGATCGCGATGATGGACGCCATCACCGAACGTGCCCGCGAGATCGCCGCCAAGTCCCCCAAGAACCGGCTCGATGCGCCGCTGACGCTGGTCCTGGACGAGATCGCGAACATCGCCGGGGCCTGGCCCGGGCTGACCCAGATCATGGCCGACGGCGGTGGTGTGGGCATCAGTGCCTTCGCCGTGTTCCAGTCCCTGGCTCAGGCCCGCAACGAATGGGGCGAACAGCCCGCCACCGCCCTGTTCGACGCGGCCACCGTGAAGATCCAGCTCGGCGGGGCCTCCAACGTCCAAGACCTGGAGCTGTTCTCCCGGCTGGCCGGTCAACGCCAGATCACCCGCACCTCCACCTCCCGCGGCAAGGACTCGAACTCGACCTCCGAACAGCTGCACGACACCGAGGTACTCACCGTCTCCGAACTGCGCCGCCTGCCCTTCGGCTGGGGGTTGCTGCTGAACCGCAACGGCCGGCCCATCCTGATGCGCATGACCAAGTGGCCCGACCGCAAGGACGCCCAGCAGATCGAAGCCGCCACCAAGGCCTACAACGCCGAACTGGCCGCCGAGCTCACCGGCGGGGCCGAGACCCTGTCCTCCACCCCCACGGCCGCCGATACCGCCGACACCGGCACGGTCGCGGACTGGGCGGCCTCGGTGCCGGTGCGGTGAGACCATGGCACGGCTCTCCCTCACCCGCACCGGCTCGGAAAGCTACCGGGACTACCTGCGCTCACCGGCGTGGGGGTTCCGCCGGGTGCGCTGGTTCCGCGACGCCCGCGCCCGGGGCGCTGAACCGGCCTGCCCGGTCTGCCAACTGACCCTTGACGAGGCAGGCAGTCTGGACTTGCACCATCTGCGCTACGACGGGGTGCACCGTGACCCGGTGACCGGGGCCTGGAAGGCACGGGAGAAAGATGAGGACCTGATGCCGATGTGCCGGGCCCACCACGAACAACTGCACGCCTCTCTGGATGCGCGCAAGGAGTACCTTGGCTGGGACCGGCGACGGGCCACCGTGCTCATCGTCGTCAGGATGATCCGCCGTCACAGAAAGAAGACCCATGACCACCAGTGACCCCGTCCCCGGCTCCACCGAGCCGCTGAACTGCGAACTGTGCCAGCGGGTCTCCGTGCTCCAGTTCCACACCACCAGCACCGACGTGCTCGACCGCGCCGAATGCCGCCGCGCCGAATGCCGCCGCGCCAACGGGGACGGAATGTGGCTGTGCTCGATCTGCGAAGAAGGCGTCCACCGGTGGATGGCCGCCAACCCCGGCGAAGGCTCCGCCCAGGCCGCGGTGAACGAAATGGTCCAACGACTGCTCAACCTCATCGACGGCCCACCCCGGAAATACCGCCGCCAGCGCCGCACCGACGACACCGGGCGGTCCTGAGTCCGTTCCGTGGGAGTCGCTGCGGGTCGTCGGGTCGTAGCGTGCCCCATCCATCGGGCCGCACAGTGCAGCTGCCGAGAGCAGACCGGCCCTCGGTAGGGCCGAGGCGGCACGGTTACATTGGCATCCTGTCGGCCCGGGAGGTTCTGCCATGTGCGCCTCGATGACGCGTCCGGCCGTTGGCCGGGTGACCACCATGGTGATGGTCAGTGGCGGGTTGTTCGTGCTGTCGGGATGCTACGCCCAGGAAGAACCACAACCGGTCCCCACGGCCCCGGCTATCGCCGCCCTGGTGGACACCCCCGTGGTGAGCCTGCCGCCTGAAAGCGCCCGTGACTATCCGGAGGAGCCGGCCTACGCCGTCGGTTCGTATAACGGGGTGGATTACTACGTGTCGTACACGGACGGACCGGAGCCCGAGCGGTTGGGCCGACTGATATGCCTGATCACCGACACGGGGGGCGACGACGGCACCGCTCGGATCTGCGGGGCCGATAGCGACGACATCACCCTGACCTTGCTGAACGTACCCGGTGACCACACCTTGGTCGGTGATTCCGTGGATACTGACGATCTCACCGAGAGCGGTTGGAAAAAGGTGGGCCTCAACGTGTGGACGCGAGCCGCCCCGTAGAAGTTGCCAGCTTCCCGTCGATACGCCCACTGATTCACCTGGACTGAGCGACATACACCGCTGCCCTCCCGTTGCGAACTGTCTCCGAGCAGGCCACAGGCCCTGCCGGATCAGACAGCAGCGTTGAGGAGGGTGACACCGGTGAGTGGCAATCCATGGGTAGACGACGAGGACGACGACACCTGGCTGAACCAGGAGGCCCCCGGCCCCGAGCAAACCGGTGGCGAGGCACCGGGGTCCCCGCTGCCGTACCTGGACCCCGAGGTCGAGGCGGCCCTGGCCGCCGAGGGTCCGCCGGAGTGGTTGGGCACCCGGTGGCGGGAGATCGAACCCGGTCAGCAGTGGGATGCCTGGAACGGGTTGCGCCGCTGGGTGGACTGGTTCATCCGCGAATACCGGCTGACGACCTCCGATGTTCCGGCGTGCTGGTACCGGCACCCGAGCCTGACCGCCGAGCTGTATGCGGCGATGTGCATGGAGTACAAGGTTTTCGAGGAACAGGCCCCCGGGTTGGCTCCGATGATGATGTGGCACCCGAACGTGGCCCAGCTGCGGTCCCGACTGAAGGAGATGACGCACGACGCCGGGTGCGTGCAGAACGGCACGCACAAGGAACCGGTGGCGTATTCCGGCACGGTCGGGGCCTACGAACTGGACTACGACGAGGACGACTGGATCACCGCGGCCTCGACCATCCGCACCGAGAAGGTCCTCGACCGCCCCACCTCCGGGGTGACGTTCGTGCGAGCCCGCGCCGTGGATGCCGACGGCGTCGAGCACGGGGCCTCGGACCCGCTGGGCCTGCGTGCCCGGTCCGTGGCCGCAGTGGGCTCGGTGGCCCTGGCCTACACCTCGGCCACTCCCGGCCAGGCCGGAGTTGCGGTCAACATCATGGGCGGCCCAGAGGACCTGACCGTGGTGTGGGAGGAATCGCCCGACGGAACCGCCTGGACCGAGATGAACGCACAGAGCGATGAGTGACCGGGCGGCACCTACCGACGAGACGGTAGCGCCCTGGATGTGTGTCGCGGGCGGCCGGACCGGGGTCGCGGCGAACTGGGGACAAGACATCGGCGCCGGGTCGAGGTCAACGGGACAGGAAGGCAGGCCAGCATGACGGAGCCGAGGACCGAGGAGCCGAACGTCGAGGGGGTGATCGTCGGCGTGGAGTGGGGCCAATGGAGCACGGAGGCGTGGGTCGACACCGATGACGGGACCCGCGTCCGGGCGCACTTCAGTGAGCTCGACTCGGAGTTGGTGGCCCCGGAGCGGTTGAGAGCAGGCACGAGGATCCGGCTGGATGTCCCCGCGCGGTACACCTTCGTGCAGACGGAGCACATCCATTACACCAAGCCAACCTTCCGTGAGGCCCCCGCCGCCCAGCCCTTCGCCTACGCCCACAATGCCGAGTGGATCGACACCGCCGGACAGGCACACCCCCTAATCCAAGACGCGGGAGAGGAAGCCGCCGACATCCACCCGGGGTGGGACCAGGTGGACGGTCACAGACGCTTGGAGCGCGAGGACTACACCCCGACCGCGCTGCCCGCCCGACCCCGATCCGACTTCGAACAGACGACAACCAGTAACAACACCAAGCAGGGAAGCGAGAAAGCCATGGAGAGCGTGGGCAAGAAGACGGTGCAGGGCAACCTGACGGGCGATCCCCGGAAGGTGCGGACGAAGGCCGGCCAGGAGCTGGTGGTGATGACGGTGGCGGAGAACGGCCGCCGGTTCAACGAGAGTTCCCGGGCGTGGGAGGACACCGAGGCGAAGTTCTACGACGTGGCCGTCGAAAGGGCCCAGCTGCGAGAGAACGTGCTGGCCTCGCTGCGCAAGGGCGACCGGGTCACGGTCACCGGGGACTACCGGGTCGGGGCGTATGCCACGAGCACCGGCAAGCCTGGACTGAACCATCGGATTTGGGCCGAGGACGTGGCCGCCTCCATGCAGTTCAACCCGGTCGCGGTCCTGCCCCGAGAACCCCACCGGGACGGCGCCTCGGTCGCTTCCTCCCCCGAGCAGTCCAGGAAGCACTCGGCAGGCCAGGGCCTGCGCCCGGAGGAGCTGACGCCGGAGGCGTTCGCGGAGTGGTCGGCGGGTCAGCCGCCGCTGGTGCCACAGCAGCAGGAGGTCACCGGGATCACCCGGTGACCTGTCCATAGTCCGTCGCTCGACGGCCGGGGGCTTGACCGTCTCCCGGCCGTCGTGCAGTTATGTCAGAGAAGGAGCCCGAGCGTGGCGAAGCGAAG
>ENA-UOUJ01001203-UOUJ01001203.1-activated-sludge-metagenome-genome-assembly--contig:-NODE-1203-length-14325-cov-6.744499_pt1 | contig 14325 bp, 5 predicted proteins | sample MGYA00249839_ERZ747224 | MGnify/ENA primary metagenome ERZ747224 (study PRJEB28782, sample SAMN03220277) | activated sludge metagenome | biome: wastewater; feature: sewage sludge; material... | reverse complement strand
TGTCTTTCGGCTTGCAGTTCGGCAAAATCAAGGTACATGGTAACAATGCGTTCCAGTTCTTTGATTTCCTTTTCCTGCAAGTAGTTCTTAGCTGTACCTATGTCTGTTTTCAAGACTTTGCCTTTGGGTGCATTCTTCCAGGTGGTTAAGCCCATATTGGGCTGTGAGGCATCGGCACGGTCTGCTATCAGTTCGGCTGCTGTTTTTCCTGTAATAGCCCAATGCAATTTGTTCTGAACTGTTTTAAAGAACTTCTGCGTTATTTCAGCATCCTTACTATAATCAATGCTGCACTGCTCATATATGTCGGTTATTTTGAGGTAAAAACGCCTTTCGCTTGCCCGTATCTCCCTGATACGTTCTAAGAGTTCATCAAAGTAATCTTTGCCAAAGCGTTTGCCCTGTTTAAGCCTTTCATCATCCAATACAAAGCCTTTGATAATGAACTCCCGAAGGGTTTTGGTAGCCCAAATACGGAACTGCGTAGCCTGATAGCTATTCACCCGGTAGCCAACGGCTATAATGGCATCGAGATTGTAAAAGTCCAAATCCCGGCTTACGTCCCGGTTTCCCTCTTTTTGAACTACTCGAATTTTTCGAGCAGTTGCCGTTTCCTCCAATTCTCCTGTTTTGTATATCTCTTTCAGGTGGTAGGTGATGGTATGACTTTCCACACCAAATAACTCAGCCATCCTCTTTTGAGTAAGCCAAAAGGTTTCGTCATTAAAAATCACTTCTATTTTCACATCACCGGTAGGGGTGTTGTAAAATATGATGTCGTTATGTTGTGGGTTGTTATCCATTTCGTTCAATCAATTTATTTTGTCCTTAATGCAGCTTATTGTTTAATCAATTATAGAAAACAACTTATCCCAATATATAGGAGCAAACCCCTTCTGCTTCTTGCCATAGAAAGCAAAAGTTTGGTTATCTACTACCGGCTTGAATGCTCTACTATTGAGTTGAATTTGCTGTATTATTGTTTTATAGATTGTTTAATCAAGCTCATGATATACTCCAGGTCTTTATCTGTATCCACCTGAATTTGATAATCGCCATTGCCCCAATGCCCTTTTTCTGATACATCTTCTGCCAGCTGCTTGGGGTCATCTAATTTTCCCTTCTTTAAGTTAACCCATATTTTCAGGGAGTTTTTCAGGATACATATATCTGCAAACACTTTACTGTCTTTTCTAAAGCCTATTTCCATCTTCTTTGGCTTGATTTCAATTTCATCAGCCAATTGCAGTATTCCTTGTCTGAATTTCTCATACAATTCGGCAATGGCTTCGGTGGTTTTCGACAGATGTTCTTCCTCTGTGTACACCTTAATTTCTTCGGTTACCTTTTTTAGTGCTTCCTTATTCTGGGTTAATGGCTTGATACTTTCGGCTGCATTTGATTTCTTGACAGGATTGATCATGATGGTATCATTCTCAAACTGTTTTACCTCCCATAATTCAATGGCAATGTCTTTGAAGTTTGTTGCCTGCACCTGGTTGTCGGTAAAATTGGTAGATACAAAAGCCACCCTTGTTTGACTCCAATCCACATCCTCTCTTTTCAGGTTGCGTTTCAGACTTTCGTTATACTCTACAATAAAATCAGCTTTGTTTTCCAGCATCAGACTCAGGTAGGTAAAACCCTGGTCCACCACACTGATATTCTTGTCCCGCTTATATTCAATGATAATGAAGGCGGAAGCCTGTGTATCATAAGCCAACGTATCAATGCGTTTGTTCTTAATAGTAAACTCACTCTTCACCAATTCCAAACACATTAAGGCAGACAGGTTTTCCTCAAAGACTTTTTGAATGTCTTTCTCCAGTTTAAATGGTTTTTCTTTCACCTCTTTTAATTTGCCTGTTTGGTTTGTGTATAGTGCCATAGATACTTAGTTTGTAATAGATGTTTTTAATAACTCAATTCCGTTTGGAATATCGGCATGATGCACCACTACAACCTTGTATCCCAACTTCTTTAGTTTCGTCCTCTTTCTTTCATCATCCAATTTAATATGTTCCTTGTCATGGTCCGGACCATCAATAAACACACAAATTTTTGGCTCGTAATACAAATCTGCTTCAGCAATGGGTTCTCCGTCTTTCGATATTACCTTGTGCATTTCAATGGGGAGCTTAATACCTTGCTCCTTTATTAAACGCAATACTGTTTTCTCCATACTTGAAACTGCTTGCTGCATGTAGATGTCAAACATTACATTGTTATCCTGTGAACCTTGAATAGAAGAAGTGGCGGCAAGACTTAATAGAAAATCCTTTACTGTTTGGCGGTCGAATAATTTGTGGTCACGCTGATTAAAGAAGTTGCAAATGCAATTATAACAGGAAGTTGCACATGCACCATCTTTATCATTCCCTTGCTCATCAAAATGCAATATATCCAAGGCTTTAACTGCAATTCGCTTTAATAAATCAACATCCCTTACAATAGAAGAAAGAGTTCCTGTGCCGCCCTCCGATGTTTCAAAAATGATAAGCTTACCGTTTTGACCAACTATGGGCTGATAAAAGCCATTGATTTCATTGTCATCCAAATTCATCACTGTGCATATACTTTGAATAAAAGCATTTGCCAATGTTTTGGCAAAAACCGCTTCTTCACCAATAAATGCCTCTGATAGTTGAATTGTAATTACATCATTACGGGATTCTGTGAGTAATGAAATATTTCTGTTAATCTGGGCAGCAGTCAGTCTTTTCTCAACCAGGTATTCATCAAATTTATAAATGGGAACCCAGGTAAGATTAACCGTATCCAACATAAAGCCTTTATCTCCTTTGTTGTAATCAGCCATTTGACCTAAATTCAAATGATTCATTTCACCGCTTCTTTCAAAGGAAATTCTGCAAATACTATTTCCGGCACTTATCACTTCATTTACTTCTGCTTTGCCAGTTGGCTTGTAACTATGGATTATTTTATAACCACCTTTTAATCGTTCTTCTTCATCAGCTGTTATCCTATTCCGTTTATTTGCTCTCATCTTAGGAAACTTCATAACACTTACTGGTGTTTGAGATTCCCAAACAGAGCCGCAGTTTGGACAGTTAGAAGGTATTTGTCTTCCAGCACCTAATTTCTCGACATGTTCACAATCTTCACATACCACTGCCATAAACTTATTAGTGGGGTCAACTTCTTTACTTACAGTTTGCACTACATATTTCAAACCTCCATAATAGAGTGTATTCAATGGTGCAAACTCACGGATGGCAATTGCATGGTCTCTTGATATTTCTTCTTCCTCTCCTTTGTGTAACATACGCACAGAAGTTACTTTTGAAGGGAAGGCATAGTTGGGTAAGAAACCAACCTGCGACAAGTAACGATATACATAAAAATCTTCCTTGCCTTCTTTAAGATTATTATTTCTTTTCTCCAATGCATTTCTTCTGCCGGGTAAAGAGTAATCAGTATTTCCTTCCGTTCTTATTCTGTTATCAATTTCTTCAATCTCCTTTAGTGATTCCCGATAGTCTTCTCTCATTTTATTAAAAGCTGTATCGAAATAATAAGCAAACTGGCCAACCTGGTCTTCTATGCCTTTCCATGTTATCTGCCCATTGGAATCTTCAATCTCTTTTCCAAAAGCTTCTTTGATATTTTTTAGAATTGAATCTTTATTACGTTGAATTGAATCAACCAAATCTTCTATGTAATCTTTCATCATTGGTAGTTCTGCTCTATCGCTGAAATCAATAAACTGCCTTGGCTGCGTGAACAATTTTTTATCAATCGTTTGTAAAACCAATGAATTTACATGGGCTTCAAATAAGGTAGTATTAGCCAAATTGAAACGTGGTACACTTATTTTACCTGATACAATTTCTACCGGTCTATTGTAATAATATTGGTCATGCACACCACGGCTTGAACCTGAACCACAGAATGTTTGAATAATAGAGCCTTGCCCGCTTCTACCTGCACGACCTGCCCTTTGTGCATAATTGCTTGGGCTTGGTGGTACATTCCTTAAATAAACCGAAGATAATGTTCCAATGTCAATACCCAATTCCATTGTTGGTGTTGCAATAAGGAATTGAATTTCTGGTGGGTTCTTTTTGAACTTGTTCTCTTTTATTTTTCTATCCTGCCCCTTTACCTGTCCTGAATGGTCTTCTGCAACGATATTATCCCTGCCATCAAATGGCTTGGTGTATTGAATGGTATAGAAATTTTCCTCGGTAGTTGCTGTTACCAACACATCTTTACAAGCAGGCATCACACAATATTGAACCGCATCCCAATTGTATTTTGAAGCACATTTTTTACACTGGTATTTAAATTCAGTTTTTGGAGCCTGAATCAAAATCATATCAGGTTCTATGTAATAAACATCTTCATACTGCACTTTCTGTTTTGATAGGTACCCCATCTTTAACAAAAAATCCCTGGTTTGTTGGATTACCCGTTTGATGTCATCTGTATCTTCTAAGTCGAAGCATTTTTTAATCCAAGCACTCAATGCCCTTGAACCATCAAAAGCATGGAAAGTAAAAGAGGTGTATTTGAATTTATCTTTATCTGCATTGGTGTAGATACCCACATTGGTATCTTCAATGGCTTCAAAGATTCTTTTCTCCGGTGCTTTTTGTTCGATGAAGTCTACCACCTGCTGTTTAAAAGTAGATTTATCTATTAAGTTTGGATGGCCAATTGCCATTTCACTTCTGAAGATTTCCATAAAGCCCAGTATGTAATCTTTCAGGAGAGGTTTAGCTCTGTCTTTTAATTCAGAAAACAATTCCAATTCTGGCTGCACTACCACTTCTTCCAATGCTTCATAAGTGGCTTCCAATAACCCTACATCTTCTAAGTTGATGCTGATGAAACGTTTTGTTCCTCTTATTTCTACATACAGATACGTTTCAAGGTATTTCAGATATTTCTCCTTAAACATTCTTCGCTGTGCAAATGGAATGGTTTTCTCATACTCTGCATCAATGATATGAGGATACAATAAATCGGGAATACTTTTGACTGGAAGAAATGTGGTTTGTTGTTTCAACACATTGTACAATGCTCTTCTGAAATAAATCTGGTTATACCAATGGTCTAAATGCCCGGCCTGGAAAGCTGCATCTTGCCTGTTATCGGTAAAGCCAATTACTTTTCTTTCGTTGCTGGGTGATGCACCCAATGATGCGGTAACAATAACATTTGTACCCGTGGCACGACCAATCGAGTTAAGTAAAAATAATTTTGAATACTCGGTTGAACTACCAGTATGTTCTGTTCTGCAAGACGGACAATAAGATAATGGGAACGGCATTAATGTTCCCGTTTCATTGTCATCATCATGATAAGTAGTAAATGTATTTGCTTGTGCATCTAATACGCCAAGCACTGGTCTTTTATCTTTATGAGAACTTTTTAATTCCCGTCTTTTAGGAGTTAACCAATGTTCGGGTACTTTATCTAAACTCTCTTTAAACTTGGGTGAATAATAGCCTGATTTATCTTTACTGGCATCATCCTGAAATGTCCATGGGCTGGCTTCGTTGGTTTGTTCATCGTATCTCATGCCATAATATTCCTCACCACAGGTACGGCAAAAATGTAATGGATATAAAGTGGTAATGCCTCTGCCTTCTTTTTCACATTTTGGGCAAGTTGTTTCGCCACTATCACTCAGGTAGCCACAACTTTCAGTTAAACAGCCTCTGAGTTCTGAACCCTGGTTATAAAAGGCATGTACTTTGGGTACAAAACGTGGCACTTCTCTTCCCATTTCAGACATCACTGTGCCCATCATTCCTAATATCAACCCTGCCTGAATTTCCAGCTTACAAACTTCTTCAGAAGCATCGGGTCTTAATGTATTTTTATAAACCTCTGCCAGCTTTCCAAAGTCCTTTACTTCTTTTAAGGACTGTTCTAAGAAGCTTAATATTTTCGATTTCTTCAACTCTTCTCCAAGAGAAAGGTTATCCATTTTCCCTGTATAGGGATAACCCATTAGTGGCCCAAATAATGGAAGTGCTGTTGCAACATTTTCGCTGTCGAATATTTCAAAGTCTTTTTCCGTAATGGATATAGATGGTGAAATCGTATCTCCATTAAACTCAATGGTTTTATCTTCTTCTTCCACCACTACGTTGGCTGCAGAAAAATCTTCCCCAAAAATTCGGGTGGCAAATCCTGCCACTGCATCTGCTGAACCTGCACCATCCAAATCATTGGCCATTGTGGCAGATGTGCCTATGCATAGCAACTTTCCTTTGGTCTCGGTTTTTTGTTTTAATCTGCGTATCAGAAAAGCAACATCAGCACCTTGCTTGCCGCTGTATGTGTGCAATTCATCCAATACAAGGAAACGGAGGTTGCGTTTTATTTCTTCTCTGAACAAAGCCGCATCATCGTTACGGGTGAGCAGTAATTCCAACATTACATAGTTGGTGATTAAAATATCAGGTGGTGTTCTTCGTTGCTGTTCCCTGTCAATAATTTCTGAATTGTTAGGTACAGCATCTTCACCAAACACATCTTTATAAGCCCTCAACGCTTCTTCACCTGTATGTTGTGTATCGCCAGTATATAATCCAATGGTTAAGCCTGAATCATTTAGTTTTTTTGCCAGTTCTTCGTATTGAGTATTAGCTAAGGCATTCATAGGGTAAATAATGATAGCCTTGATTCCCTTTACACCTTTAGCTGATTGCTCCAGGCAATGGCTTACAATGGGTAACTCAAAACAAATGGATTTACCCGAACCTGTGCCGGTGGTTACAATAAGATTTTCTTTTTTATGGGAAACAATTTCTACCGCTTTTTGCTGATGGGCATAAGGAATAAAACCGGGATACACATTGGCACAATTGGGATGCAGCCAATTTTTACTAATTAACTCCGTAACAGGCAAACCCGCTTTGAATCGTTTGCTGATTTGAATAACCGGCTCCTGCCAAAGCATTTTACGCTTGTTGATACCATCTTCTACAAAAGCTTTTATGTCCAGATTTTTAAAAACCTGAAATGTTTGGATATAGCTTTTGTACTGCTCTTTTACGGCTTTGTATATTTTAAATGGATCCATATTATGCTTGTTCGGTTTTAATAGTTTGTTGTTGGTTCATCTCCGCCCTTACCCAGGCAAACTCATCATACAATTGCAAAATGGTTTCTTTAGTGCGGTAGCTGCCATACTTAGCTATGTCTTTGCGTTTTACAATGGGGAAGGTTTCCAATATATAACTCATCTCCTCTTTTTCTAAACCATAGAGGTGGGCATAGATAGCATCTAACTCACATTGAAGTTGGAATCGTTCTTTTTCATCCCATATAAAAGGCTCGTCTAAATACTCTAACTCATATGAAATTACACTCATCGCTTCTGAGGTATAAAGTAAATTCAAGACTCTTTTAGAAATTAAATCCATGACACTTTGAGAAAGCTCTGATTTGCGTATAATTGGAAACTGATTAAAAATCCAATGATTTAGGTTTCTGCCATTCATTTTACTTCGTGTAACGTAATCCAGAATAAATGTGTTAAGATTAGCGAGAACAAATATTTCATCAAGTAGAGAATTAGCTACAATAAGCGAAAGCGAATTGCTGCAACCAGATTTTGGAATTATAGTGGCTATTAATGTTCTACTGTTATTTACATTTGTTATCATCCTATAAACCAGAAACCAATCTCTGCTGCCGAATCTTGTTTCAACCTCACCCTTTTCTATGTAATAAAATGGATTTGTTCTGAAATTTTTATTAATCTTCTGGTTGGACTCTGAAATTATTAATTCTTCATTAGCTCCAATACTTGCATATCTATCATCATATTGAAAAATCATTTTAGATTCATATAATGGCAAAAGACCTTCAACATATTCCGTTGTGAATAATCCTGAATCATTGGATCTATTAAAAGGTGTTTTTATGGTTAAGTTCCAATCACTTTTATTCTTGTGTTTTTCATCAATTACAATTGATTTTCCCTTATGTAGTTTTAGTAATATTTGAAAGTCTTTTCTTGACTTAATTATTGGAAGGGTTAAGGTATTAGGATTAATTATCACAATATCCTCAGCAGTCATTAATATCCTTCGCTGTTCATCCAAAATCTGTTCAATATCGGTTAAGAAGAAATAAAATGAGGCTTGCTTAACATTAGATCCGATTGTAAAAAGTGAAAATCTGTATTCTTTATGAACGTCTCTGAAAAACCCCTTTCGATTTTCAAAATCAACAAAGGATAAAATACTTTTACTCGTAAATAGGTTATTAAATAACGCTTTGTTGTTATCTTCTGCAACTATACCTGGTGGCACAATAATCCCTGCATTACCTATATTATTTTTTAAATTGTAGAATTGTTCTGTAAAAACTGAATATAAATTAATTCTACTAACTCCAGTCAGAGGAAATGCCCCTGAATCTCTAAAGAAAACACTTAAACAATCGTTCCATCTTTTTGCAGAAAGATATTCTTGATATAAAGCAGGATTAGTTGTTGGCAATTCAGCCATTAATATTTTACGTTCTGCTTTGTTTCTTGCCAATGCAATTTCAGGTGACCTGGAGATAAAGAATTCCTCATCTTCAAAGTTTATCTTCTCCCAAGGCGGATTTCCCAGTAAACAATCAAATCCACCTTTCTCAAATACTTCAGGAAATTCCAAATGGTAATGGAAGAAATTATAATGGTCGGCCGTTTTAAGCACTCTATCAATAAGCACCTCATTTACCGGTTGGTTTTCACGCAAGTTTTCAAGAGTAACATTGGTTGGATATAAAGTTTGGTCTAATTCTATTTTCTCAATAAAAAATGAAGATGTCCAAACATCGGCCATCAGCCAATCTTTAAACTTACGTTCCATTTTTTCTAACTGGTGGTATTCTTCTTCGGCTAAATCTACATCGCTTACCTGTTCCTGCTTACGGTTATTCAAGGCTTCCCGCAACCTTAATAATTCATCGGTTTCATTGCGTTTAAATTGTATGCCGTATTGTGCAGTAGGTTCGTTTACTCTGCCCAGGCTTTCCAGTTCTCTTCTAACTTTCTTCTTTAGCTCTGTGCAAATGGCAGGGTTATCGTTCCCCACGGGTTTGTAAGCTTCTTCAGGTATTCCATTCTTAATCAAATCGGGAGTTGCTCCAATTAAAGAGTTTCCACATTTCAGTTTGTGGTCTAAAAAGGTCAATGGCATATCGGGCAGAGAGGCTGTAATCCATAAAGAGAATTTAGCCAGTTCCAAAGCCATGGGGTTTAAATCCACCCCATAAATGCAATGCAGCAATACATCCCGTTTAGCTTCTCTCAGTTGGTCTTCAGTTGGCCTTTCTTCATCGCCCATGCGTATGAGTGCCAATTGCTCACCCAGTTTTTCTAAAGCCGCACAAATAAATGCCCCACTACCACAGGCAATATCAGCTACTTTTAAATCCAACAAGGCTTGCTCTTTTTCTTCAATGGTATACTTTCCTGCAAGTGCATTATTAATTACGGGTACTAAAGCAGATTCAATCAATTGTGCAACCAATCGGCTATCGGTATAATAAGAGCCTGTGGTTTTTCGGTCGGTTCCTCTGTCATCCAAATAAAATTCACCCCGTTTAATTTCTCTTTTATTCAGCGTTATGGGTTCTTTAGCAAGCTTGGGTTCATAGTCGAGCAGGCTTTCATATACCGAGCCCAATTCGTCAATAGCCAGGTTGGCGTAATTAATGCGGTTGCTCAGGTTATCGAGTTTAAAATAACTAAGGCGGAATATGGCATCAAGCAAAAACTTATTCTTTAATGAAAGGTCTTTGATAACCGCAATTTTCTTGTCAGAAAATAATTGACCACCAAAGGCATTTATTGTATCACCATTTTTAAATTCATATCCATTTGCCACAAGTTTAAAAGTAATTTTTAAACCCTCCCATAAATCATGTTCTTCATCGTGGCTGTAATTGCCACGTTCAGCCATTTCTCTCAACGCATTCAAACTGTAAGTACGGGCATAGATACTGTTACGTACAGGCAGCCAACCTTTTTGCTCGGCAAACATTAGGAAGAGCAGGCGGTAAATGATGTTCAGGATTTCGGCATAAAATCCCTTTACTTTTCCATTTTGAAATTCATCGGGGTCAAGACTTTCTGCAAAACCATTTCCTAATTTCTCAATGGCTTCAATTACCTGGTCACGCAGTTTGTTGCCAACCTTTACACCGGTTTCTCTTGATTTTTTGTGAAAGCTTTCCAGCAAACAATTGTCTTCTACTTCAATGGGGTTACCTTCCTCATCGTATTCTATTTCCTTTTTGCCCTGGTATTGGTTTTCTATTCTTGAACTATGTAAAATTCTAAACAACACCCGGAACTGTTCGGAATTGGCTGTTTCAAAAATGCTTTCCAAATCAAATTCCAAAAAACCTTTGGTAATGGAATGGTAGAAATCACGAAGCAGTCTTACTTTTTTACCATTGATTAAAATGGCCCATTGGTGGTGGCTGGTATTGAGGAATTGCTGTAAACAATCCTGCGGACTTTTATTGGAATGGGTTCGACTGTGTTTATCTTTAGTATCAAAGTCCTGTGCGGAGTTTACCATGTGAATCAGCGGAGCATATTCACTATCCCAGCCTTTGTAAGGAATCTGATAGTCTGTACCCGATTCGCTTTTAATGTTGTGGGCTATGAAAACAGGTTGATAGCCTAATGCTTCCAAAAAAGGAAGTATCCATTTTTTACGAAGGGTGGCATTGTCATATTCGTTGCCTATTATTTGCGTACGGTTCTCTTCCCAGCGTACACGGAGTTTTTCAAAAGTGGAAGCAATTACATCATCTACTTTTTTCATCTCTACTCCAAAGCTTTTATCTTTTACATACTCGGCTTTTGTTTCGTTGGCTAAAGCCATACAAAAGTCTTCTGTAATAATATTGCCGCTTGATTTTATAAAACTTAATGCCATGCTGTTGTATAGTTAAAGCGGTTGAATAATAGTTAGGGTTAACAAATCATGTCCCGCTTCCTCAATATGGATAATATCATTGAGCCAATCTGGTTGTTTGGTATCCTTGCTATCTACCAATATTTTATTGTAGAGCTCTTGTCTTTCTTCAATTAGTTTTATCCTACGTTCTTTAATTATTCCCTCAATCAATTTATCCAGTCCGTTAAATGATAAAGCATCAATTACCTGTTCTGTTAAATCGGCTTGTTCTACTCTTCGAGTAGTTATTGCCTGGGTAAAATTTGATTTTGGAATTGCTTTTTCTGAATAACTATCTACTGCTATTTTTATCAATTCTTCTATAACCCGTTTTTCTTTCAGGCCAACTGTAAAGCGAACTAAAAAATTATACTCCCATGTTATGGCCTCCACCTCATTTGAGTAGATGTATGCAATGCGACCATACAAACCTTTATTAGTAAAGAACTCTGCCTTTACCAATTCAATCATCTTACGGACGAAAGGATGGCCGGCATCTAAAATAACTGCATCGGGGTTGGTTAGTGCTAATTCAGGGTCGAAGGTTACTTTCTTGATATTGTCTCCAAAGCGTTGCAGAATCAATCTTGCATCATTTATGGTGATTTCATAAAAGCCGGAGCCTTTATCAATCAACGCAGAATTAAAACGGGCCAAAGCAGATTTTACAAAAATCAACACTTCCTCCTGAGAACCAACAATGCGTTTGGTTTCTTCTATACGTTTATCAATTTCGGGCAACTCAATATCCAAACTGCTGTAAAAGGATTCTTCTTCAATTCTTTTCTTACGTTTCTTATCTTCCTCAGGAGAACTGAATGCTTGGCGAACGGCTTTTTTAGTTTCTTCTACACCAACTGAAGCAAAAAGATCTGCTTGATTTGGGTCTGTAGTTTTCTTTCTGCTTCTCTTTTTTGTTGAGGCTTCCAGAATGATGCTCTTTAAGGATTCTTCGTCACCAAAATAAGCAGCTGCATAGTCACGGTCCATTTCAATGGTCCGTTGTTTTTCGAGTAGCAAATCGAGAATTTCCTTGTCCATTGATTTATCAACCACAAGTGTTCTGATGTTAACGATTTCTCTTTTCTGGCCAATCCTGTCCACACGACCATTTCGTTGCTCTAAACGATTTGGATTCCACGGCAATTCATAATGCACCACATTGGAAGCAAGTCGTTGTAAGTTCAATCCTTCTGAGATAACATCTGTTGCAATGAGTATGGCTTTTTTAGCTCGATCAAATTTCCCAAAGATTTCAGTTCTTGCATTCAGGCTCATATCGCCATGCATTACAAAAGTTTCAAAGTCTTTTGTTTTGAGGTGCTTCTCCAGATAATCTAAGGTGTCCTTGTACTTGGTGAAGAGTATAACCTTCGGGTCTTTAGCAATTAGTTCCGGAAGTATATCATTTTTAAGTTTCTGTAATTTTTCATCATCCTTTGGAGTCAGTGTTTCACCAAATTCAATGATGCGTCTTAGTTCAGCTATTTCATCCTGGCTTAATGCTTCAAAATCCAAACGAAGCGAAGCCATTTCTTCAGAGATACGTTCATCATCTGAAAACAAATCATACACATAGTTTTCAAGCGTTTCTTCCTCGCTTTCACTCAGATTGTCTACTTTATTTTGAATGGTTGAAATTCTATTCTCTAATGATTTTAGGACAGCATAAGGCGAACTGATAGCTCTCTTCTGCAAGTGAATGGCCACCCAATTGGCAATGTTTCTTACTTTCTTGGAATCTTTTTCTTTAGCCGATTTTAAGATGAAATCACCATAGCGTTCAACAGCATCCAGCAATTGTATCAGCTTGCCGTTTGGCTTGGGATCAATAATTACTTCTTTTTGATTACGTTGTGGAAACGGAGATTTCTTTCCCTGCTTTTCGTACCATGCTTCCAGCTTTTTTCTATTGCGCTGAATTACATTATAACGGGCTTTTGATTTGTCGAATGTGATGGAGCCGTTTCCGGATTGCTGCACAATTTCCGGATTAATCATCTCCAAAATGCTGGCAAATGAATCGGAATAGCCATTGTGAGGAGTTGCTGTTAAAAACAACACGTTGGAAATTTTCTTACTCAGGTCTTTTACTAATTCATACCGCTGCTGTTGCTTGGAGGCTTTTACATTGCTATGTGGCCTTGCACACAGATGTATTTCGTCCACCAATAATAAATCCCATTGCTGCTCTTTGATTTGTTGTTTAATGTCCGGGGATTTTGCATAATCAATGGACGCAATCACAAACTGAAAGTATTGCCATGGGTTTGCTCCGGCAGGTAACTCTTTTTCAAATTCTTTTCTGGAAAAGGAATCAATGATAGTGGCTTTGATGTGGAAGAAATAATCAAGGGCCTCTTTCCACTGTTGTTTTAGGTTGGCAGGTGTTAAGAAGACAACACGTTTTACTTTTCCTCTCTGAATTAATTCTGAAATGATTAAACCAGCTTCTACTGTTTTACCCAAGCCCACATCATCGCCAATAAGCATTCTGGCATTGGGTTTTTCCAAAGCCAGCACCAGTGGTACCATTTGGTAATTGTATGGCACTACGGAAGAACGATGCAAACTAAGGAAGGGAGCAGAACCATGTATTAAATCGAATTGATAAGCTCTTAATAACAAACGCTGTGCAGATAAATCTCCGGGCAGTTCTGCATTGATTCTTTCAAATCTTTCTTCCCTGATATTTTCAACATCAGCTAAAAATATTCTCTGGTCATTAGAATCACCAGTAATTGGCGTTGCCACTACTTCCATACCATCAAACTCGTCAACACGCCATAAGCGGTTACGCATGTTGATAATGATACCAGGTTTTAAGTTGGTGTTGATCATTTTTTCTTCTTAAGCTTTTTAAACTTGATTTTCTCTTCTGTTACCTGAATGGCTTCATTGGCCAGTTTCTCATCCTTCACCACAGCATAAATTTGGTCGGACAGCCAAAGGGTCAACAATTCATCTACATCGGCTTTGAGAATATGGGCAATGGTGGGTATCTGTTCCCGCTTCAGTTGCCGTAACCCTTTTTCGATTTTACTCAACTGAGCCGTATCCATTTCAAGCAATGGGGCTACCTGCCGCAAGTACAAATGTTGCTGCTCTCTGAGTGCTCTTATTTTCTCACCAAACTGGCTTTCCATCGTCTTTGTGTTGACTTGTCAAATATTGGCAAATATAAACAAATAAAAGAAAGGGTATACCGACTTATTTTGCAGGATTGCAAAGTTTGCAAAGCCTGCAAGCCTCACCCCAACCCTCTCAAAAAGGAGAGGGAGAAAGAAAACAAAAAGACTCAGGTAGAGGCTGCTGTTATGCTATGAATGGAAGTATCAGGAACGGGCAAAAGCCAGGAGCAAACTGTAATCGCCCT
>ENA-UOUJ01001202-UOUJ01001202.1-activated-sludge-metagenome-genome-assembly--contig:-NODE-1202-length-14332-cov-11.251383_pt1 | contig 14332 bp, 10 predicted proteins | sample MGYA00249839_ERZ747224 | MGnify/ENA primary metagenome ERZ747224 (study PRJEB28782, sample SAMN03220277) | activated sludge metagenome | biome: wastewater; feature: sewage sludge; material... | reverse complement strand
TTGTTGAACTTCGTTATGGGGACGATGTTCATCGTGCTGCCCACCTTTTGGATCGCCGCCCTGGGATGGGCAGGCGTTAGAGCCGGTGCGCTTGCACAGAATCTGGCGACGGGATCAAAAGAAGCGAAGGACGGTGCCTCGTCGGGAGTCAACAAGGTAACGCGGTGACAGCCGAGGATAGAAGCATCTATGCAATGCTCCAGGCTGTCCGGGGTTAGCAGGGTGAAATGGTCCCCCAGCGCCCGCTGCATGGAGACCAAGGCCAAGGCGATCCACGGCGGCATGCTCTGCCCCGCCGCCGTTTCCCAGTAGCTCACGTAGTTCATACGCACAACGGGGCCCTCTCTGCCTTCACGCCGCTACTACCAAGCAGCCCATGGTCCTCCAGGTAATGCCGCAGCAGCGTCAGCGAGGGTATGCATTCGGCCTGGCGCAGGAACTCGTTTCCGAGAGCCGCCTTGTACAGTCGCAACCAATTGGCCGCCGGCACTCGCGCCAGGAATGCCGGCAAGGCTTGGTAGTTGTCCGTCGAAAACAGTAGACGCAACGTGCGCAGGATGGGCTGGTAATCCACGGCCCCAAGCAGTTTGGCCAATGTGTCGTCCAGCTGATGGCTGATTTCCACCATGTTCAGGCGCTCCTCGACGGTGGCATCCGCCAGGGCGACCCGCGGATCGATGGCAACCGGGTAGATCGCCTGGAACGAGCGGGCACCGGCTAGCAGGGACTCACGCAACACCTTGTCGGCAGTTGACCCCGTCACCAGCACATCGTCGCCGAAGATGACGTGCACGCCGCTCCAGCGATAGAAGTTCTCCGCGGGTATCACATGGTCCTGGACAAGATTGACCCGCTCGCGCTCTTCAGCACTCAGGCTCGCGTAGTTCTCGCAAGGAGGGGCGATGCGCGGCAGCTTGACGTTGATCAGGGTGGGCAGGCCCATATGGGCGAGCTTGACGTTTATCTCCTCCACCACGATGTCGTAGAGCACGTTGGCCGTCGAAGGCACGTTGCGCCAGCCAGTGGTCATCAGCACCACATTGTCGTTGAGCTCCCGCGCGCTGGTGAACAGCCGTGCCCAGTGCGATGCCGGGTCATCCAGCTGCTGCTCCAGATAGTTGATCACCAGGCCGGCGAGAAAACGGATGTCCTTTTGGCTGCCGTACTTGGCACGGCTGTAGATGGCTGTCAGCGCGGAGGCGCTTGCACCACTGCTCATGTCGCGGAATCCGTTGGTGCCGTCGGGCGTCAGACAGTTCAGGGCATGACCACCGAGCACCGCGACATAGCTGTCCATATCGATCAGGTCTTGCGCAAGCAAGCCGCCAGCGAACGCGCGCAGACCTCCATTCACGTCCTCCGCCTGCGGCCGGGCCACGGCCTCGCGAAAGCGCGCCAACTGTTCGTCGACAGGCGCCTTGGCGAGTAGTTTCCAGTCATTCGATCGGGATTTCACGGGACAATCCTTGTATCGGTACCAGACGACAGGTTGAAGAAGTCTAGGGGCATGTCGATGCGTCGACGCCCTTCGAAGTAGCTGATCCGGTCCAGGCCCAGCGGTTGCAGCTCATCGACCAAAGTGCGGATGCCTGCCCCCGCGTCCAGCGGATCGTGGGCGTCTGAACCTATGGTGAAGGCCGCGCCGTGGGCGATCAGTTGGGGCAGTAGGGTGCGTGATGGATAGCTCCAGACACCCTGAACCTCACGAGTCGAACCGGGCAACAGGCTCGACTTGCGAATGCCCGAGGCATTCAGTTCGTAGGCCACACCATTGCGGGCGAACAGCGGCAGCAGCGGTTCCATCCGGCGCAGCACTACGTCTTCCGCCACGCCGCGCAGCAGCGTGTCGGCATGCCCGACTGCGTCGAACAGCCCGCACTCCAGCAAGGCTTGCAGTTGGGCGAAATAACGGTCGAGAAAGGCCGGGGCGGATAGCCGGGCCAACTCCCAAACCTTAGCCATGGTCTCGCCAGGCAACTCCACGTAGTGGATCGAGCCGATGGCGAAATCCAGCTCGTGCCGGCCCAGCATCTCGCGGTTGTAGGCACCCGCACCCGGCATGTAGTCGAACTCCAGTCCGCGCAGGATCTTGATCTTCCCGTGGTGCTCCTGTCGTGCTCGCTCAATATCGGCGAAATAGCGCTCCAGTTCCGCCTCCAACAGGCGATTGTCGCTGTCCACAGGGAACGGCGCGTGGTCGGTGACGGTGAGGATCTTCACTCCGGCGGCGATTGACGCCCGCACCAACTCATCCACCGTACCGACGGCATGCTTGGAATAAAAGGTATGGCTGTGGGAGTCGATCATGCCGGCACCATTCGTTCTAACAGACCATCGTGATTAGCCAGTTCCTTGACCAGCCAGTAGGGGTTATTCGCCTTGCGCAGGATCTTGTGCACCAGTTCGAGGTCGTCGAGACGCGCCAGCAGGTCCCTCAGCGGTTGGCTGTAAAGGGCGTGGACCAGGGGCGTGTCGCGTACATGGCTGGCCAGTCGCTCCCAGCCAATCCGGTCAAAGTGGATATTGCCCAGGCGCTGGTGCTCGATGCCGTACAGGTAGACATCACCATTAGGTTTCACCGTCAGGTCCATGCCGTTGGCGTGGGGAGGCGGGTTAAGGCTGCCGAGGGTGAAGCGCTTGTTGACCCGGGCTTCGATCGCGTCGATGTAGCCATGCAGATCTAGGTAACCTGGTGGCGTGTCGGCCGCCGGGTGGACGAGATTCTTGTAGTCGATACCGAACAGCTCCTCGCCGACCACCAGCGTATCCTCCAAGGCATTGCCCGCGATGATCCCGGCGTCGAGGCCCCAGCGCGCCAGTTCCTCCCGGAGGTAGTCGCGGGTGAACTCCCGATCAGTGTCGATCGAGCGAAACGAAAAACTCAGCCCGGCCGGTTTTTTTCGTCGCAGGTAATCCACGCTGAAGCCATGAGCCCGCCATTTCACCTTTTCGATATGGTGACTGTCCGAGCTCAGTCGGATATTGCAGGTGTCGCCCCGGCTGACCACGATGCGATTGGTGGTGTCATAGAACTCCGCCATCTTCTGGTGGGGAAAGAAGCCGCTTGTGATGAACTCGAAACGCTTGCCGCCCTGGGAAAGCTCAAGAATCTCGTGGAAGACTCTGGCGTTGTTGAGGGGTTCGCCCTCTCCGCTGATGGAGATGCGCTTGACGTCGGGGGCGTTGATCAGCGCCGCCAGGTTCTCCCGGGCGAGGCTCGATAACTCCATGCTCATCCCCGTCTTGTGCTTGTCGGCGTACATGCAGAACGCGCAACCGATGCCGCAGATTTGGGTGATATCGATGTACAGTAGGTGGCCTTTCAAATCCATCTTTTTTGACTCGTTGCTACCTGCGCGAGCGCGCAGGCGTGGGTTGTGCATGACCGGTGGTAACCGGTCGCGTAGAGCCTCAGTGAGGCAGGAGTTTCTCCAGTTGCGGGATCTGAACAGAGTCGCGATGGACGACTGCATGCAGTACTCGCTCATCTCGGACCGCGGCCATTTCCGGGTACTCAGCGAAGTGGTCGCTGCTGATCACATAGGTCTCGATATCGAACTCCGCGGCGGCCAGTACCGGATGGTCGGCTTTGAGGGTGCGCGGCATAACCAGCACCCGGGCCTGTGGAAACTGGAATGGCGGCTTGGCCGCAAGAATTTATATGAAATTGAGAATCAGACCTGAACTCGTCGGTGGAATGGTTTAGCGCAAGACCTTTTCTGGCCACCCATTTACAAACACCGAGCCATCAGTTCTCAGGCGAACTTCAAGCACACGCTCGACTTCACCATCACTTTCAATCCGTGCGTCGTAACGCGTTGTCAGGTAATGAAATTGTTGATTTGTGGAGCCTGCCCAACGGCGATTTTGCTCCGGCAAATTCACCTCATACGGGCCATCTACCAACACATCCGTGTAGCGAATCAGTTGGTCAACCCCAGGCAGCTGCAGCACATCAAGCTCGTTTTTTGTATATCCACTAAATACCATCACTGACAGCCCCAGCGACTGCGCTCCTTGCGCAACAACAGTCAAGCCTTGTGCTTGCAACATGGGCTCGCCACCGAGAAAGGTCACCCCTTCAAGATCATGCGCATGGTGCGCGTCTTCAAGCCAGTCGAGAACCGATGAGGCCGAAACAAACTCACGCTCAACCAGCTGCAAATACGCGGGGTTGCAGCAGCCACGGCAACGCTTATTGCAACCTTGCACCCACAATGCTGCTCTTCGCCCCGGCCCTTCTGCTTCGGTGCAAGGTAGGCGAGATGCCATATTCAGCCAATGCACAAATTTCACTCCAGTTCGAATAACAATTTTCCACCGGCAATATGAACTTCAATTGCCTTTCCCCGGATCTGATCAGGGGCGGCCATTTGTGAAAATAGAAAATCGGCCAATGGATCAATCAGCTTATTGGTCAGTGCGTTAGGGACGCCGCGACCACCCGTTCCGCGATCCACTTCCCTGACCAGCAAGGCCAGTATCTCGGCCTCCTTAACTAGCCTCAAATCCGAAACACCCCATTTATCCTTCAGCCCTTTACGCAATGGCTCCAGCTTGGCTCGAGCGATATCAATCAAAAATCCATCATCACGCATGAAGTTGAAAGGAATGATGTTGGCTTCGCCAATGCGCCCTAGCAATTCAGGGCGCTTTAATTCATGCACGAAATGCTGTCGCACCTTTTGGATGAATGCATTGCGCACATCCTGGCTTTCATGGCTCACTTCGGCTGCGCCGATGTTTGAAGTGAATACGATGACGGTGTCCGAAAAAAGCACCGTTTCGCCCTTTCCATCCGTCAAGCGGCCGTCTTCCAGAATTTGCAAAAACTTATCAAGGATGCGCGGGTGCGCCTTCTCGATTTCATCAAACAGCAGCAGGGAAAATGGCTTTTGCTTGACCGCATTGGTCAGCTGCCCTCCAGCTTCGTAGCCCACGTAACCTGGCGGTGCACCCACCAATCGCTGGTCAGCGTGCTCGTGATTGAACTCGGACATATCGAAGCGAAGGCAGGCTTCTTCGTCGCCGAAGAGAAATTCCGCAATGGACTTCGCCAGTTCAGTTTTGCCTACGCCCGTAGGGCCAACAAAAAACAGCACGCCCTTGGGAGTACGTTGCCTGTATGAGTGTTGAAGTCCCGAAAGTCCCGTGAAGGCGCGCACGAGGATGCGCCGCACCGATTCAATGGCTTCCCCTTGACCTTTGACGCGCCGCCCCAGGGTTTCGACAATGGTCTGAAGTTTTTTGTGATCCAGTTGCTCCCAGGGGCTGTGTCGGCGGCCGTGGCGATATAGGTTGAGCAGAGACAAGGCACTTGAGACTTCAGTCTCCTGTCGTGAAAGTCGTGCGAGATTGTGAATGTCGCGGATACTCTGGCCTTCTAATCCATCCACAAAGTCAGCTAACTCTCGTCCGCCTTGCTGCAAAGGGGGCTGCAGCCGAAACACTTCTTTCAAACCCAGTACGGCAGACTCGCGAATCTGCCTTGGCGGCAAGGGAATTGCTATTTCACTGAACAAGGGATTGTTCAGGTAGATGGATGGTGGCAACACATTCAAGCCCCCGCACAGCAACACCAGCAGCGATTGCGGTTGACCAATGCTTTCAGCATTACGAACCACGGCGGCATCACGGGTGGCCTGTCCCAGACGTAGCAGCCATCCGCGCTCGTTCTCACTCAACGAATTGACGCTGCCAAACAAATATTGTGTCCAGTCCAGCACAAAAGCGACAGGTTTTTCGGTGCGCGTTTGCCGCAGCCATTGTGCAGCAACAGTTAGTAAGTCATCCGCGCTGGCCGTGATGCCGTTGGATGCGGGGCTCGCCACAGGTGTAGGCGGCAAATCACCCATGTCATAGGCATTCCCCTCAGATGTGCTTTCTCTTGCGGCAGGTGGGGTAACTGAGCTTGGCAATTCCCCCCAAGTCCTCGCATCAACGCCGCTGACACCATTGACGCGGTTCCAGAAAACTACATGCTGATACCCACGCTGACGCAGCAGGTTCATCAACGCGGTAGGCAACGCTGTCCATTGCCCTGGTGCTTCGGGATCGGATGTCAAATCACCCGTATTACCGTGCAAGATAACACCGCGCCGTATGCCGCATTCGCGGCGAAAGTCTTCCTGCCACGGCAACAAAGCTGAACTCATTTGCTTCTCTCCTGTGTCGCATCAGGGTAAGGGCGAGCATCCTGATCCTGGTCGTCGGGATTGACCCAAATCACGCGTTTGTCACTCAGGCTGATGCCGTAAGCATCTTGTAGCGTTGCCATGACGGGGGCGACATCTTTCTCGCACGTTTTGCCTTTGTATTGATGAAACTTGTAGCTGAGATGACCGCTCAAGTTGACGCGGAAATCTGCTTGCGCACCAGCAGGGCGACGGGCGCGAATCAGCACTTGGTCTTCCCCTTCCGATACAAGATGCTCTGGTCCATCCACAACAAAGCCAGCTTGTTGCAGTGATTGATAAACCGCCCGCACGACTTCACGACGCTGGCTTTCGTCTACGGCAGCTTCATCTTGTTCTTGCACCAGTTGGTTCAAGGCTTCAGCCTGCTCTGCAGGAGCCAGTCCTATTGCATGAGCCAATGCCTCGCGCAACTTGGCAGCGCGTTCGCCACCGTCCTTATTCGCTTCCTGCTCCAACTGCTCTCTTTGCAGCGTCAGTACGTCGGTCACGGCCTCGCGCTGCACACGATTTTTCATTTCTTGCAATTGGCGCTCAGCGTCCACTTCATATCGCTGCCGAACTTCGCGTAAGGCGGCTGAAATTTGCGCCGAGGTCATGTTGTTGGCAGCATTGCCAAGTAGCCGCTCCCGTAGTTTCTGCAACTCGGCAAACGCTGCGTTGAGTGCGACAGGTGTGCTCCAGCCACTCAAACCCTCGCGCCATGCTGCTTCAAGTTCTGCCTTCACCTGCAACTGTCGTTCGACCTCAGCTTGCTGCGCGTTGCGGAATGCCTCAGCTGCGGCTAGCTCCGCCTCTTGACGGGAACGGCGTTGCTCACGCGCAAAGCGTGGTAATCCGTGGAATCGACCACCCAGGGAACGGCTCATATCTCTGGCAGCAAACGGGTCAGACTCCAGCAGAGCCTCCATGCGCTGAAGATCAGAACTCAGCTCACGAAACTCCGCTGGAATCACATCGCCCAGCCCTTGGCTGGCGACATCATTCAATACGCTGCGGTAGCGCTCAAGGAACGGACGCGTTGTCTCGCGCACACGCTGTCGATCAAGCTCTTGTTTGCGTTGCCGTTGAATTTGGTAGCGATATTCGTCTGCCCGACTCATGGTTTCATTTCCTTTGATTTTTTCTTTTATCTTGCTTCCGTGAATGTATGCTTGGCGCACCAGCACCAGCACCAGCACCAGCACCAGCACCAGCACCAGCAGCAGCAGCAGCAGCAGCACCAGCAGCGGGCACAAGGTGCGAAGGCGCATATGACTTGGAATCTTGCGTGTTCAGGCCAAGAGACTGCGCCTTGGTGCGTAGGTTGATGTCATTGCTCACAAACAAAACATCATTCAGCCGAAAGAATAACGCCGTTGAAAGAATGGCATGGTCGGGCTGCCTGGCATCCCATTCAGCAGGCAGTAAGGCTGCGTAGTCTGTTTCATGGCGGATACGGGACGCGCTTGCATCCAACTGGCGAATGGCCGCGCGCGCCTTGACCGCGCGAGCCTCATCTTCACTGCTCTTCAAACCATCCAACTCGCTCAGCACACGAAGCGGCACCACCAAAATATCGCTGGAGCTCAGCCCTTGCAAAAGCCCAGGATGTTCCATCAGAGCGCTGGTATCCAGCACGGCGATGCGATGCCCAATCTCGACTGGGGCCAGCTTCTCCTGCGCCAGAAGGCTCCAGCTCTCCACCGCTTCATTCAACGCATCCCAGAGGGGCAACGATATCTTTAGACCGTGGAAACTTTCCGCAGCTTTGCGCCAAGTGCGCACGGCATCCAAGGCACGAGGGGTCAAGGTACGCACATCCATTTGGCTATTACCCGCCGCTTTCAACGCCTGCTCGCCAATACTCCGGTAAACATCCTGAACCGCTTTCTCAATAACTTGCACTGGCTGCTGTATCGCGTGTGGGCCATACATCTTCAACTCTTTGCGCTCCAATGCGTGTTCCAGCCACACTTGCCGCAATTCGACGGTGAGCAATTCTTCTGGAATTTCAGTGGTGGAAGGCAAGGCAGATCGCAGCTTTGCCAATGATTCCAAGACCCGAATGGGAGCCGCATGACGCAGCAGCGCGGCTTGCAGCGGCACAGCCTTGTCTGCAGACAACATCTGAGCCACCTGGGTCAAAAGAGAAACGACTTCTTCAGGTTCAAGCTGATTGGGCGTATGCCTCAACGACTCATCAATAGCTTTTGCCAGAGATCCTTCCCACGCTGGTTTCCAGTCTTTCCTACCGGGCCGCCACAAACCAATTGCTTGTGTAGCGGGTTCGACCAATGCCATCAGATCGTTCAGTGGCTGTTCAGCACGCGTGGCAAGCCACGGCCACACCGTTTCGCTGAGTGCATCGACATCCAGCCATGCTACGGGCATGAAGGCAATGCGTGGGTCATCGGAGTGCTCGCAAGTGCACTCTAATTCTCTGCGCAGCTTGGCCCAAAGCGCGGTTGCAGCCTGGTCGTTCAAAGTCACCGCCAAGCTACACAAGCGCGGTTGTCCGGCCCAATAGAGGCGGAGGTTACCGGCCACTTCTGCTTGAGCGCTCGCTCCGCTGACCTGCGGCAGAGACAAGCTACGAAATCCCGTCATCATTCCTGCGGGGGTAGGCACAAGCAGTGTGTACACGGTCGGTTGTTTGCCATTGGCAACCAGTTCCGCTGCGCTCACTTCGGACGATAAAACGATGGTGGGTATTGTCGCATCCGCGGCCGCAACGCCTTGCGCAACGATGCACAACCGCGCTCTGGCTGCGCCCCCATTAGTTGCTGCAATGGGGCGGGCAGTGCGGGCATCTCGTAAAATAGAAGAGTCAATGATGGGCAGCAAAGCATTCGGGTCGCTTGTGAGTGCATCAGCAAGCAGAATTTCCCATGCCAGTTCGGATTGCGCTTGCTCCAACCAGCGCTGCAATGCCGCATCACGCGGGGCGCTCGCGGACAGCACACCGTCCTCGTTGCACGAGACTTCAAGTCGGCGCTCTACCCATCCCGCTGGCTGCACCACGGGCACGATGCGATCTATAACCGTTGCAGGGTTGTTCCAGTCATACGTTTCCTGCGCTATGGCGCGTGCAACTTGCGGCAACGGATTTTGCGGCCTCAAACAGTTGTCGGCGACGGTGATGCGGCTCATGCTGCTTTGGCTCTGCAGCCCACCATCCTTCTTGACCGGTTTGATCTCATCGCCGATAGGGTCGTAGTGATGACTGATTTTGATCGTGCGCGAGCGCACCGGCAGGCTGTCGCTGCGCAAGAATTGCAAGCCATCGGCAGTCAACTCAAGCTCAGTTAGAGGTGCCTCGAGCGTATCCAGAGCGTAACGTTTGGGCAGAGCACCCAACGCAGAAAGTTCAGATACACAGCCTTCCAGCAGTTCACGCACATCGCCTGCGCCCAGTTGATCGCGGAAAACACCCAGCAAAGACAAGTTCTGTTTTTCAGGTGAATGGAGCCCAGGATCACACAGTCGCAACACCATCCGTTCGAACACCGTGGGTTTGCGCTCGGTGTGATAGGTCACATCGGAATCAATGCGATACAAGGGCAAGGCAACGGACATTTCTGCAAGCTTCATGCGCGGACTCCCCGATTACCGTACTTGTCGCCCTTGGGCGCAGCTGTCCGATTGGGTGGGGCATTGAACCTGCCGCGCTGCTGTTGTGGCTGCTGGGGCAGCATATTAGGTGACATCAACTGCCTTGCCGGAACCAGCCGTGCATCGCGCTCCAGTTGATCCAGAATGTCCTTGTAAACGGTTCGCTTCACGCAGCCTGCGCTGTCCATGCGGGGCAAATCCACCTCATAGGACGCATACATGCTTTTCGCGCCGAAGACGATCAGCAACGCCTGCGCGCGCGAAAAAGCCACATTGATAAACTCGAAGCGAGCGACATTGGCCTTGCTGGAACGACGCCGGGGTTGATTGCCCGCGCGCAAAGGGTCGTATCCATCGTGGCGCACCATGCTGACCAGCACGATAGACTTTTCCTTGCCCTGATAGCGAATCACGGTATTGACTTCAACATCCAGACAATCAAATCGCCCATTGGACTCCTTGGGCCTGCGGCGGCGGATGGCTGCGCGAATTTCTCGGCATTGGTTAGCGTAGAAAGACACCACGCCGACTTTGCGTTTGTTTGACCGGGAGTAGCCCTGCGCAGCGGATTGCCGTTCGATTTGCTCTAGCGTTTCGGCAATCAACTCCGCTTCCAGGCGGTTGGTGCGCCGGGGCTGGCTGCCGTCCATGTCTTCACGGTGAATCTGGTTGTGCAGGTTGTAGGTTGTATCCACCCACAGCGCATGGTCGTCTGGAGTGAGCAGAGGCGAGCCACCGTCCACATTTTCAAATGTCAGTCCGTGAACACGACGAAGCTTAGGATCTGGGTCATCGTCAGGCCGAAGGAGGCCGCACTCCAACTGACCTTCGTAAAAATGGTTAACCATCGCCATGATTTGTGGGTGCATGCGGAACTGCACATTGAGCCGTGCGCGGATGGCTTCGTCCGCCATCTCGAAATGCGACTTGAACAACGAGGCTGTGACCATCTTCTCAAAGCGGCGCAGGTTGTCGCGGGTCAGCAAGGTTTGCGCATCGGCAAGATTGCCTGCGCCGTTTTCCTCTGCGTTGGCCGCTTCGTTTTCTTCTGCTTCATCCATGAAGCTGCGGGCTTCGTCGCCTTCCTGAAACAGCGGCGGCAACTGGCGGTGGTCGCCGACCAGCACAGCGCGGCGTGCGCGCATCAAGGGCATCAGCAATTCCAGCGGCGTAGCCTTGCTCACTTCGTCAATGATGGCGACATCAAAACTCGTCTGCCCGACATCGTCCAGCGTGCGCTCGTTTTCGTTGCAGGTAATGGCCACCACGTTGCAGCTTGTCAGAAAATCCGCGCCCAGATGCTGCCAGTCTTCTTCTCCGGCGTTGCTGCGGCTCAAATCGCGCACCCACTCCCCTAGTAACGCCCCCCATGTCTGGCGTTCATGTTGTTGACTGGCCCGGCGTTGCTCCAAGGCCTTGATGACTTGGGCGACGGTTTCGATGCGCGGCGATAAAGTCGCAGCAGGTTCCAGCGGCAACCGATTGCCTTGCGTGATCGCCTCATCTTGTAACAGGGCCTGAACCTTCTGCTCATGCTGCCTGCGCTGCGCGTCCCAGTCATCCAGCTTGCTTTGGGCGCTGCGCTCCTGATGCCGCGCGGCTCGCACGAGGCCATCATTTGGTGCTTCAGGCGCGGGCTGCGACAACTGAGCCTGCATGAATTGCTTCAGGGTTTCGATGGCCTGCCCGATGACCGGCTGCGCCCTCTCCAGCGCAGCTAGGCTGGCATCCATTTCGTCTGCCAGTTGAGTCGCGTTTTCATTGGGAGTGCACCATTTGGCAGCTTGACGAAACAGGCCGTCATAACGGCTGCGCTCCAAGCCCACGCCAGCCTGCTCCAACTCTTTGAGTTCCTTGCGCGTAGCTCTCCAGGCGTCCACGAAAGCGTCGTCCTGCTCCATCTGCTCCTCCAAGGCTTTGACCTCGTTTCGGAGCGATTCAATGCGTAGTCGGGTGCTGGCATCCTGAATCGGGCCGTCCGCTGCTTCACGCAGGCGACGAATGTCCGCATAAATGGCTTCTCGCGCAGTCGTGAAACGCCGCCACGCGGCCAGCATGTGCGCCAGCATTGCACCCCGACTGCCTGCATGAGCCAGCCAATCGCCCATAGAAAATTTCACGAGCAATCCTGCCGTCTCGCAGGAAGCAAGGCCTTGCGCCAAATTTCTGGCAGGCGGATCCACGTCACGCAAGTCGCCATGCAGCGTTTCGGCTTCGCCATGCAGCAAGGCCTGAACGCTGTGCAGGCGCTGACGTTTGGCCTTTTCTTCATCCAGCATCGCGCAGGCAGCGTCATACATCTGCAGAGCCTGCGTTGTCTGGCTGCGGGCCGATGCCAAGTCCGTTTCAAGCTGCCCGCGTCTGGCGTTCAACTCCTTCTCGTCGTGCGACACGAAAGTCGCGCGCTCATGCCACTCTTGCAAGAGACGCAAGTCTTTGTCACCGCGCTTCCACACTGCAAGACGGTCTTCGGTTTGCCCTGCCAGGGCCTTGTAGTAACGCTGCAAGGATGCCTGCCCGGCAAAGGCCGCGCCATCTTCCGTCACCTTACTTTCATTCCGTGCCAACCGAACTACGCGTAAGGAACCGTCATGACCCAACCTGTCCAATGCGTTGTCCACGGCGGTATGCGCCTGCGATGCTAGCAGCACCCGCTGTCCGCGCCGCGCCAGTTGCACGATGGCTTCCGCAATAACAGTGGTCTTACCCGTGCCCGGCGGCCCTTGAACCAAGCACAAATCCGGTGCGGAAAGAATCTTGACCACGGCCTCTTTCTGGGCCGGGTTGAGCTTGTCGTTGGCCCACTGCGTCACCGGCTCCAGACGCTGCGGCACTGAAACTTGTGCAGCCTCGAACAAATAATCAGTTAGATACGGCGCATAGCCACCCTGTTCTTGCAACTGCCGCAACGCCTGCTGATGGCGTTTGATCAGGCTCATGTCGCCCGCTGTTGAAATGGACAGGAAGCCGGACTCCGGAATTCGACTCAGGATGCGCTCGCGCAAGACATCCGGCTCCTCGGCGTTGGCGAGATCATTCGCGTCGTCTTCGGTCAGTGAGACGGTCAATTCGGCAAGCACGGGCTCAGGCCAAGGACATTCTGTCGAGCTGTCGTCCTTGGGAAATTTCTTATCTTTCGGTAACGATGCAGGCTCCGAGAGTTTGCCAGCCTGCCCCAGCCGGGGAAGGCGGCGTTCCTCCCTTTCAGGCAATCCGAACATCCACGGCTCTTTGGATTGCCCAACCTGGAACACCACAAGATCATCCCGTCCCAAGGCCTTGCGGTCTTTTTGCAAAGCCTGTGAGCTCTGCGCGACCAAAGAAAAAACCAACTGCTCGTCACGCCATCCACGACTGATGTAGCGCAAACCGCGCGCCTTGTGGCGGATGAGGCTTTCTTTCCATCGAAGAAATTCAGTCCACTCGGTCAACTGCTTTTCGGTTTGCTGCGTGATTGGTGGCAAGTCGGCCAGCAGTTGCGGCGTGAGCAGATTATTGACGCGCTGAATGCGCTGCTGGCCCGGCGTGAATTGCAGACTGTCATGCACGGCAAATGCAGTGACTTCGCGCTCGAAAGATCGCGCAGGCAGATCGGCGGTCTCGATGAAGCCGTTTATGAGAAAGAGTGGCGAAGAGGATTCGGTGGGCCAACTTCCCGTGGCGATGAAGGCGCATCCTTCCGGAAAAGGCCAATCCCGCCCAGCGGCGTTAACTCGAATCGCCATCTGTGCGTATCGTGGATTCTGCTTGTCCCGCTGCCGATTGGAAACATAGCCCGTGATTGGCATATTGTTTGGAAAGAGCAGCTCATATAAAACTTCCACCCCTTCACGGCCATTGCACCAGTTTTTGAATGTCTGATGGCGGCGCTGAATATCGGCGATAGCTCGATTAATTCCTCTGTTACCTAGGTCAAGCGCAATATACAAATTCATCAAAAAACATAGCCTTGTTAGTCGTCATACGGATTGTTGGGGTCATGCGGGTCGAGGCGATACCCGTCCGGCGAGTACAAGCCGAATCCTGCTTCACCATGGCGCAGTTCGTCGCGTGGTTGCGAAAAATCATCACTGCTTCTGCGAAAACCGCGAGAGACAAGTAGCAAGCCCACCAGCAACAGCGTCATCCAGAAAGCTACATAAAACAGCAATCCCAACACAACCAGCTTAATCGCCCACACGAACACGGAGGCACCCGCTTGCGGCACTCCCTTCGATACCAACCAGTTCGACGCCCGCCGTTCGCCACGCACATAGGCGCGCCATCCACGGCCAAGGGTGCGTCCGAGGCGTTCTGCGGTGCTGGTGCGGGTCGTGGTGTTCATGGTCGTCTCCGGCTGCTTCAGGACGCTTCGTCATCCGGTTCCATCGGGCCGGGGTCGGGTTCCACACCGATGCGATAGCGGGCAACGAAACGCGGCCAATCCACATGGTCAATCAGGTCGATGTCCTCGATGATGCTGACCTTCGTTCCCGCACGTTCGAACAGGGCGATGCTCTTGGCGGGATAGTTGTTGCGCGACGGATAGAGCACCCCGTCGAACA
>ENA-UOUJ01001201-UOUJ01001201.1-activated-sludge-metagenome-genome-assembly--contig:-NODE-1201-length-14341-cov-7.332773_pt1 | contig 14341 bp, 14 predicted proteins | sample MGYA00249839_ERZ747224 | MGnify/ENA primary metagenome ERZ747224 (study PRJEB28782, sample SAMN03220277) | activated sludge metagenome | biome: wastewater; feature: sewage sludge; material... | reverse complement strand
CGAGGTCGAGCAGCAGGATCTGGAAGATCGCGCCGCCGAGCGTGGTGCTGACCGCCTTGCCGACCGTGTCGTCCTTGTGATCCGCCGGATCGACCGAATGGTGGATCTCCTTGGTCGCCTTCCAGACCAGGAACAGGCCGCCGGCGATCAGGATCAGGTCGCGCCAGGAGAAGGGCTGCCCGAAGGCGGTGAAGACCGGCGTCGTCATCGCCACGATGTAGGAGATGGTGGCGAGCAGCAGCAGCCGCATGATGAGCGCCGCGCCGATCCCGAGCCGCCGCGCCCTGACCCGGTGCTCGGGCGGCAGCTTGTTGGTCAGGATCGAGATGAAGATCAGGTTGTCGATGCCGAGCACCACCTCCATGGCGATCAGCGTGACCAGCGCCGCCCATCCCGCCGGGCTGGTCAGGAAGTCGAAGTGCGGCGCGATCGCGTCGAGGAAGGGCATCGGGGGGTCACTCCATGGCTAGCAGCGGATCCACCCGCCGACGACGGGCCAGCCTTCCGGTGGCACTACGGCAGGTTTGTGTCGCAGCGACAATCCCCTCCGCGCAGCCTGGGGCCATGCCGCCATATGGGCGAGGCCCGCGGCCTTGCGGAGGCGCCCGGCGCGGCGCGCGCAGCAATCGGCGGAAATCCGCCGATGGCCGGTCCGCGACGATGGTTCCCGCGCCTCGGCGCCCGGTCCATGCTCGCCCGGCACCGAGGTCGGAGAATCGCCGCATGCAGCAGGAGATCGAGGAGCGCCTGGCGCTGGCGCTGGCGCTGGTCGAGGAGGCCGGGCGGCTCGCGCTCGGCCACTTCCGCCGGCCGCTCGCGGTCGAGAACAAGCTCGGCCCCGGCGCCTTCGACCCGGTCACCGCCGCCGACCGCGGCGTCGAGGCGATGATCCGCGCCGGCCTCTCCCGCGCCTGGCCCGACAGCCCGATCCAGGGCGAGGAGGAGGGCTTCACCCCCGGCGCCAGCGAATGGTCCTGGATCATCGACCCGATCGACGGCACCCGCGCCTTCATCTCCGGCGTGCCGCAGTGGGGGATCCTGCTCGGCCTGCTCCACGCCGGGCGGCCGGTCGGCGGCATCATGCGCCAGCCCTACCTCGACGAGACCTTCCTCGCCGGCCCCTCCGGCGCCTGGCTGGTACATGCCGGATCGCGCCAGCCGCTCCGCGCCTCGGGCAGGACCGACCTCGCCGAGGCGATCCTCTACTCCACCCACCCGCGCCTCGGTCCGGCGGTGCAGGCCGGCTTCGACCGCGTCGCGGCGGCAGTGCGCATGACCCGCTTCGGCGGCGACTGCTACTCCTACTGCCTGCTCGCCCACGGCTTCATCGACCTCGTCATCGAGAGCTCGCTGCAGGCCTACGACATCGTCCCGCTCATCCCGATCATCGAGGGGGCGGGCGGCGTCGTCACCGGCCTCGACGGCCGCCCGCCGCTCGCCGGCGGAACGGTGATCGCCGCCGCGAGCCCGGCACTGCACGCCGCCGCCCTCGCGCTCATGCGCGCCGGCTGAGCCAGTTTCCGCGCCCCGCCCGGGGCAGGGGCGAAGAATCCGGGGAAACCGGCAGCTTGCGGCGGAAATGGATTGATTCGCCGGCAAGGGTGGTATCGTTTCGCATTATGCGTACCGTCCGAGCCACCGACGACCCGACGATCGAGCTTGCCGGCGAGCGGCGGCAGATCACCGCCTTCTTCTACGACATCGTCGGATCGACCGAGCTGCTCGTCGCGCGCGGGCCGGAGGAATACGCCGAGATCGTCAAGGACTTCCACGGCAAGGCCTCGCGCCTCATCCGCCAGCACGGCGGGCACGTCTACCAGGAGCTCGGCGACGGCGGCTGCGGCTTCTTCGGCTATCCGCGCCAGTCCGAGCATTCCGCCGAGCGCGCCGTGCGCGCCGCGCTCGCCCTCATCGAGCGTTTCGGCCGGGCGCGCGGCGGGCGGCTCGCCGGCCTGCAGCTGCGCATCGGCGTCGCGACCGGCATGATGGTCATCTCGGCCGACGGCCAGGATCTCCTCGGCACCGCCTCGGTCCTCGCCGCCCGCGCGCAGGCCGAGGCGGCGCCCAACTCGATCGTGGTCGAGGACACCGCCTACCGGCTGACGCGCGCGAGCTTCGACTACCGCCCGCTCGGCACGGCGCGGCTCAAGGGCTTCGCCGAGCCCGTCCGCCTCTGGCGGCCGCTCCGCCCGCGGGCGGTCGTCGACCGCTTCGCCGCCGTGCGCGGGGCCGGGGCGCCGCTGCAGGGCCGCGACAGCCAGCTCGCCGCGCTGCGCCGCGCCTGGGCGCAGGCGCGCGCCGGCACCGGGCAGGCGGTCTGGGTGGTGGGTGAAGCCGGCATCGGCAAGTCGCGCCTCGTCTCCGAGCTCCGGCGCGAGGCCGCCCGCGAGGGCCAGGGCGAGGAGCGGGTGATCCAGTGCCACGAGCGGCTGAGCCACCGGCCGCTGCACCCCTTCCTCACCTTCCTCGAGACGCTGGCCGGCCGCGAGGCGCTCTCCGAGCGCGACCCCGGCGCCCTCGGCACCCGGCTCGCCGCCCGCGGCATCCCGCTCGACGCCGGCGCGGCGCAGGTGCTCGCCTCCTTCGCCGCGGCGAAGACACCGCGGACCTCGGCCCACCTGCTGGCCACTGACCTCTCCGGCGCGCGCTACCGCGACGAGGTGATCGGGGCGGCGGTCGACCTCTTCCGCGCGCTCGCGCGCCCGGGCCCGCAGCTCTTCGTCTTCGAGGACGCCCACTGGGCCGACAGCATGACCGCCGAGCTGATCGACCGGCTCGGCGAGGCGGCGCACGCCCTGCCCGCCCTCGTCCTCGCCACCAGCCGCAGCGGCCAGCGGCAGGGCCCGTCCGGCGCGACGACCATCGCGCTCGCCGGCCTCAGCGGCCCGGCGATGGCCGATCTCGTCTCCTGCCTCTGGGAGGGGAAGGTCCCGCCGGGGCTGGCCGAGTTCGTGCGCGACAAGAGCGACGGCGTGCCGCTCTTCGGCGAGGAGCTCGCCGACTTCCTGCTGCGCCGGGCCGGCAGCGGCAGCACCGCCGCCGACTGGCGCGCGCTCCTGGTCGAGAACGGCATCACCACCCTCAACGACCTCCTCTCGGCGCGCCTCGCCGACGCCGGCGCGGCGCGGCGCATGGCGCAGGTCGCGAGCGTCATCGGCCGCGAGTTCGGCGTCGGGGTGATGGAGCGCGTGCTCGACCCCGGGCCCGATGCCGCGACGATCGAGGCCGACCTCGCCGAGCTCGTCAGCCACGGCATCCTCGAGGCGCGCGCCGCGGACGGCGAGACCAGCTACCGCTTCCGCCACGCGCTCTTGCAGGAGGCGGCCTACGGCAGCCTGCTCAGGACCGACTGCCGGCGGCTCCACCAGCGCATCGCCCGCCGGCTGGTCGCCGGCGAGTCGCTCGGGATGCCGAACGAGCTCGCCGCCTGGCACTGCGCCCAGGGCGGCTTCCCGCTCGACGCCGCCCGCTTCGCCATCGCGGCCGCCGAGGCCTCGGTCATCCGCTCGGCGATGCCCGAGGCCGACCACCTGCTCGAGACCGCCGAGGGGCAGCTCGCCGCCGTCGCCGGCGGGCCGCAGCGCACCGAGCTCCGCCTCGACGCCCTGCAGCTCCGCGGCGTCGTCGCCGCCGCGCTGACCGGCGAGGGCTCGCCCGAGACCCGCCGCATCTACGAGCGGGCGATGTCGATCTGCCGCCGGCAGAGCCAGGGCAGCCTCGCCGACCGCTTCGCCATCTCCTGGGGCTGGTGGTTCACCGCCCGCAACATCACCGTGCAGCGGGCGCGCGCCCGCACGCTGATCGACGACCTCGCGCGGGTGAACGACCCCGAGATCCGCCTGCAATCCTACCACTGCGCCTGGGCGACCAACTTCCACGCCGGCCAGCACCAGTTCTGCCTCGACTGCGTCGCCGAGGGGCTGGCGCTCTACGACGCCGAGCGCGCCCAGCGCAACCGCGCCATCTACGGCGGCCACGACGCGCGGGTCTGCGGCCTCGGCGAGCGGGCGCTCTCCCTCGCCTTCATGGGCGACGAGGCCGGCGCCGAGGCCGCCATCGCCGACAGCCTCGCCTGGGCCGAGGCGACCGAGCACGTCGGCAGCCTGGTGCACGCACTTTACTACGCCGTCGTCCTGCGCCGCTGCCAGGGCCGCGCCGCTGATGTCCTCGCCCTCACCGAGCGGATGCGCGCGGTCGCCGACACCCACGGCCTCGCCGCCAGCCGCGCCCGCGCCGACGTCTTCGCCGGCTGGGCCGCGGCGCTCTCGGGCGCGCTCGAGGACGGGATGCGCCGCTTCGAGGACGGCCTCGCGCTGCAGCAGCGCATCGGCACCGACGAGAACATGTCGATCCAGGCCGACATGCAGGCCGAGATCCTCGAGCGCGCCGGCCGCCCCGCCGCCGCGCTCGGGCTGGTCGAGACGGCGATCACCCAGGGGCTCAAGGGCGGCCAGCTCTTCTGGCTCCCCGAGCTCTACCGCCGCCGGGGACGGCTCCGCGCCGCCGCCGGCGCCGGCCCCGCCATCGTCCGCCGCGACCTCAAGCGCGCCCTCGACCTCGGCCAGAAGCAGGGCGCCGCCTGGCTCGCCGACCGGGCGCGCGCCGACCTCGGCGCCATCGGCCGCGGCGGCTGACCGGAAATCCGCGTGATTGCCACAATCCCGCCGGTTGACGAGAGGAGGCACCGCCCCCCCATCCCCGCCCGTGCGAAAGCACGGGCTGCGTCTGCCTGCCCCCCGGCAGGCGCGCCCGTGCTCATTGGAGAGGTCGGCAGGGCCAGGTCCGCCGCGGCCGCCCCATGCATATGATCCCGCCGGCCGCGCTCGCCGACCTTCTCGCCACACCAACCGCCGCTCCCCCGCCGATCGAGGCGACCGTCCGCCGGCTCTGGGCGCGGCGCGCGCGCTTCGGCATCACCCGCCTCGGCGCGCTCACCGGCCTCGACCGCGCGGGCGTGCCGGTCGCCCAGGTCATCCGCCCGCTCGCCCGCTCGAACGCCGTCACCCAGGGCAAGGGCGCCACCCTCCCCGAGGCCGCCATCGCCGCGCTGATGGAATCGCTCGAGACCTGGGCCGCCGAGCGCATCCCCCCCGAGCGGACCTGGCGCGCGCCCCCGGACGACACCGACCTCTGGGCCGACCTCTGCCGCCGCGCCCCCGACCCAGCCGCCTCCATCGCCTGGATCGAGGGCTGGGACCTCCTCGCCGCCCGCCCCCGCCCGGTGCCGCTCGCCCTCGTCGACACCGTCTACACCCTCCCCTCGCCGCACCCCGCCTGGCTGCCGCGCGACACCAGCGGCCTCGCCGCCGGGACCGACCTCCAGGGCGCGCTCCGCCATGCCTGCCTCGAACTCCTCGAGCGCGAGGCGCGCCACCGCGCCCTCGCCATGCCGCACTTCTTCGACCGCTTCCGCATCGCCGCCGCCAGCGTCGCCGGCGCCCGCTCCGCCCCGCTCCTCGACCGGCTGCGGCGGTCGCCGGCATCTGGCGCATCCCGACTCCGCACGGCCTGCCGGTCTACTGGTGCCACCTGATGCAGCGCGCCGCAGGCCCCGACCTCGCGCCCCTCCCCGCCGAGGGCTTCGGCTGCGACACCACCGAGGACGCCGCCCTCGCCCGCGCTCTCCTCGAGGCCGCCCAGGCCCGGCTCACCGCCATCGCCGGCGCGCGCGAGGACGTGACGGCCGACCTCTACCGCACCGGCCCCGAGGCCGAGCACCTCGCCGCCTGGCGCCGCCAGCTCGACACCGGCGGCACGCCCATGCCCGCCGACCCGCCGCCCCGCGATCTCGCCGGCATCGTCGCCGCCCTCGCCACCGCCGGCGCGCGGGCGGCGATCGCCGTGCCGCTCTTCGCCGACCCCGACATCCCGCTCGCCGTGGTGCGCCTCGTCGCGCCGCCCCTCCACACCAACCCGGAGGCCGCGCATGGCCGGTGACATCGCCGTCCTCCTCGGCCCCACCCTGCCGGTCGCCGAGGCCCGCACCCACCTCGACGCCCTCTACCTGCCGCCCGCCGAGCAGGGCAGCGTCTTCCGCGCCGTCCTCGACCACCGCCCGGCCGCCATCGCCATCGTCGACGGCGCCTTCGCCCAGCGCCCGGCGGTGCGCCACAAGGAAATCCTCTGGGCCATGTCCCAGGGCGTCGAGATGCACGGCGCCGCCAGCATGGGCGCGCTCCGCGCCGCCGAGCTCGCCCCCTGCGGCATGATCGGCCACGGGCTGATCTACCGCTGGTACCGCCGCATCCCCCTCGCCGACGACGAGGAGGTCGCCGTAGGGATGACCCCGCCCGAACTCGGATCGGCCCCCCTCGGTGAGGCGCTGGTCAACATGCGCCTGACCCTCCGCCGCGCCGCCCGCCGCGGCATCCTCGCCCCGCTCACCCGCGCGGCACTCGAGAGGCTCGCCCGGCAGCAGGGCTTCCTCGACCGCAGCTACCCCGCGACCATCGCCGCCGCACGCGCCGCCGGCATCGCCCCGGCCGAGATCGACGCCTTCGAGGAATGGCTCCCCGGCAACGCCGTCGACGCCAAGCGCGCCGACACCATCGCCCTCCTCCGCCACCTCGCCACCGCGCCCCGCACCCCGCTCCCACGGCTCCCGTTCGAGCTCACCGAGGCCTGGGCGGCCGATCTCGAGGCGGCGGGGCAGTGGGACGACTATCTCGCCTTCCCCGCGTAGGGTATACTCGCGCCGGGAACTGCCGGGCGATGCGAGGCTAGAACCTGCGCGGGGGGGCGGATGGCGTGACGAGAATGGAGCCGGTCCCGGCCTCTCCCGCTGCGGGCGGGGGAACGGATGGCGCGAGCCTCGGCACGCGCTTCCGCGTCTTCCCGCAGCCGCCCTACGTCCCCGGCTACGAGAAGCCGGAGGTCGTCTGGCTGAGCCTCCCGCCCGGCCGGATCACCGCCGGCCCCGCCGACCGCCGCATGTACGTGGCGAACCCGGTCGAGCCGAAGGTCCCCTACTTCTTCCCGGAGCTGCCGCCCTACGCCGGCCGGCTGCGCCCGCCGGCGGAGCCGGGACCGGACGGCCATTTCGACTATCTCGAGCCCGGCACCGACGGCTTCCTCGACGCCCACGTCTACGCCTGCGTGCGCCGTGTGCTCGACATCTGCGAGGGCTACGTCGGCCGCGAGATCCCCTGGTACTTCGAGCCCACCGTCGACCGGCTCGAGATCGTGCCGCGCATCCCGGAGTGGGACAACGCCCAGTCGGGCTTCGGCTACCTCGAGCTCGGCGAGAGCGACCGGGCCGACCGGCGCAGCTGCTACGGGCTGAACTTCGACGCCATCGCGCACGAGGTCGGCCACCTCGTGCTGCTCGGCGAGATCGGCCTGCCCGAGGACGGCGAGGGCGGCCCCGACTTCCTCGCCTACCACGAGGCGGTCGCCGACTTCCTCTCGCTGCTCGGGCTCCTCCACTTCGACACCGCGCTCGACCGCCTGCTGCGACGGACCCGCGGCAATCTCCTCCTCGAGAACGAGCTCGACCGCTTCGCCGAGACCAGCAACGAGCGGCAGATCCGCACCTTCAGCAACTCGCTGCGCCTCGGCGACGTGAGCCGCGAGGTGCACGACCGCTCGCGCCCGTTCGGCGGCGCCCTCTTCGACAGCCTCATCGAGGTGCACCAGGCGCTGCTCTACGACCGCGGCCTCTCCGACATCGACCCGCGCCGCTTCAGCGACCTGCGCCGGCAGATGGAGCCCTCGCTGATCGAGCGCGCCCTCGCGGACGACGCCGCCGCCTACGAGTTCCGCCATTTCGCCGTGAAGGCGGCGCTCGCCGAGGCGCGCGACATCGTCGGCGAGGCGCTGGTGCGCTCGTGGCCGCGGCTCGACCCCTACGATCTCGACTTCGCCACCGCCGCCGAGGCCTTCCTCGTGGCGGTCGACCGCGGCCGCGGCCGCCCCTTCGCGCCCCAGATCGAGGACTGCTTCGGCTGGCGCGGCATCTTCGAGCCGACCTGAAATGACCGAGGGAGAAAACGATGAGCGATGACGGCTGCAACATTCCGGCACCGGCCCAGACCGGCACCTACTTTCCGGACGAGATCATCCTCTACGGCGTGAAGCTCAACCGCCTGCACGACTATTCGAGCTTCTTCGGCGGGCGGGGCTACGAGCTGCGGGTGCAGCTCGTCGACACCGCGCCCATGTCGCACGACGACTATTCGATGGTGCTCGCCTACGGCTACGCCTTCGAGGGCCACTGCTACCGCTTCGACAAGGTGCGCGCCTTCGTCGTCACCGACGCGGCCGAAGAGGATCCGGTGGGCTGCGGCTTCGACCTCGAGCTGCGGCTGAACCAGCCCGGCACGCCGGTCTACCGCATGTGGCGCATCCACACCGTCACCCAGCTCCTCGAGGTGGCGACGACCTACGACACGGCGCAGGCGCTCGTGCTCGACGCCAACCTGCCCGGGCGCCGCTCGCCCAACACCTACTCGATCAACCTGCAGATGGCGCACCGCGGCGGACGCCTGACGCGCGAGTGAAACCCGGCCGCTGTGGCCACGACCGCTTCATGAGGGGGGCAGAATGAAAGTCTCCATCCGTTTCACCGAAGAAGTCCAGGACATCACCATCCGCGACCGCTACAACAACGACAACGTTCTGAAGGAGAACTTCAGCTCGCCCGCCTGGGAAGCCATCCCGCTCACGGTGACCGGAGACGGCGGCTCACCCCAGGCCGGCAGGCTGCAGATCACGGGCAGCGCGCGCGCGCGGGCAAGCGACCCCTGGAGGCCCCTCGACGAACTCCTCGACGTCGGGAGGGGCTTGAACGACTGGCCCGACGGCGACGTCGTGTCGCTGGTCCGCAAGCTCGTCGACGGTGCCCGGCCGGCGGAGGATAAAAGCGCCAACTGACGAGGAGGGCTGCGCCGTCCCCATCCCGCCCGTGCGAAAGCACGGGCCGCGCTTGACTGACCCGTCAGGCGAGCTTCGGCCCGATGCTCACCTCGAGCGGGGCGAGCCCCTCGATGGTGCCGACCAGCCTGTCGCCGGCGACGACCGGCCCGACGCCGTGCGGCGTGCCGGTCAGGATCACGTCGCCGGGCTGCAGCTCGAAATATTCCGACAGCCGGGCGATGATCTCGGGCAGCTTCCAGATCAGGAGGCCGATGTCGGACTCCTGCCGCGTCGCGCCGTTCACCGTCAGCCGGATCGCCCCCTTGGTGATATGGCCGACCTCCGAGACCGGGCTCAGCGCGCCGACCGGGAAGGAGTTGTCGAACGACTTGCCGATCTCCCAGGGCTTGCCCCCGCCCTGGATGTCCCGTCGCGTCATGTCGAGCCCGACGCCGTAGCCCCAGACGTGATCGAGCGCCGAGGCCTCCGGGATGCTCCGCCCGCCCTTGCCGATCGCCATGACCAGCTCGACCTCGTGGTGCAGGTTCCCGGTCATCGTCGGATAGGGGATGGTGCTGCCGCTCGCCACCACGGCGTCGGTCGGCTTCTGGAAGAAGATCGGCGGATCGCGGTCGACGCTGCCGCCCATCTCCTCGACGTGCGCCACGTAGTTGCGGCCGATGCAGTAGATCCGCCGCACCGGAAAGCGCTTGTCGCTGCCCGTCACCGCGATGGTGGTCCGCTCCGGCGCCGGAATCACCAGCCCGCCCTCGCGATCCGATCCGTCCATCATCTTCGTCCCTCCGATCTGGCCGGCTTCCGGGGGCCGGGTTGACCGCAGACCTAGCACGGATTCGAGAGGCGGCAACCGAAAAATGTATGATCCGTCCCGATCTGCATTTGACAGGGTATCCTCGTCCGATAGTGTATCCTTGCCCGCTGATCGCTGGCGACGACGGGGAAGGCCGGCCCCAGGCACCGGCCGGCACAAGATGGGAGGACACCAATGACATTCCGCTTTGCCAGGTCGATCCTGGCGGGTCTCGCGCTTGCCGCCCTTCCGGCCGCCGGCGCGCTGGCGCAGACGCCGGTCACGGTGGTGCTGCCCAACCCCTCGGCGCTCAACGTCTTCCCGCTGCACGTGGCGATCGGCGAGGGCTACTTCGCCGAGGAAGGGCTCGACGTCAGCGTCGAGGCCGTCAACGGCTCAGCCTCGGTGCTGCAGACGCTCGCCTCCGGCACCGGCCAGATCGGCCAGCCCGGCCCCGGCCCGGTGCTCGCGGCCCGCTCGCGCGGCGAGGACGTCGTCTTCCTCTACAACCTCTACCCCAAGACCGGCTTCGGCGTCGTCGTGCGCGAGGAATCCGCCGTCCAGACCCCCGCCGACCTCAAGGGCGCGACCATCGGCGTCGGCACCGCCGACGGCGCGGAGGTCGGCTTCACCCGCAACATCCTCACCGACGCCGGGCTGACCGAGGGCACCGACTACGAGTTCCTGACCGTCGGCGACGGCGGCACCGCGGCCGCGGCCTTCCTCAACGACGAGGTCGAGGCCTACGCCGCAGCCGCCGTCGACATGGTCATCATCGAGTCCCGCGGCATCCCGCTGCGCGAGATCACGCCCGACGAATACCTCGGCTACTTCGCCAACGGCTTCGCCGCCACCCGCGCCTACATCGACGCCAACCCCGAGGTCATCAAGGGCTTCGGCCGCGCCATCGTCCGCGGCTACAAGTTCGGCACGGACCCGGCCAACATCGACAAGGTGCTCGAGCATGCCGCCGCGGCCAACCCGCAGGAGGCCGAGGACCGCGACTTCGCGCTCGGCGTCTACGAGGCGGTCAGCCAGCGGATGACCTCGGTCGACCCCAGCCGGCCGCTCGGCTACCAGCCGCCCGAGGACTGGGAGAAGTGGCACGAGAGCGTCGTCGCGACCGGCACCATCCCGGCCCCGCTCGACGACCTCGAGGCCGCCTATACCAACGAGTTCGTCGAATACTGGAACCAGGACTGACGGTGGCGTCTCCCACCGGCCCGACAGGTACGCCCCCGACCGGCCGCGACGCGCGGCCGGTCTACGAGCTCCGCGGCGTGTCGAAGACCTACGGCCAGGGCCGCATCGAGGCCCTGAAGCCGGTCGACGTCACCCTGACCGAGGGCAGCTTCTCATCGGTCATCGGCCCCTCCGGCTGCGGCAAGTCGACGCTCCTCAAGATCATGGCCGGCGTCGTGCCGCCGACGAGCGGCCGGGTCGTCCTCGACGGCACGCCCGTCACCGGCCCGCGCCGCGACATCGGCATGATGTTCCAGCAGGCGACGCTCTTCCCCTGGCGCACCACGATCGAGAACATCGTCCTGCCCATCGAGATCCGCGACGGCCGCGCCGCCGCCCGCGCCGCCCACGCCGACGCCCGCGAGATCCTCGAGCTCGTCGGCCTCAAGGGCTTCGAGACGGTCTATTCGCACCAGCTCTCCGGCGGCATGGCCCAGCGCGCCGCCATCTGCCGCATGCTGATCACCCGCCCGCAGGTGCTGCTCCTCGACGAGCCCTTCAGCGCCCTCGACGAGATCAGCCGCGACTTCATGAACCTCGAGCTGCAGCGGATCTGCATGTCGCGCAGCGCCACCGCCCTCCTCATCACCCATTCGATCTCCGAGGCGGTCTTCCTCTCCGACCGGGTCCACGTCATGTCCTCCCGCCCAGGCAGCATCATCGCCGAGATCGACATCGACCTGCCGCGCCCGCGCACCACCGACATGATGGTCAGCCCCGCCTTCGGCGCCTACGTGCAGCAGATCCGATCCCTCCTCGACAAGGGAGCCTTCCAGTGAGCAGCACCGCCCCCGAGGGCGATACCGTCTGGACCGAGCACGTCTCGCTCATCGACCGCATCCCCCGCTCGGTCGCGATGGTCGGCCTCCTCGTCGCCGTCGTCGCGCTCTGGCAGTTCGTGCACAGCTTCGGCATCGTCTCGCCGATCATCCTGCCCTCGCCGGGCGAGACCTGGGCCGACATCCAGCTCGTCGCCCGCAACCTCCTCTCCGGCGGCTACATGCTGAAGGCGCTCTGGATCACCACCCAGGAGGTGCTGCTCGGCTTCCTCTTCGCCATGGCGATCGGCTTCAGCCTCGGCATCCTCGTCGGCGAGACCGCCTTCGGCGAGCGGGCGGTCCTGCCCTACCTCGTCGCCATCGACACCATGCCCAAGGTCGCCTTCGCGCCGCTCTTCCTCGCCTGGCTCGGCTTCGGCATCGCGTCGAAGGTCGCGCTCGCCGCCTTCATCGCCACCTTCCCCATCGTCGTCGGCACCGCGGCGGGACTGCACGCCCACGACGAGAACGCGCGCATGCTCTTCAAGACCATGGGGGCCAGCCGCTGGCAGACCCTCTTCAAGATGAAGCTGCCGACCGGCCTGCCGCACATCTTCACCGGCCTCAAGATCGCCGCCGTCGGCGTCATGGCCGGCGCCATCACCGCCGAGTTCCTCGGCGGCGGCAAGGGCTTCGGCGAGCTCATCCGCGTCGCGGCCTCGCAGCTGCAGACCCCGCGCGTCTTCTCGCTCATCCTCTACCTCAGCCTGCTCGGCTTCACCCTCTTCTGGGTCGTCGTCCTCGTCGAGCGCCGGCTCGTCTTCTGGCACCGCTCGACCATCTCGGAAACGGCAGGCCTGGCATGAAGGGCCCGGCGCGCTCCGCCGCCGCCGGCGGCGACGACTTCGCGCGTGCCGGCGGCAAGGCCACGGCGGCGACCCTCGTCTACCGCCGGCTCAAGGGCGACCTCCTCCGCGGCGCCCTCGCGCCGGGCGAGCGGCTCCAGGTCGAGCAGATCGCGCTCCGCTACGGCGCCGGCACCAACCCGGTGCGCGAGGCGATGAACCGCCTCGCCGCCGAGCGCATGGTCGATCACGAGGACCAGCGCGGCTTCTCGGTGCCGGTCCTCTCGATCGAGCAGTTCCGCGACATCGTGAAGGCGCGCTGCTGGCTCGAGGGGCGGGCGCTCGTCGAATCGGTCCGCAACCGCACCGAGGCCTGGGAGGACGGCATCGTCCTCGCGCTGCACCGCCTGCTGCGCACCCCCTTCCTCTTCGGCACCGACGCGCAGGACGCCGACGACAACCGCGAGTGGGAGGTCCGCCACCGCCAGTTCCACCGCGCGCTGATCTCCAACTGCGGCTCGGAGTGGCTGCTGCGCTTCTGCGAGGAGCTGATGGACCAGGCGGAACGCTACCGCTACATCTCCGACTCCAACACCTACCCGCGGCGGAACTCCGAGGAGGAGCACCGCCGGATCTCCGACGCGGCGCTGCGCGGCGACGCCGAGGCCGCCGCCGAGCATCTCGTCGCGCAGTACCAGCTCACCCTCGAGCTCTACGAGGCGAAGGTCCGCGCCGCCGGCCCGGCCGGCGACGAGGGCCGGCACTGATGGGCACGCTCGGCCTCGCCTCCTTCCTCTGGCTCGCCGGGGCGCTCGCCGCCGGCGGCGCCGTCACCGGCGTCCTCGCCGGCCTCTTCGGCGTCGGCGGCGGGGCGATCACCGTGCCCGTCCTCTTCGAGGTCTTCCGCCTGCTCGGCACCGAGCCCGAGATCGCCATGCCGCTCGCGGTCGGCAGCTCGCTCGCGATCATCATCCCGACCTCGATCCGCTCGGCGCTCGGCCACTACCGCAAGGGCGCCGTCGACCCCTCGGTCCTGCGCGCCTGGGCGCTGCCGATCCTGATCGGCGTCAGCATGGGCGCCGTCATCGCCCGCACCGCCGGCCCCGCGGTCTTCCAGGGCGTCTTCGTCGCCGTCGGGCTGCTGACGACCAGCAAGCTCCTCTTCGGCCGCGACCGCTGGCGCGTCGCCACCGAGATGCCGAGGGGCCTCGCGCTGCGCGCCTGGGGCTGGCTCGTCGGGCTCGCCTCGGCGCTGATGGGCATCGGCGGCGGCGCCATCTCGACGATGATCCTGACGCTGCACGGCCGCCCGATCCACCAGGCGGTCGCCACCTCGGCCGGCGTCGGCGTCCTCATCTCGATCCCCGGCACGATCGGCTACATGATCTCCGGCTGGGGCCGCCCCGGCCTTCCGCCCGACGCCATAGGCTTCGTCTCGCTGCTCGGCGTCGCCCTCATCGTGCCGATGACGCTCCTCACCACCCAGATCGGCGTCAACCTCGCCCACGCCATGCCGCGCCGCCGCCTCGAGATCCTGTTCGGCCTCTTCCTCCTCACCGTCTGCGCCCGCTTCCTCTTCGCCATGGTCCGCGGCGGATAGCCGCCCGCGGCCGCCGGCGCGACCGCTCATCGGTCCTGCCGCGCGCGCCCGCGCGGCCTCGCGTTAACCTCCGGTCACGGCCGCAATTCGTATGGCCGCTTTCCAGCCTCCTTCCAGCCGCATTCCAGCCCGCCCAAGCCGCTGTTAACACGAACGGAATTCCCCTCGAGACCGATTCGACCCGCCGGCCTACTCGGGCAGCGCCTCGATCACCACCACGGCCATCGCCCAG
>ENA-UOUJ01001200-UOUJ01001200.1-activated-sludge-metagenome-genome-assembly--contig:-NODE-1200-length-14344-cov-4.003219_pt1 | contig 14344 bp, 12 predicted proteins | sample MGYA00249839_ERZ747224 | MGnify/ENA primary metagenome ERZ747224 (study PRJEB28782, sample SAMN03220277) | activated sludge metagenome | biome: wastewater; feature: sewage sludge; material... | reverse complement strand
CGTGTCAGAATCACGGAACCCTATGAATCAGCGATCAGACCGCCGGGGAATCCTGAATGTCGATCCGGCCTAGTGGGGCCAGCGTCAGCGGCGCTGTCTCCCGATGCTGCAGGCGGAAGAACGAAGCATAGCGTCCGCCGCTCCGCAGCAACTCGTCATGGCGTCCGTGCTCGACGACCTCGCCGTTCTCGACCACGAGAATGGCGTCGGCGTGCATGATGGTGTGCAGGCGATGCGCGATCACGATCGTGGTGCGATTCCGGCACAGATGCTCGATCGCTTCCTGCACTTGCTTTTCGGATTCCGAATCGAGCGCGGCGGTGGCCTCGTCGAGCAGGATGATCGGCGCGTCCTTGATCAGCGCGCGCGCCACGGCGATGCGCTGGCGCTGCCCGCCGGAGAGCTGGGTGCCGTGCTCGCCCACAGGGGTGTCGTAGCCGAGCGGAAAGCCCATGATGAAGTCGTGGGCGCAGGCGGCTTTCGCCGCCGCGATAATCTCGTCCTCGTTGGCGCCGGGGCGACCGAACGCGATGTTCTCGCGGATGGTGGCGCGGAACAGGTAGACGTCCTGGCCGACATAGGCGGTCTGCCGGCGCAGCGACGTGCGTGACACGCCGGAGATGGACTGTCCGTCGATCAGGATGTCGCCGCCGGTGACTTCATACAGGCGCAGCAGCAGCGCCAGCACGGTGGATTTTCCGCCGCCCGATGGGCCGACCAGCGCCGTCATCCTGCCGGGCTCCGCGATGAAGCTCATGCGCTTGAGGACGGGCTCGTCCGGACGATAGGCGAATGTGACCTCGCGCAACTCGACGCGGGCGTCGGTCAGTTGCAGCGCCGGCTTGTCGCTGTCGTCGGGTTCGCTGGCGGGGCTGTCCACGATTTCAATCAGCTTGCGCGCGCCGATCAGGCTGCTGTTGAGTTCGATGTTGAGACGGGCCAGCCGCTTGGCCGGCTCATAGGCCAGCAGAAAGGCGGTGAGGAAGGAAAAGAACTGGCCCGGCGTCGCGCCCATCGCGACGACGCGATAGCCGCCATACATCAGTCCGCCCGCGATGGCGAAACCGCCGAGCGTTTCCATCAATGGGCTGGCGCGGTTCGAAACCCGCGCCATCTTGTTGTTGGTCTGCTCGACGGCGGTGATGCTGGCGTCGATCCGCTCGCGCATGGTCTGTTCGAGCGTGAACGCCTTGACGGTCCGAATGCCTTGCAGCGACTCCTGCATCGTTTCCATGATGTCGGCGGTGCCGTGGAACTGGCTGTGCGCCAGTCCCTTGATGCGCTTCACCAGCTTGCGCAACACGATCATCGCGGGCGGCGCCACCAGCGCGCCGAACAGCGACATGTACGGATCTTGCATCACCATCACGGTGACGAGTGCGATCAGCGACAACAGATCGCGCCCCACCGCGTTGATCAGCAGGCTGAGCACCTGCGTCACCGAGGTCGCGCCGGCCGTGAGCCGCGCGAGAAATTCGGATGAATGTCGTTGCGAGAAATAGCCGATGCTCTCGCTCATCAGCTTGGCGAACAGGCGGCGCTGATTATTGGCGAGGATCGCGTTGCTGATTTGGGACAGGATCACGGAATGACCGTAGGTCGCCGCGCCCTTGGCCACGAAGATGACGAGCACCACCGTGGACAGCATGAAGATGCCGCTCACGTTGCGGTCCACATAAGCCTGATTGATGACTTCACCGAGCAGGTAGGCCGACGTCGCCGTCGCCGCCGCGGAGACGGCCATCAGCACGAAAGCGGCGAGATAGCGCCGCCAATAGGCCATGCCCTGTTCCGTGACCAGGCGGCGGATGAGGATCGCCGCGCCATAGGGATCATCGGTGATTTTCTTCGGAGGCTCGGTCATCGCGTTCCATTGACGCCGTGAATCGGTTGTCGCCCGCGCGTCAGGGGTGTTGCGAAAGCTCCGACTCAATGCCCGCAATAACGGCCTTTTTCAAGCCAAAACCGGGTTTGGTCCGGCCTGTCAGGCCGATACCGCGAGCGCATCGGCGGCGTGCCGCTGCGCCAGCTTCTCTTCCCATGCCAGCGCATGCGCGGCGATGGTGGCGAGATCGTCGTATTGCGGCGTCCAGTCGAGCGCCGCGCGAATCCGGCCGGTGTCGGCGATCATGGTCATGATATCGCCGGGGCGGCGATTGGCGTAGTGAACCGCGAAGTTGCGGCCGCAGACCCCGCGCACCGCCTCGATCGTTTCCAGAACCGAGTAGCCGCGTCCGTATCCGCAGTTCAGCGTGGTCGAGCCTCCGCCGTTTCGCAGGTAGGTCAGCGCGGCGCGATGGGCCTGCGCCAGATCGCTGACATGGATGAAGTCGCGAATGCAGCTTCCATCCGGCGTCGGATAGTCGGTGCCGAACACGTCGATCCTGGCGCGCTGACCGGTCGCGACTTCGACCGCGATCTTCAGAAGATGCGTGGCGCCCGCGGTCTGCAGCCCGATCCGTGCCTGCGGATCGGCGCCTGCGACGTTGAAGTAGCGCAGCACGACGTAGTTCATGTCGTGAGCGGTGGCGACATCGTGCAGCATGATTTCCGTCATCAGCTTCGACGACCCGTAAGGAGAGAGCGGCCGGGTCGGCGTCTCTTCCGCGACCGGCATCTGGTCGGGATTGCCATAGACGGCGGCGGTCGATGAGAAGATGAAGCGGTTGACGCCGCATTTGACGGCGGCGTTCAGCAGGCTGCGGGTCGTCATCGTGTTGTTGCGATAGTAGGCGAGCGGATCGCGCATCGAATCGGGCACCACCACGGAACCCGCGAAATGAATGATGCTTTCGATGCCGTGCTGGGCGATGACGTTCTCGACAAGATTTTCGTCCCCGGCGTCGCCGATGAACAGCGGCACGCCCTCGGGCAGCGCCGACGAAAATCCCGTGGACAGGTTGTCGATCACGACGACATTCTCGCCGGCCTCGGCCAGCGCGAGCACCATATGACTGCCGATGTAGCCGGCGCCACCCGTCACAAGCACGGTCATATCTGCTCCTTTTCGCCTCAGCTGTGCGGCCGGTACCGCGGTCGCCGAAGTTTCCCACAAAAGGATGGAATTGCCGTATAGCATGACCGTGATCGGCCGGATTTCGTCCGCCTGACCCCGGGATTCGACATTATGGTTGCCAAACCGTAACGGGAACCGGCTCTCCCTGGCACCTGCGGCAGCCGATGACCGACGTTCTCATCATCAAGACATCCTCGCTCGGCGATGTCGTGCATCAGATGCCGGCGATCGTCGATGCCTCACGCGCATGTCCGCAGGTGCGGCTGACGTGGCTGGTCGAGGAATCTTTCGTGCCGCTGGTGCGGCTGCACCCGTCGGTCGCCGACATCATTCCTGTCGCGACGCGGCGCTGGCGTTCGCAACTCGGAGCCATTGCCACATGGCGCGAAATCGGCGCGTTCCGGACGCGGCTGCGCCGGCAGTCGTTCGAAAAGGTGATCGATACGCAAGGTCTTATTCGTTCCGCGATCATGGCGCGCGTCGCGCGCGGCGAACGACATGGTTACGATGCGCGCAGCATTCGCGAACCGTTGGCCGCGCGATTCTACGATGTCTGGCACGCGGTCGGTCGCGGTCTTCATGCCGTGACGCGCAACCGGCTCCTGACAGGTCTCTCGCTTGGGTACGAACCAACCGGAGATGTTGATTACGGTCTCGGTTGTCCGGCGCGAACGGATGGTCAGCGCTACGCCGTACTGCTTCACGGCACCTCCCGGCTCTCGAAAACGTGGCGCGTGGAGGACTGGATCGAAACCGGTCGCTGGCTGCAGGCGAACGGATTGCAGACCGTGCTTCCCTGGGGCACCGAGGCCGAGCGTCTGTTATCCGAGCGGCTATCGGGGGAAATCGCGGGCAGTCGTGTCCAGCCGCGCCAGAGCCTCGATCTGACCGCGCGGATGATCGGCAATGCGGCGTTGGTGATCGGCGTCGACACCGGGCTGATGCATCTCGCCGCGGCCTATCGGGTGCCGCTCGTCGGTATCTATGTCAGTACCGATCCCGGCCTGACGGGGCCGGTCGGCACCGGACGCATGGCGGTCCTAGGCGGCAAGAGCGGTCCGCCTTCCGCGTGGCAGGTGATCGATGCCGCGGAGAGGTTGCTCGGTTAGCTTGAGTGGACGAGGTTGTTTGAATCGTCATGCCCGGCATTATACCGGGTATCCACGTCTTGAAGCCCTTGACGGATCAAAGACGTGGATGGCCGGGACAAGCCCGGCCATGACGTGTGGATGCTTCATTATCAACTCATCCTGCTTTACGTCTTCGCCGTCGCACCTGATATCTCCGCAAGCACCCGCGCGACGAATGCGTCGAGGTCGCCGCCGGGAAACAGGAAGCCCGGAATTCCCGCGTCGGCCGCGGCTTTGATATCGCTGTCGCGGTCGCCGATCGCGAAGCTGTCCTGACGCCGCACCGGCCAGTGCCGCATCAGGTCGAGGATCATGCCGGGCTTCGGTTTACGCCACGGATGATCTTCCAGATATCCGGCGACGGTGCCGTCGGGATGGTGCGGGCAATACCTGAAGTCATCGATCCGCGCGCCTTGCGATGCCAGATGCGACTGCATCCAAAGGTGCAGATCGCGAACATCGTCTTCACTGAAAAAACCGCGCGCGACCCCGGATTGGTTGGTGAAGATGAAAACGAAATAGCCGGCCTCGTTCAGCCGCCGGATCGCCGGGACGACGCCGGACATCCAGCGGATGCGGTCGCGGGTACCCATATAGCAGTCGTCGTGATTGATGACGCCGTCGCGATCGAGGAACGCCGCCGGGGCGGAAGCCGGCACGATATCGGCGCGGCTCACGTGCCGCTGGCTCCATCCGCCAGCGCGTGCTCGACGGTATCGCAGATCGCATGAGCCGCGGTCATGTGGATCTGCTGGATCACCGGGGTGTCGTCACTCGGCGCAACGAAAAGGCGGTCGCAAACCTCCCGCAGGCTTTGCCCCTTGAGACCGGTGAAGCCGACGGTGACAAGTCCGAGCCGTCGCGCGGCGTCAAGCGCCATGAGAATGTTCGGCGACCGTCCCGAGGTAGACAGCGCAAGCAGCACGTCGCCGGGCCGGCCCAGACTCTCGATCTGCCGGGCGAAAATCCGCTCGAAGCCGTAGTCGTTGGAGATGGCGGTGAGGGCGGACGTATCGGTTGTCAGGGCGATGGCGGCGTAGCCCGGGCGTTCCTTCCTGTAGCGCCCGACGATTTCCGAGGCGATGTGCTGCGCGTCGGCGGCGCTTCCGCCGTTGCCGATCAGAAGCACTTTGTTTCCGGAACGCAGCGCGTCGATGATCGTGACGGCAATGTCGCTTGCGGAGGCGAGCAGCGCCGTGTCGTCAGCCGCGCGTTGCAGAGCCGCCAGCGATTGCTGAAAATGGACCGCGATCGGATTCTGGCTCAAGACGCACCTTTGTCACCGTGACGGATATCAGTGGTAATGAGTGCGTCATGTCCACGCAAGCATGGTGGCATCAAGGCGTGGCGCGCTCCTTGGACTCCGCAAGCGCCTGTTCCGCGATGGCGGCCACCTCGGCTGCGGGGATATCCTTCATGCAGCGATGGTCGTTCCTGGTGCAGACCGGACGATGGCACGGCTGGCACGGGAGGGGCGCTTTCGTCTGGATCGTCGCGGCGAGGCCGTTCAAGGGCCCCCAGTGATAGGGACTGGTCGGCCCGAAAATGCCCATCGTCGGTGTTCCGAGCGCCGCCGCAACGTGCATCAGACCGGAGTCGTTTGATATCGCGAGCGCGGCCCCCGCCATCGCCAGGATGCCGTTTCGCAGGTCGTGACCCGTCAGATCACGGACCCGCGGGCCCCCGATTGCGGCGATGTCGGTCGCCAGCGCCTTTTCCTTGGGCCCGCCGACGACCCAGATATCGATGCCGCGCTCAGCCAGTCTGCGGGCGGTCTCGGCAAAGTAACTCCAGCGCTTGCTCGGGCCGACCGCTCCTGGCGCCAGCGCCACCGCCGGTCCCGCGCCCAGTCCTTGCGCCTGCCGCCAGTGGGCGACGTCTTCGCTGGATACCCGAAGCTGGGGCGCGGGCCATTCAGGCGGCCGTGCCGCTCCGGCGGGAAGCGCGAGGGACGCCTTGCGGTCGATCATGCGCGGCAGCGCTCTTTCGCCCCAGCGCCAGCGGTTGATCAGGCCGAAACGGGCTTCGCCGACATAACCCACCCGCTCCGGGATGGCGGCCAGCGTGGGCGCGATTGCCGACTTCCAGGTGCGGGGCATGACGAAGGCCGTTCCATACCGCCGCGCGCGGAGCTGCCGGGCGAGACCCCACTGTTGGGTGAGCGCCAGCCGGCTTCGGGGGAGATCCCAGACCACGCCGGCGCGTACCCCCGGCATGTAATCGACCAGCGGCGCGCAAAGCGTTGTCACCAGCAGGTCCACCGGCCGGTTTGGCCAGCGCTGCTTGAGAACCCGCACCACGGTATGGCCGCGCACGAAATCGCCGATCCACATATAGGGAATGATCAGAATGGGCCGGGTATCGTCCGGGTCGACCATTTCCAGTTTATATGATGAATCTATGTTCATATTTTGATCGACGTGCGATGCATGATCACGATCCGGATGTTATGTAATAATCCGGGATCGAAGGGTGGGTCTTCGGTATCCGCTCCGACCGGTGAGGTAAAGTTATCTCGCTCGCTGTTTTTCACGATCCGAGCGCATCTCGCAGGCTCACCGAAGTTGCCTCGCGGGCCGGAGTGGGGCAAACCGGGACGCGAATGTTGGAATCGGGCCACTAGCGGCGTATTCCGCAAGAGTGGATGCCGGCCTTGCGATCAGAATGCACGCAAGTTCTTGATTGAGAAGGTTTTCTTCACGCGAACCGGATTCCGCTTAGCCGGAAAAGGCTCTAGAGTCTGATCCAGCTACGTTGAATCAGAATTCCAGCCCTAACTTTTTGATCGAGCATGATCTTATCCGAAAACCGGGTTCCATTTTTCGGGGTCATGCTCTAAGCAGGCGCATACTCGGGACGGGGACATCATGCTGCTGGTAACCGGAGGCGCCGGTTTTATCGGATCGAATCTCGTGGCCGCGTTGAACGACGCCGGGCGAGGCGATGTGGTCGTGTGCGATGCGCTGGGGCATGACGGAAAGTGGCGCAACCTCGCCAAACGGCAGCTTGCGGATGTCGTTCCGCCCGCGGAATTGATGGCCTGGTTGAGCGGCCGTCGTCTCGACGCTGTCTTTCATCTCGGCGCGATCTCCGAGACCACCGCGACCGACGGCGACCTCGTCGTCGAGACCAATTTCCGGCTGTCGCTGCGGTTGCTCGACTGGTGCACTGAGACCATGACGCCTTTCATCTACGCCTCGTCGGCGTCTACCTACGGCGACGGCGCGCAGGGCTTTCGCGACGATCAATCGCTGGCCGCGCTGCGGACGCTCCGGCCGATGAATCTCTACGGCTGGAGCAAGCACCTGTTCGACGTGGCCGTCGTGGGCCGCGTCGCCAAAGGGGACGCTCTGCCGCCGCAATGGGCCGGCCTGAAGTTCTTCAACGTGTTCGGACCGAATGAATATCACAAAGGCTCCATGATGAGCGTGCTGACGCGCCGCTTCAGCGATGTGAAGGATGGCCGCCCGGTGCAGCTGTTCAAGTCGCATCGCGAGGGCATCGCCGACGGCGATCAGCGCCGCGATTTCATCTATGTCGACGACGTCGTGCGGGTGATGATGTGGCTGCTGGCCACGCCTTCCGTGAGCGGCCTGTTCAACGTAGGAACCGGCAAGGCCCGCAGTTTTCGCGACCTGATGACGGCGGCCTATGCCTCGCTCGGCGAGAAGCCGAAGATCGAATACGTCGATATGCCCGAACAGATTCGCGGCGCCTACCAGTACTTTACGCAGGCCGATGTCTCGCGCTTGCAAGGCGCGGGCTATAACGGCGGCTTCACGCCGCTGGAGGAGGCCGTCGATGCCTATGTCAAAGGCTATCTCGATCGTGATGATCGCTTTCGCTGAGGCGCTGGAGCACGATCCCCGAAAAGTGGAAGAGCTTGAGCCTGGTTCAATGCAGATTGCATCAGACTTCAGTAACAGGTGAAGGGTTTGATGATCGATTTTGACGGCTTGTCGAATGCGTTTTCCGGCCAGACCGTGCTCTGTGTCGGCGACCTGATGCTCGACGAGTTCGTGTACGGCGAAATTTCGCGCATCTCGCCGGAGGCTCCAGCCCCGGTCATCGCGGTTCAGCGAAGTGAAACAAACGTCGGGGGAGCCGGCAATGTGGCGCGCAACATTGCCGCGCTCGGCGCGCGCTGCATCTTCGTCGGATTGGCCGGAGAGGATGACGCGGGCGAGAGGCTGCGGACCACGCTGTCGAGGGAGCGCCTGATCGAGCCGCTGTTGATTTCGGATCCGGCGCGGCCGACGACGCGCAAGGTGCGTTTCGTTTCCGAGCATTTTTCGACCCACATGCTGCGCGCGGATTGGGAAACGCTTGCCCCGGCGTCGGGGGAGGTCGAGCAGGCCCTGATCGATGCGATTCTGCCGCAACTGCCACGCGCCGACATCGTATTGTTGTCCGACTATGCCAAGGGAGTGCTGACGGCGCGGGTGATCCGCAGCGTCATCGACGCCGCTCGTTCGCTCGGCAAGCGGGTGATCGTCGATCCGAAGAGCGCCGATTTCGGAATCTATCGCGGCGCGACCCTTCTCACGCCAAACAGCAAGGAATTCACGGACGCAACCGGTCGCCGCGCGGATGATCAGGCAAGTCTCGCAACGGCTGCGCGGGACCTGATGCGGATCGCGGACTGCGAAGCCTTGCTGGTGACGCAAAGCGAGCATGGCATGACGCTCGTGCCGGGCGAGGGCGAGGTCATTCATGTTCCCGCTCATACGGTCAAGGTCCGCGACGTGACGGGCGCCGGCGACACTGTCGTCGCGACGCTCGCGGTTTCGCTGGCGGCGGGCGCGGACTGGGAGGCCGCATTGCGGACGGCGAGCGCGGCGGCTGCTGTCGCTGTCGCCAAGAGCGGGACGGCGATTGTCACCCTCGCGGAACTGCGCCGCAATATCCTGCCGCCGGCCTCCCTGGCCGCCGAGGAGAAGATCGCGCGATCCGCGGGCGACCTTGACCAGCACCTGACGGCATGGCGTGAACAGGGGCTGCGGATCGGCTTCACCAATGGCTGCTTCGATATCCTGCACCCCGGCCACGTCAAGGTGCTGACCGGCGCGCGCGCCGCGTGCGATCGGCTGATTGTCGGATTGAACAGCGATGCGTCGGTGAAGCGGTTGAAGGGCGAGGACCGCCCGATCCAGAACGAGCGCGCGCGCGCGGAAGTGCTTGCCGCGCTCGAAGCCGTCGATCTCGTCGCGATCTTCGAGGAGGATACGCCGATGAACCTGATCGGGCGAATCCAGCCGAACGTGCTCGTCAAGGGCGGAGATTATTCTCTTGAGCAAGTCGTCGGTCAGGAGCTAGTTACTGCACGAGGCGGCGAGGTTATTCTGATCGACATCCTGCAGGGATTCAGCACGACATCGCTGGTGAAACGCGCGGGAGGCCGGGCATGATGGATCGTGTCCGACCGGCGCGCTCCCGCATCGCCATGACTTTCCGCTTCTGACGATCTGGACGACGCATGAACCTCCGCCGAAAATTCACGCTCCGAAACGCTCTGATTGCGCTGCATGACCTGTTGGCGGTCGTGGGCGCTCTGTTTGTGAGCTGCTATTTCCGTTTTGAGTATTCTGCCTTCACCGCTCGTCTGCCGTTGCTCATCGATCTGCTTCCTTACTTCCTGGCCATTGCTGCGGCTATCTTTTATGTCTTCCATCTGACCACGGCAAAATGGCGATTCTTTTCGCTTCTGGATGCGCTCAATATCGTCAAGGCCTCCACGCTTCTGGCGCTTGTCATTCTGGTCTTCGATTATGTCGTCATCGCGCCGGAGTTTTACGGTGCTTTCTTCCTCGGAAAAAAGACGATCATCCTCTACTGGCTGTTGCAGATATTCCTTCTGGCAGCCACGCGCTCCGCCTATCGATACTTCCGCTACAGGCGGACCCTGGTTCATGTAAAGGCCGATGATGCGACCCCGGCGATCGTCGTCGGCCGCGCGGCGGATGCCGAGATACTTTTCCGCTCTGTCGAGAGCGGGGCGGTCAAGCAGTTGCGTCCGGTCGGCCTGCTGTCACCGTCGCCGGCCGATATCGGCCAGACGATACGCGGCGTTTCAGTCCTGGGCGGTGTGGACGAACTCGAGGAAGTGATAGCAGATATCGCGGAGCGGCAGGGGCCGATCAAGCGCATTATCATGACGCCTTCCGCCTTCGAGCCTGACGCCCAGCCGGAAGCGGTTCTCGCCCACGGCCGCAGACTTGGCATCAAGGTAAGCCGGTTGCCCTCGCTTGGGGAGGGCGGGGAGATCCCGCGCCTGACGCCGGTCGCCGTTGAAGATCTTCTGCTTCGCCCAAGCCGCACCATCGACTATGAGCGGCTTGAGGGATTGATCAAGAACAAGTCGGTTGTCGTGACCGGCGGCGGCGGATCGATAGGGTCCGAAATCTGCAGACGGGTCGTGACGTTCGGCGCGAGCCGCCTGCTGATCGTCGAAAATTCTGAACCGGCGCTCTATGCGATCATGGAGGAACTCGCCGCCACCAGCCGGGCCGCCGTCGTGGAAGGCCGCATTGCCGACATTCGCGATCGCGAGCGGCTGATACGCTTGATGAACGAATTCAAGCCGGACATCGTGTTTCATGCGGCCGCGCTCAAGCATGTTCCCATTCTCGAACGGGATTGGGGCGAAGGCGTCAAGACCAACATTTTCGGTTCGGTCAACGTCGCCGATGCAGCGCTGGCGTCGGGCGCCGAATCCATGGTGATGATCTCCACCGACAAGGCGATCGAGCCGGTGTCGATGCTCGGGCTGACCAAACGCTTTGCCGAGATGTATTGTCAGGCTCTGGATCGCGATCTGGCGGTGTATACGGCCGGCAAGGTTCCGATGCGGCTGATTTCGGTCCGTTTCGGCAACGTGCTGGCGTCGAACGGATCGGTGGTGCCGAAGTTCAAGGCGCAGATCGAAGCCGGCGGTCCGGTGACCGTCACGCATCCGGACATGGTTCGCTACTTCATGACGATCCGCGAAGCCTGCGATCTCGTCATCACCGCGGCAAGCCATGCGGCGATGCCGGAACGTCATGACGTATCCGTCTATGTCCTGAACATGGGGCAGCCTGTGAAGATCGTCGATCTTGCCGAACGCATGATCAGCCTGTCCGGCCTGCAGCCTCACCGCGACATCGAGATTGTTTTTACCGGGGTTCGGCCCGGCGAACGAATGAACGAAATCCTGTTCGCGAGCGAGGAGCCGACGATCGAGATCGGCTTGCCGGGGATCCTGGCGGCAAAACCGAACGAACCGCCGATAGACACGATCCGTGAGTGGATCGCGGTCCTGAAGCAAGCCGTCGCGAGCGACAACAAGCTGGCGATCCGTTCGATCCTGAAAGACGCCGTGCCGGAGTTCGGCGGGCAGCCCGCGCAAACATCGCCCCTTGCGCCCGATATGCCGCGATGAACCCCGGCGTCATTATAGCGTTTTCGAGCGAAGCATGTCCTCGGGCTCGTCCCGAGGATGGGTACCGGTTCGCGTGAAGAAAACGCGTCAGATCAAAATCTGAGGGCCTCGCTTCTGATTCAATCAGAAGCGATAATGCTCTAGGTGCTCTCGACTGGAACCGATCCCTTCTGGCTCCTCTCGGCGCTGAAAATCCAGACGAGTCCCCCGAGCGCGCCGACGACCAGAAAAACCCCGCCGTATAACAGGGAGACATTGACGCCTTCGCCGGTCGCCAGCCCGGCATATCCGAACGTCAGGGCCATGGACGCTTCGCGCACGCCCCATCCAGCGATCGAGATCGGCAGCATCGTGATCAGCATGACCGGTGGAACAAGCAGGAAAATCTCGCCGAAAAGGACGGGTGCGGCGATCGCCTTCACCACGCACCATGCGATCACCACGGCGAGAAAATGGATGAGCAGCGACAGAAACGTAATTTTCGGCCAGCGTTCTCGATCGAAGATGGCGCGGTTGGTAATGACGGAGCAGGTGCGAAGATGGTGAACGGCGCGGATACGTCCGAGCCAGCGCCGCCGGCAGCCGCGAGCGCAACAAGATCGACGAACATCAGCGCCAGCCGGCCTTGGGGATCATTGATCAGGCGTAAACTCCAGGGCAGGCTCGCGGCGATCAGCAGGCCGAGCGCGATCAGGCCGATCGCGCGGTCGACGAAGATCGAATAGGCCGCCGCCCGCCAACCGGCCGGGCCACGTCCGACCAGCCAGAGCCGCATGGCGTCGCCGCCGATCGACGAAGGCAGGGTCTGGTTGAAAAACGAGCCGATCATGCAATAGCGCACCGCCTGCGCGACCGAGAGGCTGGCGCCGCAGTCGGCGCTGATTTCCCGCCACCGCAGGGCGCTGGCGAACACCTGCGACAGCGTGGCGGCAATGGCCAGCGCAATCCAGACGGCGCTGGTGAAACCAAGGCGAGAGAACAGGTCGGAAATGTCGACCTTGCGGAGCGCAAGGTAGAGCAGGGCGGCCGAGATCAATATTTTTGCCGTTGAAAGCAGGATCCGGCGCATTGCGCTTGTCTGTGCCGCGGTTAAATTGGCCATCGGGCTCTTCAGGACTGGTGGATGTCCTGTCTTGGTATGGTTTTGGGTTGCCTCTGGCAACAGCCGCGCGCAGCAGGGTATTGCGGTCCCGCGATACCGTGGATAACGAGACACGGCTGACTTCTTGTGCTGCGGCTCACATTTCCCGAGCGGTCACATTTCTTGAGGAGCGAAATGTCGGATCACCCGATATTGGTTACCGGCGCGGCGGGCTTCATCGGGTTTCACGTCGCCGGCCGACTCCTGAAACAGGGGCATCGGGTTGTCGGCATCGACAGTCTCAACGATTATTATGATCCCGCACTCAAGGAGTGCCGGCTTGAGATCCTGCGCGGGGATTCGCGCTTCCGTTTCGTCAAGGCCGATCTGGCTGATCGCGAGGCGGCAGCCGCCTTGTTCGCCGAACATCCTCTTTCGGTCGTGCTCCATCTCGCGGCGCAGGCGGGGGTGCGATATTCGTTGCAGAATCCCCATACCTACGTGGATTCCAATCTCAAAGCGTTTGCAAACGTTCTTGAAGGCTGTCGTCACGCCTCCTGTCCGCACCTGCTCTTTGCTTCATCGTCCTCTGTTTACGGTGCGAACACGAAGCTTCCCTTTTCCGTTCATGACAATGTCGATCACCCGATCAGCCTCTATGCGGCGACGAAGAAGTCCAATGAATTGATGGCGCATGCCTACAGCCACCTCTACCGCATTCCGACGACGGGATTGCGGTTCTTCACGGTCTATGGTCCGTGGTACCGGCCCGACATGGCGCTCTACAAGTTCGCCGATGCGATCGTCGCGGGGCAGCCGATCAAGCTGTTCAACCATGGCAACATGCAGCGGGATTTCACCTTCGTGGATGACGTGGTGGAAGCCGTTGTCCGCCTGATCGATCGCGCGCCACAGGCTCATGCAAGCTGGTCGGGCGATGCTCCGGATGCGGGGACCAGTTCGGCTCCATGGCGGATCTATAATATCGGCAACAACAAGCCCGCGGAGTTGATGGACGTCGTCGCTCTTCTGGAGAAGGCGCTCGGACGATCCGCGCAAAAGGAATTGCTGCCGATGCAACCCGGCGACGTACAGGCGACATTCGCTGATATCGATGACCTCGCCCGTGACGTCGGTTTCCGTCCCTCGACGTCGCTGGAGGATGGTATCCATCGTTTTGCCGACTGGTATTGCCGGTATCATCGGGTCAATTGATGGGGCTGTCGGGGTTTCCATGATCCGATCAAGTGCCGAAGGCTTTCGTCTGAAAGCTTGTGGCGTCCCGTTGATCCGGGTTCGCATCGATAAAGGCTGCTGGAGTCTGACAAATCACATGTGGAGATGGTGTTGTGAGTGAGCGTGTCGTCCCGCTCATCATGTGCGGCGGCGCGGGAACCCGCCTATGGCCAGCCTCGCGGGAGGGGCGTCCGAAGCAGTTTCTGCCGCTGTTCGGGCCGCGTTCGACGTTTCAGGATACGCTGAGACGGGTTTCCGACCCCGAGCTGTTCGAGCGGCCGATCGTGGTCACTAACGCTGCCTACCGGTTCATGGTGCTTGAACAGCTTGCAGAGATCGGGCTTGAAGCCGCCATCCTGCTGGAGCCGGCGCGTCGCGATTCCGGGCCGGCGATCGCCGCCGGAGCTGCCTTCGCGCAGATGCGCGACAGCGAGGCGGTCGTGCTCGCGCTGGCCGCCGAT